>Ga0316198_10001016_pt1 | contig 15925 bp, 13 predicted proteins | sample OudBieAanoxic_MG_FD_204935 | JGI IMG/M metagenome (GOLD analysis project Ga0316198, IMG submission 204935) | Coastal sediment microbial communities from Oude Bieten Haven, Netherlands - site A anoxic | ecosystem: Environmental > Aquatic > Marine > Coastal > Sediment | place: Netherlands...
CAGCGGCCAACGCATCGAGTTGTTCCACGAGGTCGTCGTCGAGTTGAACGAGTACTTCACGTCGAGCCATCACCATATGCTAACCCATATGGTGGCCGCTCGGAACAACGCCAGCGCACCAGACCGACGACCACGCGCGATCGGCACGGCTGCGCCGGCCAGGCAAGCATCATCGGCTCGTGGCGTTGACCGGTGCCGAACCACCGTTGCTCTGTTGCGGCAACCTGCCTGACGACCCCTGAAAGTTGAGCGCACGCGGAATCTCCATCAACGAAGGAGAACGATCACGAACGGTGGCTCGTGCTCGATGACTCCCGAAACGAGATCGGCCGTCCCCCGCCCCCCGATGACAGGGATTGACTTCGGCATCTCTGCCGGAAACTGCTGGCGCGCGTTGTACTCATGGGTCTCACCATCCTGCGAACTCAGTCGAACGTGAGCGCGTCACCGACCGCAACGCTGCCCGGCGTGACGATTGTGGCGTACACGCCCAGGTTCTGATCCAGGTCGCGCACGATGTGGCGCAGCACCGCCCGGTCGGCGGGGATCTCGTCGTTGATCTGGCGGGTGACCATCACGCAGCGAGGGCAGGGTGCCCCGAACTCGATCGTCGCGGTGCCGATGGTCGCCCGGCGACCGGTCCAGTCGAACTCGGGGTGTCCGGGCGTCGAGGCGTCGGCGCCGTCGGCGCCGGTGTCGACCACCATTGACGGCCGGAACCTATTGATGTCGACGTTCGACTCGGGCAGCGCAGCGCGCATGGCGGAGAGCGCTGCCTCGGTCATCACCATCAACGGGAACACGTCGTAGTAGGTGCCGGGCGGCGACTCGAACTCGGCGATCTCCGGTGGGAACACCGAGAAGTCGGGAAAGGGTTCGTCGTCCTCCCGGCCGAAGATGCCACGCAGTTCGGCAACGACGTCATCGGAGTCGGGCGCGCCGCGACGGTAGTGCTCGAGGTCGTCGGCCGGTCGTAGACGTTCGAGCCGAACCCGATGCTCGAGCGCTGCACTCACACGCTCGTCGACATCGGCATCGGTCGTCCGGACGGTCGAGCCGTCCGGCAGGGTGATCTCGACGTGGCCGCCGTCGACGTCGCTTGCCGCGAGCCGCATCAGCGACCCGATCTTCTTGGCGCCACGGATGCCGCCGCGTTCGAGGTCGCGTGCTGCCCACGTGCGGTCGCCGACGATCCCCAGCTCGCCGAGTTCGACCGAGTCGACACGTCCGCCGACCATCGACTTCACCGGATAGCGCCAGAGCTGTGAGACCTGCATGGCCGCCACAGTAGGCCCGCGCCGGTGCGTCTGGGGTCGTCAGAGCATGAGGATGTGACCAAACGCGACGGCGACGGCATCGCGGAAGTCGCCGGGCGCCTCGATGGCCGTCGGGTCGATGAACAACCCCACGTCGAAGCTGTTCTCGTAGCTCAGCGCGGTGGCATTGCACGCCGTGCCTGCCACCGGGCCCATCGTGACGATCCGCAACACTCGTGCGCCCGACACGTACAGCGGCATCGGAGCGCCGCGCAGGTTGGAGGTGGCGAAGTCGATCTTGGCGGCCGTCGCCCGTGCCGCACTGGTGATCACCGACGTCGGCAGCCAGTTGGCGACGCCCGACAGCGCGCTCATGCCACCACCGCTGTGTTCCATCGCCTCACGCTTCTCGGCGAGCCTGACGTGGATGTCGGCCACGCGGTCGGCGAGCGACATCGGGGTCCCCGGCACCTGCACCGGTACCGGCGTGAACGAGTTGCCGCCGATCGCACTGTCGTGCCGTGTGCTCAGGACGAAGCTGGTGTTGAACGCATCGACCTCGACGTCACGGTCGGCGTGATAGCGCACCGAGCCCTCGACCATGCCGGCGAGGAACACGTCGTTGATCGTGACACCGGCACGCTTCGCTGCGGCCTTCAACTCATCGAGGGGCACCGAGACGTGTTCGAGGTGGCGGTGCCGCGAGCGTTCCTTCCACAGCGGCGACCCACCCTCGACCTCGTTGCCCGACCCGGTGAGCGCGCCGAGCGTCGACGAGACCATCTCGACTGCCCCGTCGACGGTGTCCCTCGCCCGCTGCGGGTCGGCCGGCCAGATGACCACTTCGCCGGCGATGCGGCGGGCGACGCCGAGCTGACGGCGAACCAAGTGAGCAAGCGACTGCCCGACTGCGCTGGGAAAGCCGTCGGTGAGGTCCCCGCCGAGTTGCTTCGCGTGGTGCGCCTCGACCGCATCGGTGACGATCGACTCCAGGTCGACGTCGTCGGGCATCGGCGCATCGGGGTCGAGCTGCTGGTACATCTCGGCCATGCGCAGCTGGCCGATGCCGTCGCTGACGGCATGATGCACGATCGCCCAGATCGCCGATCGGTCACCCTCGAGACCGTCGATGAGCACGAACCGCCACAGCGGCCGCGTCCGATCGAGCGGCTCCTGATAGAGCTGCGCCGCGAGGTCGAACAGCTGTCGTTCGGTCCCGGGGCTGGCCAGACGCACGTGCCGCAGGTGGAAGTCGATGTCGAATTCGGGGTCGGGCACCCACGCTGGCGGAGCGAGGCGTCCGAGGCCGGGCACGACCCGTTCGTGCAGACGGGGAATCTTGGCGACCGCACGTCGCATCGTCCGACGGAAGTGCTCGTCGTCGATCGACCCTTGCAGCAGGGTCAGCGACGCGCCGCTCGGGTTCAGCCACGGGTCCTTCTCGACATTCCACATCAATGCTTCGTGATCGGACATGCGGTCGCTGAAGCGGGTTTCGCGTTCTCGGGTCTCGGCCATGATGGTCTCTCTCTGCGTCAGGTGTCGGAGCCGGGGCGGCGGGCGAGCTCGGCCTCCGGGTCACCGTGATAGCCAGGCGGGTAGGTGAGCGCCAACTCCTCGGGCGTCGGCGTGCGTCGCTTGCGGGCCTCGGGCGGGAGCTGTGCGCTGAGCGCCTTCATGATGCGCTTGGTGTCGGCGTCGGGGCTCCGGTAGTTCAGCTTCACCGGTGGACCCACGCTGGCCGTGACCGTCGGACGGTCGGTGAGCGAGAACTTGGGGAGCCGAGCGTTGCGCGGCCACACCTTCTCCGTTCCCCACAGCCCGATCGGGATCACCGGCGCTCGAGTCGCAGCGGCGATACGCGCCGCACCCCACCGGCCCTTCAGCACGGGATCGAAGAACGCCGGCCCACGGGGAATCGTGCCCTCGGGTGCCACCATCAGGAGTTCGCCGGCCTCGACTGCGGCGATCGCAGCATCGAGGGGTTCGTCCGAGCCGGTGCCTCGATCGACCCGAATGCCGCCGGAGGCCTTCATCAGCCGACCGACGAGCGGGACGTCGAACACCTCCTTCTTGCCGAGTCCGCGGACGTTGCGTCCGGTCTTGGCGATCACCAACCCCATCACGAGGGGGTCGAAGTAGGAGCGATGGTTGAAGACCAGAATCGCCGGGCCGGTCTCTGGGACGTTCTCGATGCCCTCGAACTCGATGCGAGCGTTGGGAGTCACGATCTCCTGACGCATGAAGGGGCGGCCCCATTCCTGCAACTCGCGTCCGAGGATCTTGCTGACGCCGTCGGACCGATCGAAGTGGGTGACCGGCCAACCCCGGATCGTTGCGGCGATCCGCAGTTGCACGTCGGGATTGACGACGACGGGATGGCCGACCATCGCCAGGAGCGGTGCATCGAAGTAGCTGTCGCTGTATGCCCACGATTCGGCGAGGTTGGCCTTGTGCTCGTCGGCCCACCTGGCGACGGCATCGGCCTTCGAACGGCCCCACACGAAATCGCCGGCCATCCGCCCGGTGAAGGACAACCCGTCATCACTGCGTTCCCACTGCGTCGCGACCACGTCGTCGAAGCCGAGCAGATCGGCGAACGGCTTCACGAACACCAACGGCGACGTGGTGGCCATCACGAGGCGACGTCCGGCCTGACGGTGCTCGTCGATCGCCTTAGCTGCACCGGGCAGCAGCATCGTGGCCAGTTCCGCAGCCGCGCCGTCCATGGCGGCGGCAACGGTGTCGACACTCCAACCATTCGCAGCTCGGCTCGACAGCCGCGCCGGTTGCATCAACAGCCAGGTCTCACCGAACTGTTCGTAGAACCGAGTGAACACATCGACGAGCGGGATGTCGTGGGCTCCCCCGATGCCGTGCTCGGCGAGATGCTTGCGGAACACGGTCGCCGACGACGAGGTGATCAGCGTCCGATCGAGATCGAACACGGCGAGGGCACTACGAGACATGATCGTCGAGCCTAGGGGGCCGACGACCGACAGGTTCGCACGAGGTCAGTCGGCCACGGCCAGCCGCCACCAGCGACGCAGCCGATCCTCGTGATGGCCGGCGGCGAGCACCAGATGGTTGCCGAGCGGGCGGGTGAGGAGATCATCGACGTTGCCACTCGACAACGCCACGGTCACCTGCGTGCGACACAGGTCAGCGTCGTCGCCGGTTGCCACGATGTCACCCTCGGCGATCCAGCATGCATCGAGGTCGGCGCCACCGAGGCGGATCAACGTCACGGGTTGCACGGCGAACTGCCCACTGATCCCAACGCCCATCCCCGACTCGAAGTGGGTGTCGAGCGCGAAGTTCTCCACCATCGACGGGGCGACCGTGCAGTGAGCGAGCACCAACTCGTTGCGCTCGAGGTCGAGCGTCGCCGGATTCGCCATCCAGGTCGGCTGGCCGAGCAGGTGGCGTACCCAGAGCATCGCCAGCGCCGACGGAACGTCGCCTTCACACCCGGCGACGATGCCGTCGTCGTTCAAGCTGGCAAGCGCGAGACAGCCCGAGGTGCCGGGATCACCGAGCAGATCGAAGCACCTCACCGTGACGGCATCGATCTCCTCGGTGTCGAGCGCGTCCAACAGCGCCGACCTGACTCCCAGTGCACTGTCGACCGCTCCCCGATCGACCGTCGTACGTACGGGATCGGCCACGCTGGTGAATCGTTCCGCCAACACGCCGGTCGGCGTCAACGGGGTGCGCGTCAGCTCGATCATCCGGGTCGGCTCGACGGTGACCACCTCGGGGCCCCAACGACGGCTGACGGTGGCGGCGTCGGGGCTGCTCGCCACGAGCCACGACGACGGTCCGCCGATCACACCGAGTCGGGCGGTGCGCATCGCGACGATGGCTTCGAGATCTTCCACCGCTTCGGCCAGCGCCGCACGGTCGGCGTCGGACCGATCCGTGAGTGAAACGATGCGTCCACGGCCGCCCGCCTGCTGGATCGCCGCCAGCGTCTCCAACGCGGCGGGCAGCGAGTTGTGAGCGCGATGCGCCACGAGGATCGTGGGCTCGGCCGGATGACCGACCCGTCGGTGGGCGATCGCATCGAGGAGCATCCGCTCCGTGCCACCTGTTGCGACGACGAAGAGATGCGGGCCCGATGCCGCAGGCTCGGGGTGGGCGGCGCCACCGAGATCGTCGAGCAATGCCCGCACCGGCGCGGTCAACGACGCCACCGCCTCAGCGTCGTGCAGCGACGAGGCGACCACGTCGTAGCTGAACCGCTGGTCGTTCACGACAACCCCTCGATCCGAGCGCGCAACACGTGTTCGGGTTGCGCACCGATGACGGAGTCGACGAGCTCACCGTCGCGCATGAACAGCAACATCGGGATGCTCCTGGCCTGGTAGCGCTGCGCAACGTGCGGCGACTCGTCGACGTTGACCTTGACGACTTTGAGGGTGGTGGCGAACTCGACCGACAGCTTCTCCAACACCGGCGCGACCATCCGGCACGGCCCGCACCACGGTGCCCACAGGTCGACGAGCACGAGACGCTTGGTGTCGACCGCAGCGCCGAACTCGGCGTCACCGGCCTCGACGAGCCACGGCAACGCCGCCTGGCACTTGGCGCAACGAGGAGAACCGGTGGCCGACACCGGCAGCCGGTTCTTCGCGCCACACGACGGGCAGAGAGCCAGATTGATCGCCATTACGACGACGCTACGACTCACTCAAGGCCGCGGACAGGGCCGATCGTCACGACCACGCCGGGACGGGTTTGAGCCGGCGTGCCGGGCGGGTTCACTGATCGGTGATGGGCTACGCACTACGACCGGACCGGCGCCTCCAACGCGAAGTCCGCCGGGTTGCGGACGAACGGCTCGGCGGCGCCGTCGAGCAGCTCGATCGCGCTCTCGGCAACGCACCTGATCCCGTCGACCTCGAAGCGATCGTCCACGACGTTCGCAAGCGATGCAAAGCATCACGAGGCCTCGCACGGCTGACCAAGCCGGCCCTGGGCGAGGGGTTCCGGACCTTCGACCGGACAGTCCGCGATGCCGCGAACGAGCTGTCGACGCTGCGCGACGCCCACGCACTCCTCGGAACTCTCGACACGCTGTTGGCCACACGACCCGACGACGCCGTCCTGCAGGAGATGCGCAATCGCCACGCAGCCGTGTCGGTCGATGCCAGCAACAGCGCCCGCACCACCGGCGATGTCCGGCTGACGACGGCGCGGGCGAAGCTGGCCGAGGCACACACGATGTCGCAGCGCTGGAAGCTCCCGCACGGTGCCGACACCCTCGAGTCCGGCATTGCGGCCACCTACCGCCAAGGGCGCTCGGCGCTGCGCCGAGTTCAGTCCCACCCGACCGACCACCGCCTGCACGACTGGCGCAAGGCGGCGAAGTACCTGTGGTACCAGATGCAGCTGGTGCACGACGCTGCACCGAGCGTGCTGGGTCCGCTGGTCGACGAACTCGACCAACTCGCCGAGGCCCTCGGCGACGACCACGACCTCACCGTGCTCGTCGAACTCCTCGAGGCCGGGAGCGACAGCATCTACACAGCGAGCGAGGTCGGTCACGTCTGTGAGCTCGCCCGCGAGCGCCAGGCGGGGTTGCGCGACCGGGCCATCCGTTCCGGGGCCACGATCTACGCCGAACCAAACCGCGCGTTCGCCCACCGGGTCGCGCGCTACTGGCACCTTGCGGTCGACCTCGGACCCGAACGAAGCCTCGACCCACCGGCGGAGCCAGTCGAACCGCCCAGCCGTTCGCTGGTCGAACGAGAGCGCAAGTACGTGGTCGACACACCTCCGCAGCAGGTGCTCGCCAGCGGAGGTACAGAGTTCCGCCAGGGCTACCTCGCCGGCGACGAGCACCGATCGATACGGATCCGCGACGCCGGCGTGCAGGGCTGCACCCTCACCTTCAAAGCGGGATCGGGTGCCGAGCGCACCGAGCTCGAGTGGTCGATCGAGCAACGCGAGTTCGATGCGGCGTGGCCGTACACCGCTGACCGACGAATCGCGAAGACACGCCACCGGATCCCCGCCGGCGATCATGTGATCGAACTCGACGTGTTCGCCGGAAGTCTCGACGGCCTGATCCTGGCCGAAGTCGAGTTCGGCTCAGCCGAGGAACTGGAAGCGTTCGAACCACCCGACTGGTTCGGTCGCGAGGTCACCGACGACGGCCGCTACACGAACGCAGCGCTCGCCCTCTCGGGGCTTCCGACCGAAGCTGACTGACGCTCAGGCGTTGGGGTCGACGACCCAGCGGCCGCGGACTTGGCCGTCGAGGATCGTCGGGCCGCGGTCGAGCAGCTCGCTGAGCGGCACCACCTCGGTGATCGCGTCGACCATCTCGGTGGGAAGATCGGTGGCGAGGCGGGCCCAGGCCGCTTCACGCATCGGGATCGGCGCCATCACGGCCTCGACGCCCTGCAATCGAACCGCCCGGATGATGAACGGCATCACGGTGGTGGGCAGATCGGCGCCGCCGGCAAGCCCACACGCCGCCACGGTCGAACGGAACTTCATCTGCGCCAGCACCTTGGCGAGCATCGTCGAGCCGACCGTGTCGACGGCGCCCGCCCACGTCTCGGACTCCAATGGTCGAGGCGGCTCGCTCATCTCCTTTCGGGTGAGAAACGCCGACGCTCCGAGACCGCTCAGGTACTCCTGCGTCTCGGGTCGACCGGTGACAGCGGTGACCTCGTAACCGAGTCCGGCGAGCAGTGCCACCGAGACCGACCCGACGCCGCCCGCCGCTCCGGTCACCACGATCGGGCCGTCGCCCGGCTGGACGCCGGCGGTCTCGAGCTCCATCACACAGAGCATCGCCGTGAGCCCGGCGGTGCCGATCGCCATCGCCGTGCGAGCACTCATCGAGTCGGGCCGCCGGACCAACCACTCCGACTGCAGTCGCTGACGTTGGGTGAAACCGCCCCAGTACCGCTCGCCGACCATGAAACTCGTCGAGATGACCTCGTCCCCGACCGCCCAGTTCGGTGAGTCGCTGGCGACCACCGTGCCAGTGAGGTCGATACCCGGCACCATCGGGTAGCTCCGCACGATCCGGTTCTTGCCGGCCAGCGCCAGGCCGTCCTTGAAGTTGAGCGACGAGTAGTCGACCGCCACGGTGACATCGCCGTCGGGCAGGTCGGCGTCGGTGAGTCGTTCCAGCGCTCCGACGTGTCCGTCGTCGGTCTCGCGCAGCACGAGGGCGGTGAAGGTGTCGCTCATCGCCTCATCGTGGCACGCGTGGCAGAGTGATCCCATGTCCACGCCACCACTCGATCAGACACCCGCGGGTTCCGTGCCACCGATCGTGGACGTCGTCTGGCTGCGCGATCGGCTGAGCAGCGATTCGACCATGGTGATCTGTCACGTGGGGTCGACGATGGCCGGTCCCGAACCCGAACACGACTTCGAACACCGGCATCTCCCTGGCGCCCGGTTCGTGTCGCTCGACGACGCCCTCGCCGCTGCACCGTCGGGCACCGCCGGACGCCACCCGCTGCCGTCCCCGGCGGAGTTCGCTCGCGAGCTGGGTGAGCTCGGCGTCGCCGACGACGCCACGGTGGTGGCCTACGACGATCGCGGCGGCGCGTTCGCCGGTCGACTCGTGTGGATGCTCCGGATTCTCGGCCAGCGCGCTGCGCTGCTCGATGGCGGCATCGGCGCCTGGGTCGCCGACGCGAGCGACGACGTGAGCGACGACGTCGAGCACGGTCCCGTCACCGCCACGCCGGCTGAACGGGCAGTGCGCGAGTGGCCGCTCGACGCGCTCGCCGACGCCATCGACGTTGCGAAGCATCTCGCCGACGACGGCGTGGTGATCGACAGTCGCGATCCGGCCCGCTACGCCGGAGAGATCGAACCGATCGACCCGGTGGCCGGGCACGTACCGGGCGCTGTGAACCTGTTGTTCAACGACAACCTCGACGCCGACGGCCGGTTCCGTTCGGCCGATGATCTCCGGGCTCGATTCGCTTCGGTCGTCGAGGACAGCGATGAACCCATCGTCTATTGCGGCTCGGGCGTCACTGCGTGCCTCAACGCGTTGGCGATGGAGCACGCCGGTTTCGGCTTGCCTCGCGTCTACGTCGGGTCGTGGTCGGGGTGGACGGCAGATCCGGACCGACCGGTTGCGACCGGTCCCACACCATGATCGACGAGCGCGCCGTGAGCACCGACCGGTGAGCGGCACCGAACTCGCCGTCGTTCTCTGCGCTGTCGTCATCGGTGCGATCGCCAAGGCGATCACCGGGATGGGCCTGCCGCTGATCGCCATACCGATCGCTTCGCTGTTCATCGACGTCGACGACGCCATCGTCGTGATCGCGTTTCCGAACGTGCTCGCCAACGCCTACCTCGCCGGACGCGAACGTACGAGCTACTCGGAGACCCGCGACCTCCCCGTGCTCGCGATCGCCGGGGTGGTCGGGGCGATCATCGGCACGCTGCTACTGGTCAACATTCCCGAGCAACCGCTGGTGATCGCGGTGATCGTCGCCATCGTCGGATACGTCGTGTTGTTCTTCGCCCATCCCGAGCTGCGCATCGGGCCGGCGCGTTCGAGACAGCTGGCCCCAGCGGTCGGCGGGGTGGCCGGTGTGTTCCAGGGCGCCGTCGGGATCTCCGGGCCGATCGTCGGGTCGTGGATCCACAGCTACCGGCTGCCACGAGGTGCCCACATCCTCTCGGTCACCTCGCTGTTCTTCATCACCGGGCTGGCCCAGCTGATCGTGTTGATCGGCTCGGGAGAACTGTCGGGACGGGTGGTCGCAACGCTGCTGGCGTGCATCCCGGTGTTCGCCGCGATCCCGATCGGGACGAGGCTGCGCAATTCGGTGTCGGTGCGAGGATTCGATCTGGCGATCGTCGGGATGTTGGTGATCTCGGCGCTCGCTCTGACACTGCAGACGTTCTTCTAGTACCATTTCCTCACGACATCGACATGGGGAGCTCGCTGGACCGGCGGGCTGAGAGGGTGACCGCCGTCATCGACCCGAGAACCTGATCCGGGTAATGCCGGCGGAGGAATTGTGAACGAACACATCGTCATCATCACCGGAGCATCACCACTCGATGCCGACCTGGTCGCCCAGCTGCGATCCGAAGGATCCGAGCACACCGTCTGGATGGCGGTCGATGGCGGCCTCGACCACGCGCTCGCCGCCGGTCTCGAACCCACCCACCTCGTGGGCGATCTCGACTCGGTCACCGAGGAAGGGTTGGCGTGGGCCGCCCGCAACGCGGACATCTCGCGACACCCCACGGACAAGGACCAGACCGACACCGAATTGGCCCTGGCCCTGGCGTCGAAGTTCGACCCCGACCGGATCACACTCGTCGGCGGCGGCGACCGGCTCGACCACACGATCGCCGGTATCGGTGCCTTGGGTGCGCTCGGTCTCACCAGCGTGCCGGTGCTCGACGGTTGGTGGGACGGCCAGCACATCAGGATCGTGCACGGCCCAGGATCGGCGACACTGCGCCTCGTGCCGGAGTCGACGCTGTCGCTGCTCGCGCTCCACGGCCCCTGCGTTCGGGTGACGCTGTCGGGGGCTCGCTGGGAACTCGATCAATTCGACCTCGAGCCGCTCGTCGGCATGGGCGTCAGCAACGAGGTCCCCGTCGCACCCGACGGTTCGGCAACGCACGTCGAGGTCGAGGTGACGCTCTCGGGCGGCATCCTCACCATCTTCGACCAGCCCAGCATCGAGCCGGAAGCGTCCGACAGATGAGCTTGCGTGCCACCCCCCGTCACGGAGACTCATCGCTTCGGAGCATCGCAGCCCTCGCGATGGTCGTGGGGCTCGTCGCGGCAGCCTGCGGCAGTGATGATGCCGCCTCGACGACGTCGGCGCCGATCGCCGACTCGGTCACGTTGGTCACCTACGACTCGTTCCCCGAGGCCGACACCTCGCTGAACGATGCACTCGCCGACTTCACGGCCGAGACCGGTATCGACGTCGAGATCCTCGTCGCCGGCGACACCGGCACGATGCTGTCGAAGGCATCGCTCACCGCCGGCAACCCCGAAGGTGACGTGATGTGGGGCATCGACAATTCGTTGCTGTCGCGGGCGATCGACGACGAGATCTTCGAGCCCTACGTCGCGACCCCGATCGCCGACGGCTCGGTCGACATCGATCCCGAGTTCCTCGAACTGGTTCCCAACGATGAAGCAACGCCGGTCGACTACGGCGACGTGTGCGTCAACTACGACATCGGCTGGTTCGCCGAACGCGACCTGGAGCCGCCGTCGTCGTTCGCCGACCTGGCCGATCCGGCCTATGCCGGCATGCTCGTGGTGCAGAACCCGGCCACGTCGTCGCCCGGCCTTGCGTTCGTGCTCGCCACGATCCACGAGTACGGCCTTGAGGGCTGGCAGGACTACTGGAGCCAACTGGGAGCGAACGGGGTCGAGGTCGTCGAGGGCTGGACCCAGGCGTACTACGAACGATTCACCTGGGCCGGCGGCGGGCCGACACCGATGGTGGTCAGCTACGGATCGAGCCCGCCGGCCGAAGTGATCTTCGCCGATCCGCCGCGTGACGACGCTGCGACCGGCGTGGTGGAGGACACGTGCTTCCGTCAGATCGAGTTCGCCGGCGTACTGCGCGGCACGGACGCTCCGGACGCCGCCCGGCTGCTGGTCGACTTCCTGGTCTCCGAGCGTTTCCAGCAGGAGCTTGCGCTCAACCTCTTCGTCTACCCGACGAACGAGGCCGTCGCGCTGCCCCAGGAGTTCGTCGACTTCGCTGTGGTGCCCGACGTCTCCCGTTCGCTCGACCCGACCTTGATCGACACCGAACGTTCGACCTGGATCGACCAGTGGACGGAGCTGGTGCTCGGGTGAACCGACTCCCCCGCTGGCTGCTGGTCGCCTTGGCGGCCGGGCCGGTGGCGGGCCTGCTGATCTTCTACGCGTGGCCGTTCGTCATCCTCGTCGTCGAGGCGGTGACCGAGGAGTCGATTCGCGACACGCTCGGACGAAGCTCGACGTGGGAGGTCGTGTGGTTCACCGCGTGGCAGGCAGTGGTGTCGACAGTGGTGACCATCGCAGTCGGGCTCACGCCCGCCTACGTGCTCGCTCGGTACGAGTTCCGCGGTCGGACGGTGCTCGTCGGGCTGTTGACGGCGATGTTCGTGCTGCCGACCGTGGTGATGGGGGCCGCGTTCCTCGCGCTGCTGCCCGAGTCGCTCGATCGCACGGTCGTGGCCGTGATCGCCGCGCACGTCGTGTTCAATCTCGCGGTCGTCGTGCGTGTGGTGGGTTCGCTGTGGGAGCACCTCCCGACCGACATGGAAGCCGCCGCGGCCACGCTCGGGGCGTCTCGGTGGAAGGTCGCGACACAGATCTCGCTGCCACTCGTTCGACCGGCGGTCACCGCGGCCGCGACGATCGTGTTCCTGTTCACGTTCACCTCCTACGGCGTGATTCGGATCCTCGCCGCGCCGGGCACGCGCACGATCGAAGTCGAGGTGTGGCGACGGGCGACCCAGCTCGGCGACGTCGGCGGCGCCGCAGTGCTCGCGCTGTTGCAGCTCGCGGCCCTGGTGGCGATCGTCTCCTGGTCGACCATCGCCCAACGGCGACATGCTCAGGCGATCGGTCTGCTGCCGACCTCGGCGCGCCGACGGCCGAGGACTGCCGGCGAGCGACGGTTCGTCACCCTCGTCGCCGCTGTGGTGTCAGCCGTCGCTGCGGCTCCACTGGTGGCGCTCGTCGTGCGTTCGTTCTCGACGCCGACGGGATGGTCGACGACGGCGTGGACCGACCTCGGACGCGCCGAGATTCGCCCGGGTATCCGCATCGGTATCGATCCGGTGGACGCGATCGGCAACTCGTTGACCAACGCGGCGTGGGCGACGCTGTTCGCCGTCGTGGTCGGCGCGCTCGCCAGCTTGGCGATCGCTGCTGCGGGACGGGCGGGTCGAGCGCTCGACGGTGGCTTGATGTTGCCGCTCGCCACCTCGGCGGTCACGATCGGATTCGGCATGTTGATCACCTTCGACACCGCTCCCGTCGACTGGCGAGCGTCGTGGTGGCTGGTGCCGGTCGGTCACGCGTTGATCGCCGTGCCGTTCGTCGTGCGAACGTGTGTGGGTGTGCTGCGCTCGGTCGACCCGACGATGAGTGATGCCGCCGCCACGCTCGGCGCGTCGCCGGTGCGGGCGTGGCGGGCCACGGTGGTGCCGTACCTCTGGCGCCCGCTGGCGGTCGGCGCCGTGCTTGCAGCGTCGATCTCCCTCGGCGAGTTCGGGGCGACGAGCTTCCTGTCCCGATCCGGCGGCGAGACGATGCCGATCGCCATCGAGCAGCTCCTCGGCCGCACCGGCTCACTGCTCCAGGCCCAGGGGTTCGCGCTTGCCACGCTGCTCGCAGCCACCACCGTGATCCTCGTCGTGCTCGTCGAACGCCTCCAGACTCCACTCACCCGGCAGCCCGAACGATGACCGACCAACCCGGCCTCGCCGTCCAGAACGTCACCGTCACCTTCGCGGTTCCCCGGGTTCCCCGTGCCCAGGGCACGGGGAACCGCGATCGGTCGGGAACGCCTCCGGTGCTCGATGACCTTTCGCTGTCGGTTCGGTCCGGCGAGGTGGTCGCCCTGCTCGGACCGTCGGGGAGCGGGAAGAGCACACTGCTGCGCGTGATCGCCGGAATCATCGAGCCGGACGGCGGGCGCGTCCTCATCCACGGTGTGGACGTCACCCGCCAGCCCACGCACCGGCGAGCCGTCGGCATGGTGTTCCAAGACAACCAGTTGTTCCCCCACATGTCCGCACTCGACAACGTGGGATTCGGTCTGAAGATGGCCGGGGTCGGACGACCCGAACGCAGTGAGCGTGCCTCGACCTGGCTGCGTCGCGTCGGCTTGACCGGCTTCGAGCATCGACGCGTCACCAACCTGTCGGGAGGCGAGGCGAAGCGGGTGGCGCTCGCCCGAACCCTCGCGACGGAACCTGCCGTCGTGTTGCTGGACGAACCGTTGACCGGCCTCGACCGGGAGCTTCACGATCAGCTCGCAGCCGAACTGGGTTCGCTGCTCCACGACGCGTCGGCAACGGCATTGCTCGTCACGCACGACCCGGACGAGGCGGCCACGATCGCCGACCGCACCGTGCAACTCGCCGAACTCTGAGATTCCGGATTCGCGAACAGAGCACCCACTGCTGGGTGATGAACGAGATCGCCCCAGCTCGAGAACTCCGTCGACGAGCACACCATCTGCGTCAACTCGCAGAGGCGATCGAAGCATCGCCGGTGATGCGTCTCGACCAGCACGCCGACGTCGACACGTGGAGAGGCGCTCGACCCGAGCTCTGCCGGTTGACGTTGGCGGCCAATCAACACCAACTCCACGCAGCAGCGGACGACCTTCGAGGACATGCCCATCGGTTCGAACAGCGAGCACGCGAGCTCGAAGCGGTCGCACGGACACAGATCGGTCTGGCGGGCTGACATGGACACCGGGTACGAGCCCAACCGCGTCCATCAGCTGACACGACGCACGTTGGAGGCGATCGACACACTGGGCGCGCTGACGTCGCCCGACCCGGTGGCCGCAGATGCGATCCGCACGGTTCGGCTCACCCGCCAGAACCTCGAAGACCATTGGATGCCCGCACTGAGCGACATCGAATCGAGCGACACGATGGTGCGCTGGCGGGCGAGCCACCTGTCGACGTTCGGGCTGCGTTCGCTGAGTTTGCTCGCAGACGCACTCCCCGACCATCTCCGACCCGGCAACCGGGGCACCACCACCATTCCTCCGACGCGACGCCATCGGTTGCTCGCCCGGCTGAATCTGCTCGAGCGCAAGGCGCTGGCCGCCGACGCCGACCGTGAAGCGGGCCTCGACCCCACCGGCACTCCGACGCGCGCTGCGCTGGAGGAACTCGGTCGGCAACTGGCGTGGTGGGTGGCCCGCGACGACAGCTTCGCCGAGGAGCTGGCAGCACTCTCGACGTCGAACATGGTGGTCGGGCAGCTGCTCGCCACAACGCTGTTTCCCACGTCGTTCAGATCCGAGGTCGTTCGACGGATGGCGGTGCCGAACGGGCCGGACACCAACGTCGACCACGACCGGTACGCACAGTCGCTGAGTACCGCCGTGGCGAGTCTCGTCGATGACCCGACCGCCTGCCTCGATCTGCTCCTCGACCAGCCGACGGCGTACGCACTGGCCGCCTGGGACGACCTCGCCGATGATGCGTTGTCCGATCTGGTGGTCAGCGGGCTCACTCGCGCCGTCGTCGACGACCCGACACGGCTCCAGGACGGCTACGACGTGCTCGAGTTCATGACACGCGCCGCGAACGGTCCGCTCGACGGCGGGTTCAACCCGGCGATGGCGCTCGGACTCGCCACGGCGATGCCGACCTACGTCGATGTCCTGGCAGAGTCGATCGTCTCCGTCGGCAGCGACGACCGCGTCGTGGTGTCCAGCGATGCAGCGGGCGTGTCGGCAGACTTCGGCACCTACGCGGAGTTCCATGGACTGTTCGGAGCGATCATGCGTCACCGGTCGGCACGGGTCCAGCTCGGCGCTGGCACGGCGACCTGGGCGCATGACACCGTGGCAGCCACCAGCCGCCGAGTCAGTTTCGACGCAGCACTCCACGATGTCTCGACGTTCACGACCATGCTGCTCGATGCAGCCGACCACGAGCAGGAACAGGTG
>Ga0316198_10001017_pt1 | contig 15923 bp, 18 predicted proteins | sample OudBieAanoxic_MG_FD_204935 | JGI IMG/M metagenome (GOLD analysis project Ga0316198, IMG submission 204935) | Coastal sediment microbial communities from Oude Bieten Haven, Netherlands - site A anoxic | ecosystem: Environmental > Aquatic > Marine > Coastal > Sediment | place: Netherlands...
ACGTAGTCCGGATTGATTTCATTCATGGAAAAACCGGACTCGTACAGTGCGTTAATGAGCCCTGCTTCGCCGATCACATAGGCACTACCGTTGGGACGCTGGGATGCCAGGAAGCTGGCTGTGGCCAGGGCGCTGGTGTAAAAATGGGTCGCTTCCGCCTGGATGCCAAGGCGGCCGAGTTTTTCCTTGAGCTCACGCGGGGATTTCTCGCTGCTGTTGGTCAGAAACAGAAACTTTTTACTTTCCTTCTTGAGCCACTCCACAAAAACCTGCGCCCCTGGCAGCAATTGGTTCCCGTGGTAGATTACCCCGTCCATATCGCAGATGAACCCCCGCTTTTTCCTCAGAAGATCAAGATCCATAGCCAATGCCCTTTCTATTCCGCATGCCCCGCATGTTCTGTAACGCCAATGGTCGCATTTCGGGGTAGATAAACTGTGAATCGAGCGCCTTTTCCGGGTTGGGTGTTTACGGAGATGCGTCCCCCGTGTTTATGAATGACTTTGCGGGTAATGAATAATCCAATACCCGTGCCTTTGTTCCCTTTGGAAGAATAAAAAAGCCTGAAAATGTTGGACACCTGATCTGTTTCGATCCCGGGGCCATTGTCTGAAATTTCAAATATCACCTGGGAGTCTTCCCCACGGACATCAAACTTTATGATGTGTTTTTTGTCGCTCGCGTCTTCAATACAGGCCTCCATAGCATTTTCGATGATATTGATGAGTGCCGGCCGGAAAATTTCCGTATCGATGTTAAAACTCCCCAAGTTGGAAGGGAAGTTGCACTCAAATTGAATATTGGCCGCCCGAATACGGGTTTCGATACTGGTCGAAACATCTTCGGCAAATTGCCAGACATCGATGCTCGTTAACTGTAGATCGCGCTCTTTGGCATAGTATAAGATGTCCAGCACAAGTTTTCGGATACGGTCAACCATGAGTTTTGTGACATCCAATCCCTCCTCGATACGGGCGTGCTTGTTTCGATAGAACCCGGTTTCAATCAAATAGAGGCTGGCATCCAGACCGGTGAGACAACCTTTCAGGCTGTGGGAGATCGTACCGATCATCAATCCCAAGGTCGAAAGATTGAGTTGTATTTTGTGCAATCGGGTAATGTCCATAAAATAACCAAGGGTCGCACGCCTGCCGTCGTAATAGATGGGTGTGACCGTTTCCATGATCCATCGGATTTCTCCTGCTTTATTGTGAATACAGAATTCATACGGCGTGGTGATCTTTCTTTTCAGCATGGCTACGGCCTGTTGTCTGACGTAGTCCCTGTAATCCTCATGGATATAGGCGAAGGGATTCGAACCCAGCAACTCTTCTTTGGTGTGTCCTGTTATACGTATGAATTCTGTGTTTACGTACTTGAATTTATCGTCCTGGACAATGAAAGTCCCAATCGGCGCATTCTGCTTGCTGTCGAGGAACTCTTCGACAGCCAGTTTTTCCTTTGTGATATCTCGAATGAACCCTTCGATGGCAATGGTGCCTCCCTCCCGAAAGGCAATCCAACGGTCGTGAAGCCAACTGATTTTACCGTCAGGTTGTAGCAGGCGATAATGCATCTCGCCCTTATCGATACCGGATGTCAAAAAACCTTCAACAGCGTGAAGCAGATTATCCCGGTCGTCTGGATGGATTTTTTTTAGAACATGCTCTGCCCGAGTTGTACGGCGATTAGCGCCCTCAAGACCGAATAGATCAGCGAATCGTCGATTTAAGAAAAGGTATCGCTTTTCGTCGACGGCATAATGGTAGATCGCATCCAGGGACCGATCTGCCAGTCTTTGGATATCACAAAATATCCCGTGTTTGGTCAATCCGGGACTATTGGACGGTTGTCTGTTTTTATCTTGCATGCTGTAAAACCGATTTTTATGGTTTATTCAAATGATTTGTGAGTGAAATCATTTGGAATGCACATGTGCAAAGTCCTATTTGTCAATCAGGTTGCGAATCATTTGCTCATATTTCAGGTGATGTTTATCGCCCTGGGCTTTACATAATACCCATAGATACCCCAAGAGCGATTTGAAATTAAGCCAGGTAACTTAGCATCATTATCAGCTTGGCGGTAATATCGCCGGTGTTTTCATACCGGTGCGGCCGATTGGCCTTGAACCGGATGCAATGGTCGGCACCCGCTTCGTAGTGATTGTTGTCGATAATGATACGCACATGCCCCTCCTCGATAAATAAAAACTCCTCTACGTTGCCCTCATGGGGTTCGCCCTTATATAAAACCCCCGGGTCGATCTGGACATGGTAGATTTCAAAAGAGTGCTCAGGATCAAAGGGGATCATGGGATAAACCCGATACCCTCCCTGACTGGCGGTCAAAGGCTCTGTCTTGGTAAACGCCATGATAGCGACTTCCGGTTCCTGTTTGGCCAGAAGAGCGGTAAACGACAGGCGCAGTCCGTTGGCGATTTTCCAGATGGTGGATATGGTGGGGCTCGATTTTCCGGTTTCAATTTGGCGGAGCATGCTCTTGCTCACACCGGTCAACTCGGCCAACTGGTCGAGACTCAGGCGGCGACGGTCCCGAATTTCTTTTAAATTTCTGGAAACGGCATATTCATCTTGTTTCATATAACACACATATTGACAATATATTGATTACGGGCTACGTTAACGCAATCAATTGTGCGTTATTTTGTACACCGTTCACTCACGATCGTCAAGAAAGAAGCGCATATGCCTGAACTCATTAAAAAAACAATGGAATCCGCCAGATCAAATGACGATCTTTCCGGGGAATCCGGCAAGTCAATCTCGTCAGCATTCTGGGCCGGAGTTCGGGATATCAGCCCGATTTTATTGGGTATTTTTCCATTTTCCCTCATCGCGGGGGTTGCCCAGATTGGCGCCGGCCTTGAGCCGTTTCCGGCCGTGGCCATGTCGATTATCGTATTTGCCGGGGCGGCCCAGCTGGCTACGGCGGATCTTCTGGGAAATAATGCGCCGGCCGTTATCATCTGCCTGACGGCGTTGATTATCAATCTGCGGTTTGTGATGTACAGTGCTTCCCTGTCACCCCATTTCAGCGGCATCAGCCGATTCTGGAAATGGATCTCAGCTTATCTGCTCACCGATCAGGGTTACGCGGTTTCCATCATCCGGTACAGCCAGCAGCATCACCTGCCGGGACAGAAACTCTGGTTCTACCTGGGCTGTGCTATCCCCCTGTGGGTTCTCTGGCTGATCGGTACGGTCATCGGTGTCATCGTCGGCTTGAAGATTCCCGAATCCTGGTCGTTGGATTTTGCCGTCCCGCTGACATTCATGGCGATTATGCTGCCCAACCTGAGAGACTGGGCCGCCGGCGTGGCCGCGCTGACCTCGGGCCTCATCTCCGTGGTTGCATTTAACCTGCCAATGAATATCAGCATCATCGTCGCTGCGGTTAGCGGTATTCTGGTGGGATTCTTTACCGAATCACTCCTGAGGAGGAAAGCACATGACTGATATGACATCTGGGAATATATGGATACTGCTGTTGGTGATCGGAGGAGCAACGTTTTTGCTGAGATTGTCTTTTATCCATCTGTTTGCCGATCGGCAGGTCCCGGAAACCATCACCCGGCTGTTGCGCTTTGTTCCCCCGGCGGCCTTGTCCGCCCTCATTTTACCCCCCATTGTAACCCAGAACGGCAGCTTTGCATTTTTTCTGTCAAATGAGCGAATTCCAGCCGCCATTGTCGCGGCCATTGTCGCCGTGATCACACGGAACACGCTCTACACGATTTGCTCCGGGATGGCCGCCCTGTGGCTTTATCAAGCCTTGTTGGGATAGAGGATTAAAGTTTATTATCCCACCCGGGGAATGGGAGAAAAACCCTCTCCTTTAGGTGAAGACTTTAGTTAAATTGTTCGTGTCACCCCAAGGATTCCAGGGGCCAAGGGTTCAAGGAAGGGCTTGGCGGGTCCCGTTACTTGAATCCTTGACCCCTTAGATCCTCGAAACCCAACCCTTCGGCTTTGGCCGAAGGTAGTTGGCTTCCAGTATCTAAAAATCCATTTATGTCATCAAACCGGCTTCCCGATGTTTCTCAATATAGAGGGACAATCTACCGGTTGTTCCTTTCATGACAGGGGAAATGCATACGTTGGGTCAGGTTAGGCGGCGGCCGACATTGTCGCTGATGAGCGGCGGGGTGTGCGACGATTCACTTTCAAAGGGTTGGAAAATATACGGCGCGGCCGTGTGCCTCGGGTTTTCTTCGTCTCTACAGTGACGGTTGGTCGCCGCTTACGGTTGGGTGTCCGTCGGGTTCGAGAAAGTTTCAAATTGCGCCCGGTCGCCGCAACCTGGTAATCAAAATCATCCACATGTTTGCGCTCTATGCGGCCACTTAATAACCGTTCAATACTACGCACCATGCTTTGATCATCATCGGTCGCCAAGGTAAAAGCGTCGCCGGTACGGGTGGCGCGGCCGGTCCGTCCGATGCGGTGAATATAGGCCTCGGGTGTGTCCGGGATATCATAGTTGATCACATGGGATACCTGGGTAACATCGATACCGCGGGCAGCGATATCGGTCGCCACCAGGATATGAAAAGTGCCGTCCCGAAAGCCATCCAAAGCCGCCTTGCGCCGGTTTTGTGACAGGTTGCCCTGTAAAGAGGTTGAGTTGTAGCCGGCTTTGCTCAACTTTACGCCTAGATGTTTGGCGCGATGTTTGGTACGGGTGAAGATCAGCACCGACTCGGTATGGATGTTTCCCAGCAGCTTAATCAACATAGCGGTCTTGAGATGGTGGGCGACGGGGTAAAGGGCATGACTGACCGTTTCGACCGGCGCCGTACGACCCACTTTGACGGTTATGGGATCAGTAAGCGTTTCCATGGAAAGATGTCTAATTTCTTGGGGCATGGTCGCCGAAAAAAGAAGCGTTTGGCGCTTTTGGGGCGACTTGGCGATGATGCGCCGAATGTCGGGCAAAAAGCCCATGTCGAACATATGGTCGGCTTCGTCCAGGACGAGGACTTCCAATCGTGACAAGTCAACCGTTCCGCGACCGATGTGGTCCAGCAAACGGCCCGGGCAGGCGACGAGTATGTCGACGCCACGCCGTAACTGATTGATCTGTGGATTGATGTTAACCCCACCGTAAGTGGTGGCACTGCGCAGGCGGGTCTTGCGGCCCAAAACACCAATGGCGTCGTGGATCTGTTCGGCCAGCTCGCGAGTGGGCGCCACAATTAGGGCGCGCAAAACTCCACGCCTGCCCTTGATCAGACGATTCAGGATCGGCAGCACAAATGCAGCGGTTTTGCCAGTGCCGGTCTGGGCCAGGCCCATGACGTCGCGGCCCTCAAGGACCATCGGAATGGCTTGGGCCTGGATGGGGGTTGGGGTGGTGTAGCCGGCCGCAGCGGCGCCTGCCGCTACGTCGGGGTGAAGGTCAAAGGTGTTAAAATCTTTCAAAATGGTATTTCCTTAGGTTGTTGCGTTTCACAAAAAAAAGCCCCGGATGCATTCCGAGGCTTACGATTATTTCGTTTTTCTTCAGAAACTGCAGTTAAATTTGGCTCAATATACGTTCAATGAAGGGTACTGTCAACCTAAATGTCGAAAATACGTCTGATCCTAAATATTTACACGCAGACCATCCTTAAGTGATCCTTCATGAATCGCTATTCAAAACTGGTGAGTGAACGATGATTGATTGAGGTGGCTCACCTGGCAATTCCGTTTCAACAGGCCCAAAGTTGCCTGAGCGAACCATCGCCTGCATTTTTCTTTTCCAGCTCGATATTATAAAATATCTGGAATCACTCATCCCATAAAGTGTCGGCCTATGCCCGATTCCCCAAATCCCCAATATTACATAACTATCTAACTTTTTGTAGCTTTCGCCCGTAGAAATATTTGAAATATTTTAAACAAATCTACCCAAAAAAATATGTTAGTGACACAAAATGTCACAAATCGACTTTCTTTATGCTGGTATTATGAAAAAGAAACCGATGGTGCTGTTACTGCTAATCGGGCAGCGATTGTATATTCAAGACGAAAAGGGGTTTCAAGCGAAAGAAAACATAAACCCACGAAACAACACACAAAACCAACAACAAAAATTCAGATTTCTATGGCAGCGTTGGTATTATGAAAAAGAAAACAGTATCAATAATGATACTACTCAATCAACCAATTGAAATAACTCAGAAAACACCAAAAACCCCGATCATCCCGATCATCCCGATCACCCCCCCGCCAAGGCCAAGGTGCAATAAAGGGAAATCAAACCGGTTTTATCTTATCAAAATTACATTTAAAGCTTGACAAATCGTGTCAGTTATGCTTTATATGATATAACATTTGACATTATCCGAGGGGGGGCTATGGAGGAATTTACGACCAACAACGTGCTGAAAATATTCAACATGAAAAGAAACACGCTGCAAGATTGGAAGATGCGAAAATTCATACAGGCAACGGCCCATGCTGAGGGCGTGCAGGGAATACGGGATAAATACAGCCGGGATGACGTATATCGAATTAGCGTTTTTAAGTTTTTAAAAGAAACCATGGGATTGAGTCGTATCAAGCTGCTTGCCATCATGCTTGGTTTTCAAACGAGTTTCACATTTAAGGATGTCGGCCCGAATCACGGTGACATCAAATACATGGTTATCGAATACGGGCTAATCCCAGAAGTGCCTGGGGGAACGATGGAGCTTTTTTCGCTTCATAAAGAACCCCCCAGAGTGGCCCTAACGGGGGCCGTGGACCCATCAACCAAACGCTCTGCTTTGGTAATAAATCTGCTTTCGATAAAATTAGATGTGGATGCTTTGATAGAGCAAAATTTATAGCCAAATTTTTTTACTCTTTAAATGTTATATGTTCCAACAAATAGTGAGGAGAAGCCATGTATCAGGAAATTGAACGTGACGGGCTTAAGCCGGCAATCGAGGTCAAAAAGCGGATGCTTGACCTTGGTTTGAGTCAGCGGAATTTAGCCAAAAAGACAGGCATTTGTGAAGCATACCTATCGCATTTTTTGCGGGGAAGGATGCGACTAAATGCTATCGAAAAAGCAAAAATCAGTGCGGTACTGGGCGAACGAGTTGAATAGATGAGGCTAATGACCCCTCAAGAGGTGGCCGACACGCTAAAAATAAGCCCTGCTTGGGTTTATAAGGCCGCAAAAGATGGGCGTATTCCCTGTATCAGGATTTGTGCGCCCGATAATGGAAAAAGAAAAAAGAACATTTTGCGCTTCGTTCAGTCGGACATAGAAGCATTTATCAAGCGACATTATACGGGGAGCTAAAAATGGACGGATGGAGAATATCAAATTGGAAGCTAATCGCTTTTGACCTGGATGCCAAACCGCTGGTTATTAAAGGCTGCCTGCTGCATGAAAAAGGCGAAAAGCGATGGATAAATTTCCCCAGTCGGGAATTTATAAAGGACGGGGAGCGAAAATTTATAAATATCATCGTAATTCCCGATTCCGACACTTATTGGCGCTTTCAGGCGTGGTGCTTGGCCGAGCTTGACCGGATTATATCAACCCCGATAGCTGCGCTGGAACCCGAACAAAATAATATTCCTTTCTAGATTGGAAAACAGATGACACCACAACCCTTAGATGAAGACCTTTTCGGGGACACACTCTTAGATGCCGCACTTGAATACATTGAGCATGGCAAATCAATCATACCGATTCGAAACGGAACAAAAAAACCGCTTATAAAGTGGGAAAAATACCAAACAGAGATAGCGACGCCGGACGAAGTGTCAGGATGGTTCAAGCTATGGCCCGATGCTCAAATTGCGCTAGTCACAGGGTTAATATCGAAATCGGCTGTTATTGATGGAGATTCAAAAATAGGCAACAGATGGATGAAGAAAAACCTTCCCCGAACTTCAGTATATCAAAAAACCCCAAAAGGTTATCACGCCATATACGCTACAAACGGTCAGCCTGTTAAAAATAAAGTTAGAATCTCCGATGGTGTCGATGTTCGTGGTGATGGCGGTTATATCCTCATTGCGCCCAGCAGACACCCGTCAGGGGCCATGTATGAGCTTATATATCCGATTGAGGGTGAGGGTTGGGATGAGTTGGCCGAGTTTCCGTATGAGATTTTAAACAGCAATACCGAGGACAACCAATCCTCTGTAACCTTAGACCCCGTTTCAACGGGTAGGCGTAACGACACCCTGGCGCAAATCGCCGGTAAATATATTGGTAATGGTATGAATAGCGATGAGGTTCTTGACCTTTGTTTAGGCTGGAATATGCGTTGTCCAGAACCGCAAACGGAAAAAGATGTTGAAGCAACCGTCAATTCGATAATTAAAATCCATGAGGAAAATAACGGCCCCCTTGATAGTAAGAATACCCCCAAAATCGAGATTTTAAGTGATGTATCAATGGGGATTGACGAATTTAGAACCCTGCCTATCCCCGAAAGGAAATCATACCTTCACCCGTGGTTAAAAGAGGAATCAGTTGTCCTTATTGCCGGTGAAAGAGGTATCGGGAAGTCAAATTGTGCTTTAGGTATTCTCGATGCTGTAACCCGTGGCATTGGATTCGGCCCATGGGAAAATCAATGTATAACCCCCTGCCTTTATTTTGACGCTGAAATGCCCCGTGGGGAACTTCAGGAGCGCATTACAAAAATGAGTGTCGAACGACAAACACCCCTTCATATCCTGTCATCCGGCCAATTTACGGCAAACGGTTACTCCGCACCGAATCTGATGGACGAGGAATGGCGTGATGCTTTCAGGGCATTTTTAAAGGAAGCCGGTGTCAAATTGTGGGTTCTGGACAATTTAGCCAGCGCAGCAGCAGGAAGGGATGAAATATCGAAAAAGGACTATGACCCCCTGAATCAATGGTTTCTCACCCTCAGACACGATGGAATCACCACTATCGTCATGGCCCATACCGGATACGATAAAACCCATGTCAGGGGAAGCAGCGGTCAGGAAGATAACGTCAATATGTCAATCGTCCTGCAAAAACCGCCGGATTATAACGAACTGGATGGATGCCGGTTCAATCTGAAATTCACGAAAAAAAGAGTCGATACCAAAGACCTGCACCTGTGCGCCGAATACGAATTTAAAATGGTCGAGCGTCGCGGTTTGTTTACTTGGGAATACCGCTCAGCGGCCACGACGAAAATAAAATACATCCTCGAAGCAATCGAGTCGAAAATACCTTATAAAGAAATATCCCTCGAAACGGGTGTCACTATGAGCCGAATTTCACAAATAAAAAGCGACGCCATTAATAAAGGATGGATGACCGCTGGGGGTAAAATTAGACAGGGTTTTTACGCCACCGGGGGAGTTTAGTTTTTCGGAGTTTAGCCTGTTTAGCACCCCTATAAGGGGTTTGCTAAACTACTGGTCAACGCAAAAAATAAGTTTAGCGCTAAACTGCGAGAATGTGCTTAATAAAACAAATGGTTACAGCGAGGGCTAAAAAATTAGTTTAGCGAAAGTTTAGCGAAAACTAGCTAAACTCGGCGTTTTTAAAACTAAACAAAACTAAACTCGAAAAATGGATAAAAAATGACACTTATAGGCGGCTATAAAATCATTGAAAAAGAGCTAGGGGCAGAGGCCGCAATGGCAATAAAAGCCGAATTGTCTGTCCATGAAAAACTGGACGTCTGTTCCAGTTGTCAGGGTCACAATATCACCCATTTTGGGTTTCTTCTTGCTGATGATGGGCTCGGATTTCTCTACGTCCTTTGTCAAAAATGCAATGAATCAGACGGTCATTTCAAGGCGCTGGAAGATTTTAAACGGAGAATGAAGACACGCAAAATTGCGACGTTTAATAGGAACTGAGTAATGAAAGCAAAAATCAAGATAAACAAAAAGACAGGAAACAAATGCCTGATTTGCTATTACGACGCTAAGAAATGCGATTGGGATGCGCGGATTTTGGACGCTGAAGCACGCTTGAACGTGGTCGGCCAGAAAATTCAAACCATCTGTTTTCCGGCAAAAAAGGGCCGATTGACTTCAAGTTGACGGTCAACTTAATTTCGGTTGACTGACACCTTGAGTCGCACGGCCCGAAAACGGCATTTTAACTTACTGTATTAATTGATATTTAAAACAGGGCACATGATACATAATCAGGTGCGTTAAAAAATATGAAAATAGACGATGCCAAGCTAATGCGGCTTATTTTTGATGAGAAAAAGTCAATGGCCGAGGCGGCCCGTCAACTAAAAGTTTCAAAACAGGCGGTTTCGCAAAGGCTGCGAAAATGGCGTACTAAATCAACCTATGTTGTCGCCAGTAAGGACGGGGCAGCGGTGTTAAATAAAGGATTGCGGGTCTGGGAGCAACTGAAACGATGCAATGTTGAGGCCAACCGTTTACTCGATGAATTGGAGGATAACCCAAGTCTGAAAATTAAGTGTATGGCAGAAATTAGGGCCCAGCTTGCCTTCCAAGTAAGTATCTTTGAGAGCCTGTTTTCGGCAAAGGCGGCCGCCACATTTCAGGAAGCGGTTTTGGAGGTTTTAGAACAAGCGGACCCACAATTAAGGAATGAAGTCATTGAGCGACTTAACAAACAACAAACACTTCGCCAAGCTGTTACTTGGGCTTAATGAGCGGTTTGACGTAAGGCCACCTACTCAAAGGCCAGATTTAGAGCGCCTGAGGGCGGCTATAAAGGCCTCACAGAAAAGAATGGTTAAATCCCAGCCTCTCAAAACCCGATCCGACATTCGACCCCCCCATGATTTATATATTACCCACACACCGAATCCTGAAATTTTTTCTGGGGAAAATTTTGATTACCGCAAATCAGACCCCCCGCTTTACAGCAGCAATAATGAAGATTTAAACGAATCGGAGATATTAGAGCGATTGAACCAACTTTTACAGGAAAACGAAATTAGTGGTTTAGACACAGCTCAGATGAAGGAAACGGCGAGCTTATTAAAAAAGGTAAAAAGGTGAGACCATGAAGTATTCAAGAAAAGTCAAAGATAGAGCAGTTCAAGGGCTTAAGAAACTAATTAGCGATGGTCACACAAGGGAAGCGGAAGTTTCAGCCATTGCGGAGCTAACAGGTACGCCAGAGTCAGCGCTTAAGTCATGGCTCTTGCTGGATGAAGCGCATAAAAAGGGCTATTTAGCGCCGCCCAAGAAGGTGGATAAATTAGCCGGTTATAGGGATAAGCGATGGGATAAGGGGGAAAGGCGTCACCCCGATGATATTGCGCTTGAAGAAATTCAGGGTGAGTATCTAAAACTAAATTATGATTTTTAACGAAAGGAGAAAAAAATGAACCCACAGGATGAACGAATGGCAATTATGGAGCGTATTATTGAGAAGAATCGAATTGCGGATGAAAAGTATGAAAAGGAAATGGCCGAAAACGCTGAAGCCGCCGAGATAGAAGGTTACGACCGTGAGATGGAGAAAGAAAATGCGGAGTATGAGCGTGAACAAGAAAATGAAGCAAATCAAGTAACACCGGAGGAAGCGCTTTCTATGTTCACCGCCCCCGCCGATGAAGGTGGGTTTGGGGATTTATTAGAAAATCCAGATAAAAGGCAGAAAATCATTGACCAACTCGACCTAGCGGTTGCTAGCGGGGCTGCGGATAACGATTATAGAACTTACCAGCGTGTTGGCAATCAATTTAGAGAGCGAGAAAAGAAACTAAAAGCCGGTGAGCTTGACCCAAACGCCGTTTCCAGAGAGGACGTTATGAATCAGCTTGCGGCCCAGCGCCACAGGCAAATGCTTCTCGATAATCAATATGTCAATGCTGGACAGGAAGAACCCGAAGGGCCGGAGCAGATTCGGGAGCGTTTTGCAATGGATAATCCCGATTTTGACGGGGAAACCTTGAGAGGTGCTGCCAAAGCGGTTGATGACACCCATAAAAAGCAGTTTGTCCAGCGTGGTTACGCTTCCAATGAATATGAGGTTTATCGCAAAGCCGGTGAGGCCGCTGAGCGCCAAAGGTATTTGCGAGAGCGCCAGGGTGAATAAAGGCAAAAGCGCCCAGGTGGAACTCAGGAATCTCGGGGGTTCCTTGCGGGTGTCGCCACTACCGCCACCTGAGCGCAAAGAGTAAGCGCCCCAGGCCAGCTTAACTTGAAGGTGCGGCTGCAAGGGAAGAGGTGGCTTCCGCCTGGGACGCAAACCGATATTTATATGATTTATAATTTAATGTCAAATATGCCTCCTCAGATGTGATTTAAAGCCTTAAAATATTTTCCGAATGGTATGGCAAGCATCTTTTTTGGAAGTAGTTTCAGAAATAACTTGACTTTTATAAATGGGTATTTTATGAAGAAGGTATCTGTGAAAATCATAACCGCAAAGGAGCTGCGTTATGCTCTATTTTTGTTTGTATAGAAAAGTAGTTTTTAGCCTCAGGTGTGCGGTATCCGCAAGGACCGCGGCGGCTGTTATGACCGTACAGAGCACCTGGGGCTTTTTTTGTTCACAGTAACTTAAAAGGAGGGCATCATGGCAAGAGTAAAAAAAAGGGGCAGTACTTGGCAGATTGATTATACGTTTAAAGGCAAGCGTATAAGGAAATCTTTTAAGACTAAAAAGGAAGCGACCGCTGAATTAGCTAAGCGTGTCAGTCTGATAGCCGAGGGCCGGTATCTGGATATTAAAAAAGAGTGTAAAACACAGTTTGGGGAATTGCTGGGTAAGTATTCAGAACAATATCGGGAGCAACCCTCTTATCATGCCGCCAAGCGATTCGCAATTAAGAAATTTAAGAAGTATTTCGGAGCGGAAACCTTAATTTCAAATATCCGCTATTATGACCTTGAGCGCTTTAGAAACCAATTACGGGAAACACCGGTGCATGGTAAAAAGCCACGGGCCGATGCGAGCGTTAACAGGGATATGGCGGTATTGCACCATATATTCACCAAGGGCAAGGAATGGGAGTTTATAGAGGAAAATCCTTTTGATAAAGGCAAAACGCTAAGGTTGAAGGAAAATAATCAGCGATTGCGGTTTTTGACCGAGGACGAGATTGAAGCATTGCTGGCTGAGTGCAAAGGGTTCATTCGAGATATTGCTGAATGTGCGCTTAATACCGGTATGCGAAGGGGCGAGATATTATCGCTGCAATGGAATCAAATCCGTAATGGGCAGATATACTTAACCAAAACAAAGACAGAAACACCAAGGCAGATTCCTATAAACGATACATTATCTGTGATGCTCAACCGGAGAAAACGCCGGCAGCAGTTGCGGTCGCCGTATGTGTTTACGCATAAGGGCAGGAACATCAGGAGTGTGCGAACGGCTTTTGGTTCAGCCCTCAGGCGTGCTGGTATCGAAGATTTTCGTTTCCATGACCTTAGGCATACCTTCGCATCTCAGTTGATTATGAAGGGCGGTACGTTGAAGGACGTACAGGAATTGTTGGGTCATAAAACTATGCAAATGACGATGCGATACGCTCATCTATCCCAAGAGCATAAACGAAATGCAGTTAACTTACTAAACGGACTAACCGGAAAGGGTATGTCACAAAACCGTCACAAACCCGTTTTTACGGTTAAATCAGGTACGCATGGAAGCGTCTAACTTACCGAATATCCTACCTATTCCAAGGGGAGTCGGGTTGTCACTCATCCCATAAAGTGGCTGGCGTATACCCCAATCCCGGTGCCGCAAAAAAAGCACCATCCACATAGCGATAGCCCATATCAAGTGCAGCAATCACGGCCATATCATCTGCATCCAGATCTAAATCCTGTGCCGCAAAATTTTCCCTGAGCCGTTGAGGGTTGACAGACTTAGGAATAACCACCGTCTGCCTCTTCAACGCCCAGCTCAAAAGTACCTGGGCCGTGGAAACATTATACTTTTCAGCAATCGTTTGAATGGACGGGTGCGTCAATAGATCCGGTTCATCTTTCTTTTTCATGTTTTTAGGGCGATCTGTGGAACCTAGCGGCGAGTAGGCGGTTACCAAAACCCCATTTTCCTGACAATAGCGCAACAATTTATTCTGCGGTAAATAGGGATGAAGTTCTACCTGATTCATTATAGGGGGAATCGTTGCGTTTGCAAGGAGATTGCCAAGCTTTTTGATGCTGAAATTGCAGACGCCGATATGTTTGACCAACCCGAGGCGAGCGCACTCTTCCAAGGCCTGCCATGTTTCAATAACCGGCACCTGTTCAAGCGAAAGATAATCGGCCTCGCTTTTGGGGAAGAAAACGGTCGGGCTAAACGCCACTGGCCAGTGGATCAGATAGAGATCCAGGTAGTCAAGCTGCAGATCGGACAGTGTTTGCTTTAACGCCGGCTGCACATCCTCGGGCACATGTGCATTATTCCAGAGCTTTGAGGTGACCCACAGCTCCTCCCGGGAAACGCCCCCGGGACGCACCATGTCAGCAAAGGCGGTCCCGATCTCTTTTTCGTTTTCATAGACTGAGGCACAATCAACATGTCGGTAGCCGATTTTCAATGCCTCTTTGACGGCATCGGATACGTCACCCTTTTTTGATTTCCAGGTTCCCAGTCCTAAGGCGGGAATCTTGTACTTTTCCTGGTAGTAATAATATTTCATTGCCTTTCTCCTATTTTGAAATTAATTCGTTTATCTATCAATTTAAATACCGCTTAACGGCCGCGGTAAACAGTTCCACCCCCAGGCCGAGAATCCGTTCATCAATATCAAAATAGGGCGAGTGGAGCGGGTTGAAATCCCCGCTGGAAGGGCCACAGCCCAACCGGATGATGGCACTGGGTTTTTGTTGGGCGAAAAAAGCAAAATCTTCTCCTCCGGTGCTGGGCCGCATATACTCAGCCTTGTCCGGTCCAAAAAGCTCAATGGCCGTATCATACAACAGACGCGAAATGTTAGAATCATTAATAACGGCCGGATATCCATCGGTGAATTCCAGGTCGCACTGGACTTCAAAGGCGGCTTCAACCCCTCGGCTGATCCCCTGCATCCGTTCTCGAATGCGGGCCTGGACGCCATCGCCGATAGCCCGGGTGGTGCCGTCCAACACCACTTCCTGGGGGACGACATTGGAGGCATTGCCCCCGTGGATACTCCCGACCGTGATTACGACCGAATCCAATGGATCGATACTTCGGGCGGCCGCAGTTTGGACTGATGTTATCCAGTGAGCACCGGCGATGATGGGGTCGCGAACCTGGTGGGGCCGTCCTCCATGGCCACCCTGGCCGGTGATGGTCAGCTTGAATCGATCGGCGGAGGCATGGCTCTGGCCCTCAAAAACCCCTATCTGTCCCAACGCCATGTCGGGTAACATGTGGCCAGCCATGACCACATCCACTTCCGGGTTTTCCATTACCCCCCGGTCGATCATTTTTTTCGCACCCGCGCCGCCTTCTTCGGCTGGCTGGAAGAGAAATTTGACATTGCCCTTCAACGAATTACCCAAGCCGGTTTCGATAAGATGTTTGGCCACACCCAACATAATCGTGGCATGGGCGTCATGTCCACAGGCGTGCATTTTACCATCATAGTGGGATTTATAGGGAACGTCATTGAGTTCCTGGAGTTTCAGTGCATCGATATCCGCCCTAAGAGCCACGGTAGGCCCCTTTTGACCGCCCCGCAGCAAGCCAGCGACACCGGTCATTTCCTCAAACCGATGGACCTCCAGGCCCAGTCCAGTCAAGATCGCGACAATACGATCGGTGGTTCGCACTTCTTCATAGGCCGTCTCCGGATGCATATGAAAATCTCTTCGAATCTGGATTAACCATTCCTGAAATTCTTGATTGATACCGTTCACGTTGATCTCCCTTCTATTCCTAATGGACCATCAGAAACGCAAATCGATCCATTTTCTGTTCATAGTCAGTACGTACTGCCAGCTCAAAACCGAACCGGCGCACGGTTGAATAGACATCCACGGCCATGGCTTCCGGAG
>Ga0316198_10001018_pt1 | contig 15922 bp, 11 predicted proteins | sample OudBieAanoxic_MG_FD_204935 | JGI IMG/M metagenome (GOLD analysis project Ga0316198, IMG submission 204935) | Coastal sediment microbial communities from Oude Bieten Haven, Netherlands - site A anoxic | ecosystem: Environmental > Aquatic > Marine > Coastal > Sediment | place: Netherlands...
TAAGAAATCGATTTACGCTGATTTCAAATCAATCGCATTTTTTTCGTCTTCGACAGAACCATCGTGTTCCTATAAAAAAAGGAAAACTCTCCATGGCCAAGAAAAAAAGTGTACTTGACTTCCACGAAATGAAGAAAAAAGGGGAAAAGATCACCTTCCTGACGGCCTACGATTTCCCGACGGCCCAGTTTGCCGAGGAGGCCGGGCTGGACATGCTTTTAGTCGGTGATTCCCTGGGAATGTGTGTCTATGGGTATAAAGGAACCATCCCGGTGGTGATGGACCAGATGATTTTTCATGCCGATGCGGTTCGCCGCGGCGCGCCGAACACCTTTGTCATCGGTGACATGCCGTTTATGAGCTACCAGTCTTCCCTTGAAAAAGCGGTGGAAAATGCCGGACGTTTCTTGAAGGAAGCGGACTGCGATGCCATTAAACTCGAAGGCGGGGTGCGCATCGCGCCCCAGATTAAAGCCATCGTTAAAGCCGGAATCGTGGTGATGGGCCACATCGGTCTCACCCCCCAGTCATCGGGCCAGCTGGGCGGGCACAAGGCCCAGGGCCGCACGGCCGAAGCCGCCAAACTGGTGGTGGAAGACGCCCTGGCAGTGCAGGAAGCCGGCGCCCAGATGATTCTGCTCGAAGCCATTCCGCCCGAGGTCGCCAATTATATTACCGGAAATCTTGATATCCCGGTCCTGTCCATCGGGGCAGGGCCGCACTGCGACGGCCAGCTATTGATTGTCTCTGACACCATCGGCCAGTTCCAGGCTTTTACACCCAAATTTGTCAAAAAATACTGCGATATGGCCGAAATGGTGACCACTGCCATGAAAGACTATGTGGCCGAAGTCAGAGGCGGTGCGTTTCCCGGTGACGAGCACTGCTACAAAATGATGGCCGGCGAAGAAGAAAAATTTTTAAACCTGATAAAAAAATAGCGGTTTGTCTTTTTAAAATGGGTCAAGATTAACACGGATAAAAAAATACATGGCAAAATTGTACCACACTCCTATTCGCGCCCATTAATTATTTGTCCGTTTAATCCGTGTTCATCCGTGTCCTAAAATACAAAAGGAAAGAAGCCATGAGCAATTTAAGAAATTTATTGAAGATATCAGAACCGCGGCTGCAGGAAGTCAATGACCTGTTAACCGACCCCGATAATGAATCCGTCGGCCAGATCCTTGAGATCGTCGAAAAGTACGGCGGTCCGGAAGAAATTAACCGCAAGGCGGCCGAAGCCCGTGATTTTGACAACCTCATGGCCCGATTAAAAGAAATAAATTCGCCCTACATTGCCGATATTGAATGGCTGTTGGAGCAGCGCGACAAAGGGGCATTTGTCTCCATGGCTGATTATTATGATCGGATTTTAGGCGATCGGGATGGCGCGGCAGCGATCAATCGGGATAATGCGGTGACCCTCGAAATCAGTGCCCTGCAATTTTTTCCCTGGCTGATTGCTGAAGCTCGAGAATCAATTGCAAACCAAGAACTGATGCCCGCCCGTTATATCCGCGTGCGCAACATGCAAGAGCAGGCACAAGACAACGGCGATATCCTGGCCACGGCCGCCGGTGTGCAGGTGGTGGGCGCCAGTTACGTTGAAACCCTTGACACCAAGGGCACCGATGGATCCAATATCCATCTTGGGGGCCCGGAAACCATTACCGGTTATTTCGGTGGTATCGGCCAGCCCAATGACCACCCCTACAAGTGGATTGATGAGTATCTTTATTACTACACCACATACGGGGTGCGCCAGGTATTAAACATCAACGCCGGCACGGTCCTGGCCGGGTATATGCTGCACAAACTGGGTGTGGATAACGAGTTTAAAATTTCGGTTTACATGGGCAATGACAATCCTTTGGCCATCCTCTGGACATTAATGACCGCCCGCCTGTTTTCCCGTGAGGACGGCACCACTTCCCTAATCGGGTTTAACCTGTCCAATTCGGCCAACAACTGGACCATCCGTCAGGCGGCCAAAATACGCCGGGCCCTTGGCCTGGAGAAAGTGGTGCGTTTTGAGCACCACATCACTGAAACCCAGAAGTCAATCGTTATTCAACCTTATAACCGTCGCAATGAATTGGTTGAGATAGCCCGGGAAGTCCCTAACATTGCCGCTAAACACGAAGGTGGTGACCCCGAGATCGATGGTGCCCGGGAACATCCCAGCGATATTCTGGAATACTTTCTTACGAAAGAAGAGATTGTCTCCCAGGGTTTAATGAATGACCTCGAGCGGAATTACCTTGATAAGCATGCTGCGCTGAACCGCACTGCCGAAGCACTGGTACAATCCGGCGTTGACGTGGTGTGTGCCTCGAATCTGCATAAATAAAGAGACTGTTGCCTCGTTTGAGGAGGAAACCCAAAATGAGCCACGACCCTTTAAAACATCTTTACAGCCGCGAGGCTTTGTGCGCCCAGCCGTCTGCCATTCGTGACATCTGTGCCCTGGTTGCCAAACCGGAGGTGCGATCTCTGGCAGGCGGCTGGCCCGATCCGGAAAAATTTCCCCTTAAAGACATTCGCCGGATCTTTGATAAGCTGATTACCCAACAGGGCGACCGAATGCTTCAGTACGGCTCCACCGAGGGTCTGATCGAACTCAGACAGATTCTGGCAGACCGGATGAACACCGAAGGGATGGCCGATGTTGGTCCCGATAACCTCATGATTACCCATGGATCGTCCCAGGGCATGCATCTGGCGGCCCAGGTTTTCGTCGACCGGGAAGATCTGGTTTTTGTCGGGCTGCCGACCTATTTTGGCGGCCCGGGTGCGATCCGTTCCCGCAGTGGCAAGGTTGTCGGTATAGCGGTGGACGATGACGGTATGAACGTGGACCGCCTGCACATGGAAGCCACACAACTGAAGGCGTCAGGCAAGCGCATAAAGGGTGTCTATACCATTCCCAACTTTCAGAATCCAACCGGGGCAACGCTCAGCCTCGAAAGACGCCGGCAGCTTGTTCGGCTGGCTGAAACCCATGACCTCATCATCTTTGAGGATGATCCTTACGGTGAATTACGCTTTGAAGGAAAGCCTCTGCCCTCACTTAAATCATTAGACCGCAGCGGCAGGGTGATTCATTTACGCTCTTTGTCCAAAACCTTTGTTCCGGGCCTGCGATTGGGCTGGGTCGCCGGAGATTCCGGCTCTATTCGCCAAATGGTAGTGGCCAAGCAGTTTGCCGATGCCGCCACCAACACGCCGGCCCAATATATCCTGCTTGAGTTCATCCGCCAGGGACTTTTAGACAAACAAATTCAGGAAAATGTAATATACTACCGCAACAAACGAGATTTTATGCTGGACCTGATGGACCGCTATTTTCCCGAGGAAATGACCTGGAACCGACCCGGGGGCGGTTTTTTTATTTTCGTACAGCTTCCCGGGGACATGGATGCCGCCGATCTTTTCCGGCAAGCGGTGGATGAAAGTGTGGCCTTTGTAACCGGTCAGCCGTTTTTTATAGACGGCAGCGGACACAACACCCTGCGCCTTTCCTACGCCCAGGCCACTTACCAGGATATCGAATATGCCATCCGCAAAATCGGGAACCTGATTAAGGCGCACATTGTGGGCCGCAAAACCAATAATGCTGCTTAAAAGCGGTTAAAAAAGTTTGTGGGTCTTGCCTCTAAAAATACAGGCAGTGCCTGCTTCGCTTTTAATTATAGGGATGTCACCTACTTGCCACTGCAAATCCTGCCCGTCTCCCTTCCGCCAGACGTCGATGACTCCATAAAACAAGCGCTTGAAGTCAATCGGATTATGCATTATGAAAAAGAACAAACCATAAATAAGATAGTCTCGTAAAAAGTCGGATAGGGGGCAACGCAGCGAGCCAATTTGACTTTTTACGAATCCATCAAATAAGGGATTTAAAAATGAATTTGATAAAACTTCCCAAAATGGACTGTGAAACAGTCTGTAAAGAAATTGGTAATTTTGTTATCAATTCGGTTCTCGGAGTCGGCACCACCGGATGTGTTGTGGGTCTGTCAGGGGGTGTCGATTCAAGCACGACGGCAGTCCTGATTAACAGGGCCTTTGTAAGATACAATGAAAAAAATGATAACCGCCTTGAGCTGGTGGGGTATATATTGCCGACCCGCATCAACAAAAAGGCTGACATCCAGGACGCGGAAGCCCTGGTAAAATCGCTGGATATACGCCACGAGATTCACAGCATTGAAAAACTGGTGGACACCTTCAAAATTACCAACCCGGAAGCATTTGAAGAAAACTACCACCGGGGAAACCTGATATCCAGGGTCCGGGCCAATGTATTGTCAACCAAGGCGGCCACCGAGCATAAAATACTGGCCGGCACCGGTAACCAGGATGAAGATTTCGGTATCGGCTATTACACCCTGTTTGGCGACGGAGCGGTTCATCTGAGTCCCATCGCCGGTTTATCAAAAAGGCTGGTCAGGAAAATGGCATTGTTCCTGGGGATCGATGAAAGCATTGTCAATCGCGTGCCCACCGCCGGTCTTGAACCCGGCCAAAGCGACTATAAGGATCTGGGATATGATTATGACGTGGTGGAACTGGTCACGGAAGGTTTGAAGCAGGGATTTAGCGCCAAGCAACTGGCAACCAACGGGCAGTTGGCCCCCCTGGTGGAAAAACAGATCGCACACTACCGGTCGGTATTCGGCACTCCGCAACTGGACTCGATTGATAAAGTCATCGATGATATTCACAGACGTCACCGAACGGCAAGGGGCAAGGTAAAAATTGTCCACCCGCCGACCCCGCAAATTTCTTTAATTTATGATTAACAGCCCAAGAAACAGGAGTCAATTCGCCGTCGTTTCATGAAGTAGTAAAAAATACACATTTTATAATAAGAAAATAAGGTGTTGACCCTATTGAATTTGTGGTTTTTTTTGCTAAAAGGGTATCATATGAGGGGGCTACTAGACATCTACCTCTCTTCCTCTCCTTTTTTGGGGTGGTTCGTTCTGAGCCACCCTTTGTATTTGCGCCGCTGTTATAGCGGTTGTCAAAAACCGTTCCGTTAATTGATACATTTTCGACCGCATTAACAAATATGAGCAAACAGGGGTTCAACGAACAGCAGCATCCTCCCGCCACAAACATCCCCGCCCCTGGTCCCCAGATCATCTAAAAGGCTCACTTCGACCAGTTCCGGTGTCTGGGTGGTGATCAGACAGCGAAGGGCGGCGCTTTTAACCTCACTTTCACCGCATCCGCCGCCCACGGAACCATAAATCGTTCCATCGGCACAAACAATCATTTTGGCCCCGACACCCCGTGGGGTGGAACCGGCAGTTTCAACGAGGGTGGCAAGTGCTGCATCAATACCCCGGTTTTTAAGGTCGGTAATTTTTTGGAAGATTTCGCGATCAATCATAATTCGATACCGACGGCTGATCTCAAGGACCGCGCCTGGGCGCCACCCTTTCGGCGAACACACACCAGCTCTGAAACGATGGAGAGCGCAATTTCCTCCGGTGACTCTGCACCAATGGGAATCCCGATAGGTGTAAATACATCCTTGGTGCGCTCGCGGGAAAAGCCTTTTTCCTCCAGCCATTGCAATACAAAACTTACCCGGCGCCGACTGCCAATTAACCCCACATAGGCAGCTTCCTTGGGCAATATCTCCATCAGGCAATCCACGTCATGCTCATGGCCCCGGGTGATAATGACCACATGGGTAGATGGGCCCAGCGGCATATCCCGCAGGGCAATGGTAAAATTTTCGGAGATGGTGGTGCAGTCGGGAAAACGGGATGGGTGGGCAAAATCAGAACGGTCATCGAGTACGGTGACACTAAACCCGACGTCATTGGCAAACCGCGCCAGGGGGATGGCGATGTGCCCCGCGCCGCAAATCAGCAGCCTGGCTTCGGAAGAAAGTACATTAAAAAAAACTCGCAGCCCTTCTTTAAGCTCCTCGATACCACTTCTTTTCCGGTTCAGCGCTGCCAGGGCCTGATCCCGTAAAACCAAATCCAAGCGAGTGGAGTTCAAGCCCCTATCAACGGTGCCGTCGCCAAGCACAATCGCTTTGCTGCCCGGAGGAATACCTGCCGTATCCGAGGCAATGACTGTCGCCAGACAGAAGGTTTCTCCGGTTTCCAACAATTCTTTTACCCGCGCAATGATCGCCATATAATCAGATTACTCTCTAAGACACCTCAATTTAGCAAGATCTTCGGCATACCCGTAAAGATGAAGCCCCTTGCTTTCCACAACCATTTCACCGTCTTTGATACCTAATTCAGCGGCCATGTATTCTTTTAGGTTTTGAATGGCCGCCAGGTTGGCCGGAAATCCATTCCAGAGATCCCAGGACCGGAAATAGATAAAAAAGTGCAGGGTATCATCCTGTATGCGAGTGTCAATGGAACGCAAACATGGTGGATCCAGCAATGTCAGATCCGAAGGATGAGCCACTTGCAGCACAAGTTGGTTGTTGCGTTGGCCAAATTCTTTATAAGTATTGATAACCCATTCAATCTGATTCAGGTAAAGTTGACCGTCTTCCTCAAAAATAGCCTTGCCGTCCACCTCCCGTTGGTCGATAATTTCAACATTGCCCTCCTCCCACCGGGCTAATTTGTCACCGGTCAAGGGCACCCTTGTCAAGCGTTCGCCATAGGTGTAAGATTCACCGGTTTCTTTGCGGGCAGACATCAAATATTCAATATAAGCCCGATCATACCCCGGACCGCCATAAATATAATCATGCTCAACCGGATTAGGAATGCCACAGGCCGGTGGAATATCCGGTATCAAGGGCTGGGCGCCGGGATACTTCACGTGCCCCATAAAATAATCATATTCCAACCGGGTTTGGCCGGCATAGGACCCGCGATTGATCACAAACCGATTTCCATGATCCAGAATATCGTTTACCGCCATAAACCAGAGGTCCGGCAAATCCCGAGATTGTATCTGGTGTATATACATTGTTTTAAACCTCGTTGAATAGATAATTGGACTATTGGTTCAATAGCTAGGATTTCGGAGGGTATGTTATCTCGGGTTCTGGGTTATTTCTATGGCAATTAGCATTTGCTTGCACCTCGCAACGTGCATCACGCAACCCGGAACCCGTAGCTCATCTATATATCGAGTGTATGGACCTCTAATGCATTATTCTGAATAAAATCCCTGCGCGGCTCAACTTCTTCACCCATTAAGATCGTAAAAATTTCATCGGTGTCCACCATATCTTCAACCATCACCTGGAGCAGGGTTCGCTTATCGGGATTCATGGTGGTTTCCCATAACTGATCGGGGTTCATTTCTCCCAGACCTTTGTAGCGCTGGATATGGATGCCTTTTTTGGCTTGCTTTAAAAGCAATTTCATCAGTTCGTACTTGTTATTGGCCGTATCAACCAGCCGCTCTTTATCAGTCGAAAAAATATTAAAGGGCGGTAAATCATGCTTTTTAATATTGTTTCCGGTTAGCAGGGCTTTTTGATAATCGGAGGAATAAATCAAACCCCGTCCGATTTTCACCGGTACAAAAGACTTGCCGCCGATTATTTCTTTCTCCAGCCGGTCCTCTTGACCCTGTATCAATAACTCAAAAACATTTCTTTCTTCGCTCCAATTCAACTCATCGACCTGATACGCCGATTGAACCAAGTGATCTCTGAGAGTGGTCATCCTGGTTTCGTCCTGTAAATATTCCTTGTCCCCGACGCCCTGGTCGATTAACAGCTCCACCAGTTGGGGTGGAATGCCGCGTTTATCCAGTTTGGAGAGTCGCAAATAATATTCGTTCAGATCGCAAACAAAAAGGTAGAGTTCATGGCCGGACAGCTTTTGATCGTTGTTGCCGCTGGTAATATATTTTTGGTCACAGAGTTTTTTTAATATCCAGTCGTTGAAATCCTCTTCATCTTTTAGATAGGTTCCACTTTTACCCTTGCCGACTTTGAACAACGGCGGTTGGGCAATGTACAAAAAGCCCCGGTTCACAATTTCGGGCATCTGTCGATAAAAAAATGTCAAAAGAAGGGTGCGAATGTGGGAGCCGTCCACATCGGCATCGGTCATTATAATGACTTTGTGATATTTGATTTTTTCTATATTATATTCTTCTTTGCCCACCCCGGTTCCCAGCACCGTAATAATATTTTTTATTTCTTCGCTGCGCAATAATTTATCAAAGCGCGCTTTTTCAACATTTAATATTTTGCCCTTTAACGGTAAAATGGCCTGAAATTTTCGATCCCGGCCCTGTTTGGCAGAACCGCCGGCCGAGTCACCCTCGACGATAAACAACTCCCTTAGGGCCGGATCAGACTCCTGGCATTCGGCCAGTTTTCCCGGAAGGGTGGCATCGAGCAGGGCGCCCTTGCTTCTGGCAATATCACGCGCCCGTTTGGCCGCATCCCGCGCACGGGCGGCGTCAATCCCCTTGGCAATGATCTTTTTAGCAACCGATGGGTTTTCTTCCAAAAAACTACTTAATTTTTCATTGATCAGAGACTCTACCAAACCCTTGACTTCGCTGTTGCCAAGTTTTGTTTTGGTTTGTCCTTCAAATTGAGGCTGGGGTATCCGCACGCTGATGATGGCGGTAAGCCCTTCCCTGACGTCATCTCCGGTAATTTTGGCCTGCATGTTTTTGGGCAGGTTACCGTTGGTGGCGTATTGATTAATAGTCCGCGTCAGACCGGCCTTGAAGCCGATTAAATGGAAACCACCTTCTAATGTATTAATATTATTAGCAAAAGAAAATAATTTTTCGATATAGGTATCGTTATACTGAATCGCAACTTCTATATGAACATCATTTTTAATTCCCTCCATAAAAATGGGTTTATGAAGGCCCGTGTGTCTGCGGTTGATGTATTCAACAAATTGTTTGATACCACCTTTGAAAAGAAATTCTTCCTTGGCATCCGAGCGTTCATCTTCAAGGGTTATCTGAACACCCTTGTTTAAATAGGCAAGTTCCCGCAGCCGGCGAACAAGGATGTCGTAGCTGAATTCTGAGGTGGTAAAAATCTGGTCATCCGGTACAAAATGAACTTTTGTTCCGTTTTTGCGGGTATTTCCGATCACCGACAATTCACTGGTCTTTGCCCCCCTTTCATAGGTCTGATAATGGATTTTGCCGTCGGAATAAATTTCAACTTCCAGAAGACTTGAAAGCGCATTGACTACGGAAACCCCCACACCGTGAAGACCACCGGAAACTTTATAGGAATTGGAATCAAATTTTCCGCCGGCATGAAGCTTGGTCATCACAACTTCCAATGCCGGTATTTTTTCTTTCTTGTGTATACCGACCGGAATACCGCGCCCGTTATCCACCACACTGACACTGTTATCCGTATGGATGGTCACCTGGATCAGGTTGCAAAATCCGGCCATGGCTTCATCAATACTGTTGTCCACAACTTCGTAAACCAGATGATGGAGTCCGGCTACATCTACATTGCCAATATACATGGAAGGTCTGAGACGCACAGCTTCCAGACCTTCCAGTACTTTAATATTGTCTTCGTTATAATGGTTGTTGTTTATTTCTTCTTTCATATTCTCATTGGCATAATTACGCTTAAATAGGATTTATCGTTTTCGCCCTCTAATTTACAGGGCTTTTGGTCATCGATTAAATTCAATACAATTTTATCTTCGTCGAGCACGCCCAGGGTGTCTATAAAAAATTTGGGATTGTACATCACTTCCACCGGATCCCCCTTATAACCGATTTCCATATCCTCTTTGGACTCCCCGATGTCGGGATTGGTGGAATTTATTACCAGTTTGTCTTGGGTAAAATGAAAAATAACCCCTTTATATTCATCTGAGGATAAAATAGACATGCGTTTGAGCATCATTAAAAACAATTGACGATCCAATAATATATCATGCCCTTCGTTTTTAGTAATGATATCGCTGTATTTCGGATAATCCCCCTCCAGCAGCCGGATAATAAGGGTTTCCTTTTCTTTTTTGACAATAAAATTATTATCTTTTATTCCTATTTTAACAGGTCCCTCAGAATCAAGAAATTTAGCAACTTCCATCAGTCCTTTTTTGGGGATCAGTACATTGTCGCCGAGCGGTAAATCAAAGTCCTTATCGAATATAAAATCTGCTTTAGACAAGCGACTGCCATCGGTGGAAACCATTCTGAATAACTTTTGATTTTCCTCCTGGATGCGTTCGACATAAATACCGATGATATGAGCCCGGTTATCATCGGAAGCACCGCTTATAATTACCGTTTTTTCAATCATTTTATGAAACGCCGTTGAATCTATCTCAAAAAAATCAATCGCTTCTATTTTCGGAATTTCCGGAAAATCATCCGGATTCAGGCCGACAATATGATATTCGACGGTCTGGTTACCTATCTCGATCCAATGATTTTCAACTTCGGTGACATAGATATCCTCACTGGGAAAGTCTCTGGTTATCTCGTATAATTTTCTGGCATTAATGGCAATTACGCCCTGTGTATCAACATTGGCAGGATAAAAGCCTTCGAAGCCGGTTTCAAGATCGGTCGCAATTATTGATATCCCGGATTCAGTGGTCTGGAGCAAAACATTGGTTGTAATGGCAAGACTGGTTTTACGTCCGGTTAACCCCTGAATTTTGGATAAAACAGGCAAAATATCATTCTTATTAATGGTAGCCTTCATCTTTAATTTCCTTATTAAATATTTTAAAATATAAGAAGAATTTAATAATGCGCTGTTGATAAGTCTAATAACTTTATAACTTATTAAAATTAATTATAATTCAGCAAACATAATTAATTAAAACATATCCATAACTCACTTAATAACCGGCATGATTTAGTCAGTCAAAAAATAATTGTTAAAAAAAATGAGGATATCAACAAAATATGAATATCTTTTCGACAAAAGCAATGTTTATAACTAAATATATATAATATTAGCCTTAAATAAAGCGAGTGGCGCTGCAATTACGGTATATCAGGAATTAAATTAGGATGAATGTATCCATTTTCTAATTGTGGTGATCTCTTTGCCTTGCCAATCATTTGATATTCTCAATTTGACAAAGTGGGCAAAAAAAAATTTTAAAAACTGCAGCAGTTTGTCATAAAGAAACAGCTTTTCAAGTAAATATCCTTCGAGGTCTTCATCCGATTCAGGCAAATCTGTTTGAGGTATACTTAAACTGCTGATATTTAAACTCTCACCCTTGAGAGTAAACTGCCATACCAATTCAGCGGATCTGTAAATCATATTTAATTCAGTGACCATGGCGCCATTTTTTAATGCCAGAACCCCTTCTTCCAACCCGGCGCCTTCCCCTTTGATGGTAATGCGCTCAGCCGATTCTTTGCGGCGGTTTTCAAATACAATCCGGTTTCCGACTTCAAGGGCAACAAAATTCTGATCAAAATTTTTTAATAGAGTTTGATTTTTTTCAATAACATACCATAGCCAGGTCAAAAACTCTTCCCCGAGAAATTTATAACGGTTGTAGGCAACGGCGATATCGAGCATAATTAGTGGATTATATTAATTATAAATTTATAGTATTCCTACCAGAGCAAAAGTCAGGAGTTAGCTAACGAACGGTGTTGGAGATATTTTCTGCAACTCATCGCGTTGAGAATCCGTTAGATTTGAAGATATGTCAGCTGCAGTATAAGGAAAAATTCTTATGAGCGACAGGCGAAATGATTTGGAAAACAGGGTTTCCAGTTCTTCATTGGCCGCTTTGAGATTGGAAAAAAACCACAAACTGGACTCTTCAAAGTTCCACACCACATCATAAATGTTAGGAGTTGCTGGAATTCGCAGACACAATGCGTTTTGGACATGATCTTTAACCAGTTTTTTTTCGGTTTTGGATAAATAATCACGCCCGCTTTCCGACATTCTCCTGGCGGCTTCAAGGGTGTAATGTTTTTTTAAGACCTTGGCCGCAATATTTTTTTTATCGATTTGCAGGGAAAAAACAAAATAGTTACCATAAACAAACGAGGACCCTCTAAAGTCAGGCTGGAAAGGTTTGTCAAAAGACGTCCATCCCACCGCTTTGTCTGAAACCTGCTGATCTATATCCGAAATAGTATGTTTCTTTAACCCGTCGGCGACCGTATCTATAATCTGAGAATTTAATTTACCCTGAACATTGTATTGGGTGATTGAAACTGTGCTGGAAAAAAGACTCATATATTTATTTTTAATTGATAACCTTTTGAAATAAATATATAGCGTGTTTGGAACCCTGTTTCAAGCAAAATCTCTTGTTAAATTAATTTCTTAAAATTACCATCCGGTGATTATCTGTGTTATACCGCATGGCATAATAATGTTCCGAAATACGGAATTGAGGTATAAGTGGTTGTATAAAAAACCGTTTGATTAAAGCAGCTGTTTTTTAACAATCACGGCAGAGGAAACTGATGAAATTCATTGCCGATTTTCATGTTCATTCAAAATTTTCCAGGGCCACGGCCAAAAATTTAGATCTTGAAAATTTATACATTGCTGCCCAGATTAAAGGGATTAGAGTGGTCGGCACCGGTGACTTTACATACCCGGGATGGTTCTCCGAAATTTGTGAAAAACTGCAACCGGCCGAACCCGGCCTTTTTAAACTCAAAGACGAATATGCCAGAATCTGCGATAAAAAGGTCCCCTTGTCATGCCGGGCCGAGGTTCGATTTATATTATCAACTGAAATCAGCAATATTTATAAAAAAAACGCTAAAACCCGAAAAAATCACAACCTGATAATGGTTCCAGATCTGACGGTTACCGAAAAGTTCAACGCCAAATTGGATAAGATAGGCAATATTAAATCCGACGGGAGACCGATTCTGGGTCTGGATGCCCGGGATCTTTTTGAAATTTTACTGGAAACCTCTGATGAGGCTTTTTTAATTCCGGCCCACGTCTGGACGCCCTGGTTTTCGGTACTGGGTTCCAAATCGGGTTTCGACTCCCTTGAGGAGTGTTTCGAGGATCTAACTTCCAGTATATTTGCTATTGAAACCGGACTATCATCCGATCCCCCCATGAACAGGCGGGTTTCGGGGCTGGATGGTTTAACCCTGGTGTCTAATTCGGATGCCCATTCTCCCCTAAATTTGGGCCGGGAAGCCAACCTGCTGAACACCGACCTGTCTTTTAAGGCTATAAAATCAGCAATAAAAAGCGGAGATCCAGATCAGTTTTTGGGCACGGTTGAGTTTTTCCCGGAAGAGGGCAAATATCACTTTGACGGACACCGCACCTGTAATGTCCGTCTGCACCCGCAAGAAACCATGCAAAATAAAGGCAAATGTCCGGTTTGCGGCAAGGACCTGACCATCGGCGTATTGTACCGGGTGGAGGAGTTGGCTGATCGCGGGCAAGATCAAATCGCACCCAACCGTCACCCCTATTACAGCATGGTTCAACTGGTTGATATTTTATCTCAAATTTTTAAGGTAGGCGCCAAGTCAAAAAAGGTTTTAAAAAACTATCAAACCGCCATCAATAAGTTGGGGCCCGAATTTAACATCCTGCACACCCTTGAACCGGAAGTCATCGATGGCGCCGGGATACCCCTGCTGGGAGAAGCGATCCGCCGGACTAGAAACAAGGAAATTGAAGTGCTGCCGGGCTATGACGGTGAATACGGACAGGTGTTAATCTTCAGAACCAATGAACGCCAGCGTTTAACGGGTCAAAAAGCACTCTTTTCGATACCACCGCCGCTGCCCATCCAACCCGAATCGGTGAAAAAGCGGGTGGCTGCCTGCCAGAACCCATTGCCCCTTGAGCCGGCCAAAAAAATAAAGGCAGCGTCCGGGGATTCAACCCACAACCCGGCAGCGGTGACTGTCATCGATAAACTAAATAGCGAGCAGCGCAGAGCCGTAAATCATCCCGGAGGCCCCCTGTTAATTATTGCCGGACCCGGCACCGGTAAAACCCGCACCCTGACCCATCGCATTGCCCACTTAATAATGGAAAAAGGTGTATCACCTCAAAATATTCTGGCAGTCACTTTTACCAATAAAGCCGCTGCAGAAATGCGCGCCAGATTAAAACACCTGATGGGAAATCCGTCGTCCCTGCCCCTGCTGGCAACCTTTCATTCATTTTGCTTTAGTATACTTAACGATCAAAAAGTTAATCCCAGCGGAATTGTTGATGAGGATCATCGCAGGGCATTGATTTCCGAGGCTATAAAGCGCTATTCGTCCGGCGAGAATCAGGTTGATTTGAAACCCCGGGAGATATTGCACCGCATTATTGCCGCCAAACAACATGTCCTCAGCCCGGATGAATTTGCTGAACTGCATTCCGGGGATTCCGAAAACGACTTCATTGCAGGGGTCTATCGAATTTACCAGCAGTTATTAGCGCTCCAGGGATTCTGCGATTTTGAAGATCTGATTTTTAATATCGTCCGCCTGTTGGAATCCAAATCCAACCAGAGCCGTTGTTATCAGAAAAAATACCAGCATATTTATATAGATGAATACCAGGATTTGAACCAGGCCCAGTATCGTATCATCCGGGCTCTGGCACCGGACAAATCTTCCATCAAAGATCTGTGTGTAATTGGAGATCCGGATCAGTCCATTTATGGATTCAGGGGTTCTGACACGGTCTATTTTAAACGCTTCATCGCTGATTACCCCGGCGCCAGGGTGCTCCGGTTAACCCGCAACTATCGCTCGACCCAGACCATTTTAAATGCCTCCTTCCAGGTGATTCAGAATCATCGCCTTGATAGCGATGATGGGGGGCGGACCTACTCGCAAAAAATTGACGGCATCAAAACCATCAGTATTCTCGAGCTGTCCACCGAAAAAGCAGAAGCTGAAACCATCGGCCGGATTATCACCCAGCAGATTGGCGGCACCGGTTTTCATTCGGTTGATACCGGAATGGTGACAGATGCCAACCTGGTCAAAGCCCGCAGTTATTCCGACTTTGCTGTTTTATATCGAACCCATGCCCAGCATCAGGCGCTGGCCGATGTTTTTGATAAACAGGGGATCCCCTTTCAGGTTGTCAGTCGTAAAAATGCTCTAAACCTGGCAGGTTTGCCTGAGCTGATATCATTTTTTAAAGTAATTGAAGGAGATGGCGGATTTTTTGATATTGAGAAAATCGTCCAGTTGGCCATACCCGGCTTCGGGTTAAGCGCCCTGGGTCAATTTAAAGACTGGTGCTTTCAAAACCGATTTGCTCTCCGGGAAGGTTTGAAAAAAGCGGTCCGGTTTCCCGTACCCGGATTGAAAGCTTCCAGGCAGCAGGTGTTAAATGATTTTTCCAATCAAATCAGTCAATACAAAATAGACATGTCGGCGATGCCGGTGGCTGACAGGTTGCGCTATCTTGAAAAAAACACCAGGTTGTACCGGATATTGAACAAAGATACGGCCATCCGAGAGGCTTTTGCCGGACTCATCGAGTTTGCCGGCCAATTTGAATCCGATCGAACTGAATTTTTAGCGGCCGTCGCCCTGCACACCGATACAGATGTATATACACACAGGGTTGAAAAAGTATCTCTGATGACCATGCACGCGGCCAAAGGACTGGAGTTTCCGGTGATATTTATTGCCGGTTGTGAGCAGGGCTTCATTCCGTTTAAGCCTCATGGCCGTCAGCTGGCGGATATGGCGGAAGAAAGAAGGCTTTTTTATGTGGCCATGACCCGGTCCATGCAAAGGCTTTATTTAACCCGGGCTAAAAAGCGCCGGATCTACGGCCAAACCGAACCGCGGGTTCTTTCCCCGTTTGTTGCGGATATCGAAAACCAGTTAAAAAAGGATGAAACACCACAAAAGAAAAAGACAGGAACTGACCAGAAACAGCTCAAGCTTTTCTGAAAATTTATGAATAAAAGGCATTCGTCTTTCAAAAATTTCACACCGGCACCCGGTAAGGGTGTGATTGATA
>Ga0316198_10001019_pt1 | contig 15912 bp, 12 predicted proteins | sample OudBieAanoxic_MG_FD_204935 | JGI IMG/M metagenome (GOLD analysis project Ga0316198, IMG submission 204935) | Coastal sediment microbial communities from Oude Bieten Haven, Netherlands - site A anoxic | ecosystem: Environmental > Aquatic > Marine > Coastal > Sediment | place: Netherlands...
AAACACCCGCGGCAGCACAATCCGCAACGCGCCCCGCCCCCTGTAGCTGTCCCTGCAGCTGTCCCTGTCCCCCCCCTGGCGCCTCCCCCTCTCCCGGCGCTACGATCGCCCCGTGAGCTCCACCACCGGTAGACTCGCCGAGTATCGGCGACGGCTTCGGGTCGCTGCCGCTACGGTGTTGGCGCTTCGGATCGCTGCGGCGGCGGCGGCCGTGGGGCTGGCCTCGTTCGTGCTGGTCGCCTGGGTGCTGGGGCCGATGACGCCGCTGGTTTGGCTGTGTATCGGCTGGGGCGTCGTGTTTGGGATGACGACCGCCGCGGTGGCCTGGTCGATTCAGCCGCTTCGCGGGCTTCGCGGACACGGGGCGCTCGGCCTGGTAGCGGCCGAGCAGCCTTCCCTTCTGTCGCCCCTTCAAAGCGCCTACGAGCTTCAGGCGGAGAACGCTTTCTCGAGGGAGCTCGTCGTTGCACAGCGCGTTCGCTTGTTGCGCTCGCTCGATGATTCGCCTGCGCGCAAGTTCATTCCTTGGCGATGGCTCGTCCAACCCGCGCTGGCTGCGACCCTGGTGTTGGGCGCGGTTGCCTGGTGGTCGTTGGACTTTGATCGTGCCGCGGCCGGCCGCTACGCGTTGCTCCACGCAGATACCGGCAGGGTCGACGGCCCGCAGACGGGTCAAGTCGTTGCGAGGACCGATGCGGAGCTCCTTTTTCCCGAGTACATGGAGCGCGGCAATGAGCGTGTCGAGGATGCCGACCGCCTGACCGTGCCACGAGGGACTTCGGTCGAGTACGCGATCACGCCGATCGGGGACGCCGCGCGCGTGGTCCTCGAGCTTCCTGGGCGTCATGTCCAGGCGGACCGTGTGGGCAGTCAGTTCGTCGCGTCGTTTGTGGCAGACACCGACGGTCCTCTCGAGATCTACGTCGAGTCCACGAGCGGCGAACGCCGGGTCGATTATCGCGCTCGGTCGATCCGGGTGCAGCTCGATGAGCCGCCGCAGGTCACCATGGTCTCTCCCCAAGAAGACTTGGTCGTCGAAGCGCGGCAGCCGATCGAATTGCAGCACCAAGCCACCGACGACTACGGCGTGCAAGAGCTGACCCTCATCATCAAGCTTCCGAACGGCGAGCATCTTCGAAGGGCCATCGTGACGCCCTCCGACCAATTGCAGACCGAGCTGTTTGGCGAGTCAGTCCTGCATCTCGATGAGTTCGCCCTCGCTCCGGCCGATGCGGTGACAGTCTGGCTGGAAGCCAAGGACGGCAATCGCGTCGATGGTCCCGGCGTCGGGCGCTCTGCGGTGCGCACCCTCACGCTTGCATCAGACATCACACGTCGACGCGATCGAATCGTCGAGCTCGAGAAGCTCTTGAATGCGCTGCTGACGACCTTGGCGACTCGCCTCGAGCAGCCTGTCCCCGACAGGTTTCGCGAAGCGCTGGACCGCCGCGCGGCGACGTTCGTTCCATACAACGGCGTCAAGGTGCTGCTTGCCGACGTCGGCGACCACCGCGGCCCGCGGACCGTCCCGCTGCTCCTGGATATGAGAAAGCGGCTGGAACGGGCCCATCAGCGAGAAGCCGCGACATACCGAAGCCGCGAGCAAACCAAAGCCCGAAAGCAGCAGGACAAATCGATCGTGGCCGAGCTCGAAAAGGACACGCTCATCGTGGCCGATCTGATCAGTGAGGCGCGCTTGAACGACGCCGCGGAGATCGCGCGAGAGATGCAGCAGCTGCGCCGCGAGATCGCCTCACTCATCGGCGAGCTGCGTCGTGGGCAGACGCCAGAGCTGCAGCGCGCGCTCATGGCCGCCCTCGATCGCGCCGACCGACGACTGGATGCGCTGCGCCAGCAGCTTCGGCAAGCCATGCGATACGTACCCGGAGAGTTCGTCAACCAACAGTCACAGCAGGTCAGCAAGTCGACGGACGCCCTTCAAACGCTCCGCGAAGCGCTTGCCAGCGGTGACTTGGATGCGGCGGAAGCCGCGCTAACCAAGCTGGATCAAACGATCGATGCGATGACGCAAGCCCTTGCTCAGAGCGAAGACTCGCTGGTCGAAGCGCGCTTTGGGCCACGGGAGCGCGCACTGATGAAGGCGATGGATACCATTCGCGACCTCGAAGTAGAGCAGCAGCGCCTTGCGGACAAAGCGCGGCGGGTCGGCGAAAAAGCAATCGACCGGGCGGCCGCAGACGAGGAGTCGCTGGCTGGGGAGCTCCGCGGTCAGCTCGAGGACATCGCCAAAGACGTGTCCGAGCTTCTCGGTGGCGTCGACGACGAAGCGCTGGGTCCGTACGAGTCGGGTCTCAAGGCACGGGCGGCCGAGCGCTTGAACGATTTCGAGAAGGCGCTCGAAGGAGGCGACCTCGGTGAGGCTCTGTCGATGGCCAATCGGCTTGCGCGGGCCGCGAGCGCGCTCGCAAAAGACCTCGAGCTCTCGGCGATGATGTTTCGCGGCAACAATGGTCAAACCTCCGAAGCGGCCTCCAAAGCGCGCGAGGTGTCCGCGCGCTCGCAGGACCTGCGGGACGCCGCAAGGGGCGCTGTCCCCGATGTCGGCGGCGCGCTGACCGACCAGGAGCGCGAACAGCTGCAAAAACAAGCGGAGCGTCAAAGCGCAACTCAGGAAGCCACGCGTCAGCTCGCGCGCCGACTGCGTGAAGAGGTCGGGGGCGTGCCGGTTTCCGAAGACGCGGCCGAGCAGCTCGAAGCCATTCAGCAGCCGATGCAGCGGGCCGCGCAGTCTTTGGAACAAGCGAATCCGCTCGAAGCGAACAAGCAACAGGAGGCCGCGGCGGATCAGCTCCGGCGGCTGCGGCAGAACCTGGAATCTCAGAGCAAGAATTCGCCGGGTGGCGGTGGGAATAAGCGAACCCAGGGTGGACGAGCCACCGAACGGGTGGAGATCCCAGGGGTTCGATCCAAAGCCGACGAGCTTGCATGGCGACGCCGAGTGCTCGACGCCATGAACGGAACGCCTCCGGACGGCTATCGGCAGGCGGTCGACGACTACTACGAAAGGCTGCTCCGATGAAGCGCGTTGCCCTGTTCGCCGCCTGTGTCTTGCTCGGGTCGGTTTCGAGGCCGGTGCCTGCCGAGAAGGTGAAGCGGTCCGACGTCCTCGAGCTGCTCGAAGCGTCGCTGACCGCCGGCGAGGGTCTCCCCGCGCAAGTTCTCCTTCGCCAGTACCTGGTCGACTCCCCGCGCAGCTCCCGCGTCGTCGAGCTCGAGGTGCTCACCGAGTTCTACACCGGCAACTACGAGGCCGCGGCCAAGGGCATCGCCGAGCTGCGAGCGAATCCCGGCTATGCGGCAAACTTGGGCAGCCTGGCGGACGTCATCATCGACACCTACGAGACGACTAAGAACTTCGAGACCTTTCGCCTCGACAACATCGAGGTGCGCTACGCGCCCGGGAACGACGAGATCCTCGTGCCGTACGCGGTCGACGCGTTGAAGGCTGTCGGCCAAGCGCTCGAAGCGGAGCTCGGCGTGAAGATGGTCAGCCCGATCCGTCTCGAGATCTATCCAGACGCCGACTCCTTGTCGCGCGTTTCGACACTTCCGGTAGAAGCCATCCGCAACACTGGAACGATCGCCTTGTGCAAGTGGGGCCGCCTGATGATCGCGTCGCCGGCCGCCTTGATGCACGGTTACCCCTGGCTCGACACGATTTCCCACGAGTACGTTCATCTGCTTCTCACGAAGGCTTCGCTCGACCAGGCGCCGGTCTGGCTGCAAGAAGGTCTCGCGAAGTTCCTAGAAACCCGCTGGCGTCGGGATGAGCCTACCCTCCGGCACGATCCCGCGTCTGCGCAGTTGCTCTACGAGGCCATGGAGGCCGATGAGCTGCTCAGCTTCGATCAGCTGCATCCGTCGATCGCTCTTCTCCCGTCTCAACAAGCTGCCTCGCTGGCCTTCGCACAGGTCTCTTCGTTCATGGAGACTTACTACGCGGCCTACGGGCGCGACGGCGTCCAGCAAGCGCTCTATCTCATCGGCGAGGGCGAGGACGCGAAGAAAGCGCTGGCCAGCGTTGCAGGCGTCGCCTGGAAGAGCCTCGAGGCGCGTTGGAAGAAAGCGCTTTCCAAGCTACCCAAACCGCTGCCGGCGAGGTTGCTGCCACGGCGACTCAGCGGCGAGGCAACCGAACAAGACGAGCTTGCGAGCGTGGAGCTCGACCGCGCGCGAAACTACCTCCGCCTCGGGGACCTCTTGTGGACGCGCGCTCGCCCAGCAGCGGCATCGGTAGAGTACGCCAAAGCGCACAAGGCCGCGCCGGCCGATCCCGTCGTCGCATCACGTTACGCCCGTTCAGCCATCGCGGGTGGTCGCCCCAAAGATGCCCTCGCGCCGCTGATGCTCACCCTCGACAGATACCCGACGCATGCGCCCGCGCTGTCGAGCCTCGCGACGGCGATGTATCGGCTCTCGATGCGTGAGCGTGCGAAGGAAGCCGCAAACTCGGCGATCGCCCACAACCCGTTCGATCCACAGCCTCATTGTGTCCTCTCGAAGCTCGGCGTTGCTCAAGCCGATCATGAAGCAAACCTTTGTTCCAGGCTCGGCGGGATTCGCGAGTGATGTGGCGTTTGTTGCCGCCAGGCGCTAGAAGGTGTCGGTGACCGAAGCCGTACGCAGCACTCCCCCTTCCGCAGCCAGCGGCGCCGCCTCCGACGTGCTGCGTGTCCAACAGCTCGCAAGCGCGCGCGACGAAATCGTCTCGAGGCTCAAGCAGCGCATCGTCGGGCAGGAAGACGTGATCGAGCTGCTCCTCATTGCGCTGTTCGCACGCGGTCACGGTCTGTTCGTCGGTGTCCCCGGGCTCGCAAAGACCCTGCTCATCACCACGCTGGCCGATGCTCTCTCGCTTCATTCGAATCGCATCCAATTCACGCCGGACCTGATGCCGAGCGACGTGACCGGGACCGATGTCCTCGAAGAAGACGCGACGACCGGCAAGCGCCACTTTCGATTTATTGCGGGCCCGGTCTTCACCAACATCCTGCTGGCCGATGAGATCAATCGCGCGCCACCCAAGACGCAGGCTGCGCTGCTTCAATCCATGGCCGAAGGGCAGGTCACCGCGAGTGGGAACACCTACGCCCTCGAGCAGCCGTACTTGGTTTTTGCGACCCAGAATCCGATCGAGCAAGAGGGCACCTACCCCTTGCCCGAAGCGCAGCTCGACCGCTTTCTTTTCCAGATTGACGTTCGGTACCCGAGCCCGAAGGAAGAGGTCGACATCGTGAAGCGGACGACGGCGCCGATGCCGACCTCCATCACGCCTGTCCTCTCGGCCGCCGATATCGTGGGCTTTCAAGACCTGGTTCCACGCGTTCCCGCGGCCGATCACGTGGTTCAGCACGCGGTCGACCTGGTAAGGGCCTCGAGGCCGGATGACGGCCGAGCATCCGATATCGTTCAAAAAAACGTCGCATTTGGTGCGGGCCCTCGAGCGAGCCAGGGGCTGATCCTCGGCGCCAAGGCGCGCGCTGTGCTGCACGGTCGCTATGCGGCCGAGGTCGACGACGTGCGCGCCCTGGTCGACCCGATTTTGAAGCATCGGCTCGTCATGAACTTCCGCGCCGAGGCCGAAGGTGTGACGCCGGCCGACGTGATCGAAAGCATCACCCAAAGCATCTCGCCGTGACCCGCGTGCTCGAACCCGAGCTCGCGGTACGCCTGGCCGGGCTCACGTTTCGCGCCAAGCGCACGGTTGATGGCTTGCTCGCGGGCATGCACCGAAGTCCGCACCGCGGGGCCAGTGCGATCTTCAAAGAGCATCGCGCGTATCGGCCGGGCGATGACCCACGGTGGATCGACTGGCGCGCTTACGCCCGGTCGGACCGGTACACGATCAAGCACTTCGAGCACGAGACCCAGCTTCGCGGAACCCTGGCGCTCGACATCTCGCCTTCAATGCACTGGGGAAGCGACGATGTCAGTAAACTCGATCACGCCGCCACGCTCCTCGGGGCCATCGCCTACCTCCTGACGCGCCAAGGCGACGCAGTCTCGCTGGTGACCTTCGACGAAAAAATCCGCGATCGATTGCCCGCGCGTTCAGGCCCTGCTCACCTCGACTACCTGATGCGCACGCTCGCCGAGCCGACGCCATCGAGCGGGCAGACCGCCCTTCATTCCTCTCTCGACAAGTTGATCGAGCATGCCGGTCGCATGGGGCTCGTCGTCATCGCGAGCGACTTGCTCGACCTCGAGAACGAGGCGCTCGATCCGATCGCTCGAATCGAGGCACGGGGCCACCAAACCATCGTGCTACACGTCATGGATCCCGCCGAGCTCGAGCTCCCGTACGAGCAGCCGATGCATTTTGAAGGCCTCGAAGGCGAGCTGCCCATCGAAGTCGACCCCAAGGGCCTTCGTAGGCAGTACCGGGAGGCGATCGATGCCTTCGTGGAGTCCTGTCAGCGGCGTGTGGTCGCGGCGGGCGCAAGGTATCTCCTAGCGAGGACCGACACTCCGCCGGAGCACACGCTACTCCAGCTCTTACGGGACGGCTGATTCATGGGCTTTGGTCTGCCATGGGCGCTCGCGGGGCTCGTCGCCGTTTCAATTCCAATCCTCGCTCACCTGCTGAGGCGACAAAAGCTTCCGAGGCAAACGCTGCCAACCATCGCGTTCCTTCACCGCATTCATGCCACGCGCGCTGCGCGGCTCCGCGTCGTGGACATGCTGCTGCTGATCGCGCGCGCTTTGCTCATCGCTGCACTGGTCCTCGTCGCGGCCGCGCCCTATCGCGTCGTGCAGTCGAACCTCCTGGACCGTCAGCATGCGCTTGCCATCGTCCTCGACGACTCGATGTCGATGGCCGCGATTCACCAGGGCAAGACGCTCATCGAACGGGCGGCTGAGCTCTCGGCCGAGCAGGTGAAGAATCTCGCGGAAGGCTCGGAGGTTTCGGTCATCTTATCCGGGAAGTCCCCCCGTGTCTGGGTCCGTCGGCGTTCGGATCTCGAGATGGTCGAGACGGTATTCAGCGAGATCGATCGCCGCTCTACGCGCGGCGACGCCATGTGCGATGCCGTTCGAGACGCGGTGGAGCTTCTGCTCGAGAGCGAGCTTCCGGATCGGCGCTTGCTCGTGCTCTCCGATTTTGCCGCAGGTGCGGGGGCCGAAACCTGTGAATGGCCGAGCCGCGGCATTCGCGTCGCCTTCGAGACCGTCTCCACGCCCAATCCCGACAACCGCCGCATCGCGTCGGTCGAAGTGGTCGGAGAGCGTGACGCCCCGGACGGCATGCGGCTCGACGTGCGGATTGCCGGGACGCCGACGCAGCTGCAGCAGACCGTCCGAATGGGGCAGAAGGGGCAGGAGACACAAAAGGCCTCGGTGCAGCGCACCGCCGATGGCGCAGAGGCGTCGCTGTCCATCGCGCCGGGCTCGAGCGACGCGGTCGTCGAACTGCGGCTCGACCCCGACGACGTCCTTCCTGCGGACAACATTCGCGGTGTCTTGCTGGGGTCCGAGACGGTCCATGTGCTGCTGGTCGACGGCGACCCGCACCCCGATCCGCGCAAGAGAGAGACGGCGTTTCTGAGTCACGCGCTCGGCGTCGCACCGCGCATCGGCCGCTCCTTTGCGGTCGAAACCCTCGACGCCCAGGACCTTTCCGAAAGCGCCATCATCCGTTCCGACGTGGTCGTCATGGCGAACGCCACCCTCGATGAAAAGTGGCTTCCGCTCATCCGACGCTTCGTCGGCGGCGGCGGTAGCCTTTGGATTACCGCAGGCGATCGGGTCAATCCGAGGGCATACGGGAGCGTCCTGCGCGAGCTTCTTCCGGGTCGGTACACCGCGACCCGCATGGAAGCGCGGCCCCTCTCTCTGAGGTCGAAGGTCCTTCCCGAGCTCGAGCAAGCCAAGGTGCGTGGCCGGACGCCCATCGCCGAGGCCTCGCTCGGTGCAGTGGTCACGGCCCGCTTCAGCGATGGTGCTCCCGCCATGTTGGAGCACCGGTACAGAAACGGCCGCGTGGCGATGATGGCGACCACCATCGACGACGCGTGGACCGACTTGCCCTACCAGCCCGTGTTCGTCCCGTTCGTGCTTGACACGCTGCTCCGTCTAGCGGGCCGCACCGAGCATTCCGTCGAACCCCATGGCTCCGTGTCGCTTCCAGGGTCGACCCAGAGCCAGCGCATCCAGGTGGTGACGCCGACAGGCCGGACCGTCGATCTCGGGGAGGCCGACCGCGTGGCGTTTCGGGACACCGGCGAGATTGGGGCCTACCGAGTGCTCGTGAACGGCGTCAACGGCGCCCGCTTTGCGTTCGTCGTCGATGCGCCGCCCGGCGAGAGCGACCTCGTCTCGAGGGGCGCTCCCGAGGTCGAGAGCCGTTTCGAAGCCGTGACGCTCGACGCTTCGAGCGGTGTCGAGCAACCGCTCGCACCCTGGCTGCTTCTGTTGGTCGTCGCCCTACTCTTTAGCGAGCTTTGGCTACGTCAGGTTCGACGAAGGTGAACGACCCGCTCGATCCGCTGGAGGTCTCGGTGCACCGCAACCGGCTTCCAGGCGGTGCGCGCCGAAGCGAAATCCAACACTGAACCGGCCTGCCCGGCACCGACTTCGACCAGCAGCTCCGCCCCCGTCGCCGCGGCGGCTTCCGTCGCGACCAACAAGGCCCTGATGATGTCCAGTCCATCTTCGCCAGCCTCGAGCGCACCGGAGGGCTCGTGCCCCCGCACCTCGGCCTGCAGAGCTTGCATTTCGGAGCAAGCGATGTAGGGCGGGTTCGACACGATCAGGTCATACTGCTCGGTGCCGTTCAGCAGGTTTGCTCGCTCGAGTCGAATCCGGTCCGAGACGCCAAGTCGCTCGGCGTTGCCGGCAGCCACGTTCAGCGCCGCTTCGGAGATGTCCGTTGCCGTGACCATCGCCAACGGCCGCTCGGCCGCAATGGTCACCGCAATGGCGCCGCTGCCGGTCCCGATGTCGAGCACCCGACACGGCTTGTCGTCGGGGATGCATTCGAGCGCGTGGTCGACGAGGATTTCCGTATCGGATCGCGGGATGAGCACGTCCGAAGTGACGTGGAAGCGCCGGCCATAGAAGTCCCGGTGCCCGAGGATGTATGCGACGGGCTCGCGTTCCCTGCGGCGGGCCACCAGGGGACGAATCGAGCTCCGCTCGGCGTCCACCAGCGGCCGATGGAGATCGAGATAGAGTCCAACCCGGTCGGTCCCGAGCGCTTCGGCGACGAGGAGCTCCGCATCGAGGCGCGGGCTTTCGACGCCGCGCCCGGCGAAATCCTCCGTGGCCCAGTCGAGGACTTCGCGGATGGTCCAGGTTCGAGCGGTCACGAGCCCTCAGCGTGTGCGAACGCGCATCTTCTGTTTGGGAAGCGCGCCGGCGTTCGCCAGCACCTGTTTGGCAAGACGGCTGAGCTCGGGACGCGTCCCCTTTTGAATGAACGCAGCCACCATGTTCGGGTCGACTTCGAGCAGCTGGTCCATCGCCTCGCGCGCGCGTCCGCGTTTCTTCGTTGCCGCAAAGGTGTAGACCTGCGCGCGAAGGAGCATCCCCGAAACCTGTCCAAACTCTTTGTCCTTGGGATCGTAGGTTTCGAGGAGCTTGCGCGCTTCCTCGGCGTCACCCGTGCGCGCCAGCGATTCCGCCACCACTGCGGCATACATCGCTTTGGCCTTGGCCTGCGGCTGGCGGTCGAGGCGGATCTCGTTGGTGAGCTCGCGCGCGTCCCGCGCGCGCCCTGTCATCAGGTAGAACATCGCGAGGTTGGCACGAACATCGTCCTGCACCATCGCTGGCGCCTTGTTGATGTCGATCCCCTCCAGAATGCGAATCGCCTCGGCCGGCTCCTCCTGGGCCACCAGCTGCGCCTGGGCAATGGCGTTGAGGGCGTCCTTGCCACCGGGCGTCTGCCGGGCGCGCAGTTGCTCCAGGGCAGCCAAGCGCCCCTCCTTGTCGGTCGCGCCCCTCAAAATCGCCGCGATGTCGGCCGACTTGCGGGTCAGGCGCCAGATCCAGATCAGAAAACCCAGCGCAATGACCGTGAGCACCCCCGCGACGATCAGGCCAACATAGCCAATGCTGGGCTCTAGGATGCCAGCGATGACCCAGACAACGGCCAGCGCCACGCCGATGAGGCCCAAAACCTTCCAGTTCATCTTGGGCTGTTCGATCCGCTCCAGTGCCTCCCCCGCGTCTTTCGGGGCTGCGGTGATTTGCTTTTTTGGCTTCGCCACTCAGGCTCGGTACCGCGACGGCCCGGCGACGGCAAGCCAAGAGACCCCGTGGGACCGGGGAAAGCGCCCATAAATGCAGAAGAAAGCGGCCTTTTCGCCATGCGCCTTTTCCAAAGGTAAGCTAGCTTTCATGGTCGCGGTCCCCCGATTGACCGGCTCGCCAGGCGACCGGCCAACCGTTGCACTTGAGTTTGCGGAATATTTGTGAATAAATATACTAAGACTGTATCTGAGTTGGGGATTGAACGGGTATGAGCCGAAACAGACTGGGTGAGCTCCTCGTACGCGAGAAGAGAATCAGCCTCGAGCAATTGCGCGAAGCGCAGAAGCATCAGAAGGATGACAACATCAGTCTGGGCTACGCGCTCGCCCGCCTCGGCGCGATTTCCGACCAAGAGATCACCGACTTTTTGAGCGAGCAGTATCGCGTCCAGTCGATCGACCTGTCCGAGTACGAAATCGACCGAGAGATTTTGAAGCTCATCAGCCCACAGGTTTGCGAGCGTCACAAGATCATCCCGGTCTCACGCGCCGGAAGCTCACTCATCGTGGCGATGGCCGATCCGTCCAACCTGAACGCGATCGATGATGTGAAGTTCCTCACGGGCTACAACGTCGAGCCCGTCGTTTCTTCGGAGAGCGCCATCTTGGCTGCGCTCGAAAAGGCGTACGCACAGCCGGAGATTTCTTACGACGACATCATGGAGGGCTTCGACGAGTCCGAGATCGAAGTCGCCACCACCGATGATGATGACAATCTCCTCGACCTCGAACGGGCGAGCGAGGATGCGCCGGTCGTTCGGCTTTGCAACGCGATTCTGCTCAACGCGATCAAACAGGGCGCTTCCGACATCCACGTCGAGCCCTACGAGCGCGTCCTTCGCGTCCGGTACCGCGTCGACGGCGTGCTCCATGAGGAAATGACGCCGCCGATCAAGCTCAAGAATGCGATCGCTTCCCGCCTGAAGATCATGTCCTCGCTCGACATCGCCGAGCGCCGGTTGCCGCAGGATGGGCGTATCAAGCTCAAGCTCGGTAAGGGCCGCGAGATGGACTATCGTGTTTCGTCCGTCCCGACGCTTTGGGGCGAGAAGATCGTCCTTCGTCTTCTCGACAAGTCGAACCTTCAGCTCGACATGACAAAGCTCGGTTTCGAGCAGAAGCCGCTTTCCGATTTCCGGGACTCGATTCATCAGCCCTTCGGGATGGTGCTGGTCACCGGGCCGACGGGTTCGGGTAAGACGACGACACTCTACTCAGCCATGTCGGACCTCAATGAAATCGGCACCAACGTCAGCACGGCCGAGGATCCGATCGAGTTCAACTTGATGGGCATCAACCAGGTGCAGATGCATGAGGACATCGGCCTCAACTTCGCCGCGGCTCTGCGGTCCTTCCTGCGTCAGGATCCCGACATCATCATGGTCGGTGAGATTCGAGACTTCGAAACCGCCGAAATTGCGGTCAAGGCCGCGTTGACGGGTCACTTGGTCTTGTCGACGCTCCACACCAACGATGCGCCGAGCACCGTGACGCGTCTCCTCAACATGGGCGTCGAGCCGTTCCTGGTGACTGCCTCGGTCAATTGCGTCGTGGCACAGCGTCTCGGACGTAAGATTTGCGAGGAATGCAAAGTGCAAGTTCCTACGGACGAGCAGGCGCTGGTCGACGTCGGCTTCGACGAGAGCGAAATCGCCACCGCGGTCGCATTCCGTGGCACCGGCTGCAAGGTTTGCAACGACACGGGCTACAAGGGCCGAATCGCCCTCTACGAGGTCATGCCCTTCGAGGACCGGCTTCGCGAAATCGTGCTTCAGGGCGGCTCCACCGCGGAGGTGAAGGACGAGATGGTTCGTAACGGTGTGGCCACGCTACGCCGCGCCGGCCTGAACAAAGTGCTCGCAGGCGTCACGACGATCGACGAGGTCGTCCGGGTGACCGCAGCCGACCACTAGGCCGACGCTGTCGGCCCGCGCTCGAACTCCATTTGTCAACAGTCCTTCGCGACTTCCGAGCAAAGCGACGATCGTCGACCGAGAAGCCGCCAAGCCTGGAAATCGTGGAGTTCTGTGACCTTGAGCCTCAAAGCTCGGATTTGGATGACATCTTGTGGCCCTACATCTCACGTCACTGATTGTCATGCACACCGAGCGGTGGTAGATCGGCACCATGCGCATCAGCAACAGTTTCTCTGAAGGCGAGATTCAAGTTCTCGAGTTCATCTTGCAAACCCTCCTGCGCGGCGGCACCCCATCGATGGCCACCCGCAACAAGGACTTCGCATCGGTCTACCGCAAGGTGATGACGATGAAGAAGCGCGTCGAGGAGAAGAAGTCGCAGTCGAAGCTGTCGTCTTCGGTCGGCACGGTGGCGGCGGCGGACGACGGGGTGGCCGACGACGACGATCTCCAGCGCAGAGCCGGCTAAGCGGGTTGACTGGTTTGGGTCCGTCACGTAAGCGCGGACCGCTATGCTGACCGAGCTGATCGTCCTGCGTGGCGGACGCGTTCTCGACCCCTCTCAGGGGCTCGACGAAACGGCCGACATCGTGATCGAAGCCGGGCGCATCAAGGAGCTCGGTCGCGATGCGGGTGCTTCTTATCAGGCGGGCGACGCCGTGCGCATCGTGAATGCGTCCGGGCACTGGGTTTGTCCGGGCTTCGTCGACCTCCACGTGCACCTGCGTGAGCCCGGGCAAGAGTACAAAGAGGACATCGGCTCCGGCCTAGACGCAGCGGCGGCGGGAGGATTCACTGCCGTGTGCCCCATGCCCAATACCAAACCGACGAACGACACGCGCGCCATCACGGAGATGATGATATCCCGGGCGAAAGAGCACGGCGGCGCGCGTTTGATGCCCTTTGGAGCGGTGACCCGGGGGCAAAAAGGTGCCGAGCTCACCGAGATGGCCGATCTGCGCGAAGCAGGCGCGGTCGGGGTCAGCGACGATGGCGTTTGCGTGATGAACGCCGCCGTCATGCGGCATGCCATGGAGTACGCGCGCACGTTCGACCTTCTGGTGAGTCAACATTGTGAAGACCACAGCCTCACCAAAGGCGCGCAGATGCACGAAGGCGCGCGCTCGACCCAGCTCGGGCTTCGCGGATGGCCGCGCGCGGCTGAGGACATCATCGTGGCTCGGGATTTGATTCTCGCGGAGACCACCGGCGCCCGATACCACGTTGCGCACATCTCGAGCTTCGGTGCGGTCCGGCTAATTCGCGAGGCGAAGTCGCGCGGCTTGCGGGTCTCGGCCGAGGTGACTCCGCATCATCTGCTCTTCACCGATGAGGCCCTCCTGAGCTACGACACCTATTGCAAGGTCAACCCTCCCCTTCGAGAAGCAGAAGACCTCGAGGCGCTTCGCGAGGCGCTCGCCGACGGCACCATCGACTGCATCGCGACCGACCACGCGCCGCACAGCGAGCTCGAGAAGGACTGCGAGTTCGAGGCCGCCTCGGTCGGCATCAACGGGCTCGAATCCGCGATCGGTTCTATGTTCCAGCTCGTGCGCGATGGCCTGCTCAAGCCAATGCGATTCGTCGAGGCACTCTCGACCGCCCCCGCGCGCCTGCTCCCCGATTTCGAAGGAGGCTCCCTGAAAGTCGGGCGGCGTGCGGACATCACGGTCCTCGACCCGGAGGCCCGATGGATTCTCGACAAAGAAGCGCTACGCTCCAAATCGCACAACACGCCGCTGCTCGACCGTGAGCTGATGGGAAGGCCCGTCATGACGATGGTCGGGGGCACGGTCGTACACGAGCTGAGAACATGAGCAAAGAAGCACACTTGGTACTTGCCGATGGAACCCGCTTTTCGGCGACCAGCTTTGGCGCCGAAGGCGCCGCCACCGGGGAAGCGGTGTTCACCACCGGCATGACTGGATACGAAGAAGTTCTCACCGACCCTTCGTACTGCGGTCAGATCGTCACCATGACGGCACCGCAGATCGGCAACACCGGCATCACGGTCGAAGACGGCGAGGCGAGGCGCCCTGCGCTGCGCGGTTTCGTCGTGCGAGAGCTGTCCGCCATCGAGAGCAATTGGCGCACCAAGGAGTCGCTGCACGCCTACCTCGAGAGAATGGGCATCGTCGGAATCACCGGCCTCGATACCCGGACGCTCACACGGCACATCCGGGACCAGGGCGCGCAGATGGCAGCCGTCGGCACCGAAGACCCGGCAACGCTGCACGACCGCGCGAAGGCCGCGCCCCCCATGACCGGACAGAACCTCACCGGTGAAGTGACGACGCCTGAGGTGTACCAGTGGACCGAGGGCACGGGCGTTTGGTCGATGCCGCGCGAAGACGCCCGCCCCTGGCATGTCGTTGCGATGGACTTCGGGGTCAAGCTCAACATCCTGCGGTGCCTGGTGGACGAGGGCTGCAAAGTCTCAGTCGTTCCTGCGACCGCAAGTGCACAAGAGGTGCTCGCGCTCGATCCGGACGGCATCTTCCTGTCGAACGGCCCCGGTGACCCTGCTGCCGTCGCCGGCGGCGTCGCGACCGTCCGCGAGCTTCTGGGTCAGCGTCCCATCTTCGGCATCTGCCTGGGCCATCAGCTGATGAGCCTGGCGCTCGGTGGGCAGAGCTACAAACTCAAGTTCGGTCATCGCGGTCTCAACCAGCCGGTCAAAGACCTGCAAACCGGCCGCATCGAGGTCACGACCCAGAACCACGGCTTCTGTGTCGACGTGGACTCCCTCAAAGGCAAGTGCGAAGTCACCCACCTGCACCTCAACGACGACACCTGCGAGGGAATCCAACACCTCGAAACAGGCGCGTTCAGCGTTCAGTACCACCCCGAAGCCGCTGCGGGGCCGCACGACTCGCGGTACCTGTTCCGGCGGTTTACCGATGCCATCGCCCAAGCACGCAGCTAGCCTCGAACGCCTGCTCTCGCGGGCGGCAGAGGAATGCGAGTCCAAGCGGGGCCTCTGGTTCGGCCGGGGTCTTCCGCAGGCGCTGCGAAGCGCGGTCGATCTGCATGGCGAAGGGGCGAAGCACGCGCCCGCAGAGATCGCGTTCATCGAAGTGAGCGCGGTGTCGCCGCAGGGGCGCGCAGTGAGCGAGACGGTCCCGCCCGGACTGGACTGCCCGGTCGTGGGCCTGAGCCAGTGCACTGTGGAGCAGCTAGGCTCCCTCGTACGCCAACGCGGCGACACCGGCGTCCAAATCACGCGTCTCATTTGTCCGTTCGCGGTTTTCGACTTCAGCCCCGAAGGCGTGCGCGTTCGAGAGGTTCGTCACGGACTGACGGCCGCGGACCTGCAGGAGAAGCTGTCGACGACCTTGTGGTCGGGGCCCGATCTCAAAGAGCTGGGCACGCACTGAGGGCTTGTGCTGCCGCCTGCTGCTGGGGGGCCGGGGGTTTGGGTTGGGTGCGTGGTTTGGTTTAATTACACCGCCCGCCCACCCCCACCCGTAGTCCTCCCTGGCGCGGCATGCGCTTCGCTTTGCCTTGCCGGCGCGTTCGCGCCGGGCTTCGCCCTTCGGGCTCGCGCTGCCGCGCACGGCTTGGGGCGGTCTTTTGGAACGTGTCTGGATGGCTCCGTACGGAGGAACGCGGTTCCAGATGTCTCCGTATGGAGGGGCGCGGAAAAAGGCGCGATATGGGGCGGAGTCGACGTGTGAGTGACAATCGGCAAGACAGCAACCACCTCCGATTGGCGCGAGCTC
>Ga0316198_10001020_pt1 | contig 15902 bp, 9 predicted proteins | sample OudBieAanoxic_MG_FD_204935 | JGI IMG/M metagenome (GOLD analysis project Ga0316198, IMG submission 204935) | Coastal sediment microbial communities from Oude Bieten Haven, Netherlands - site A anoxic | ecosystem: Environmental > Aquatic > Marine > Coastal > Sediment | place: Netherlands...
TGTCCTCCCAGCACTCCGAGAGTATCGCGACGGACGATTTACGGGCGCAGATCATCGAGCACGTCATTCGACCGACGTTGCCGATGGAGATGTTCGATGATCAGACCAAGGTCTTCATCAACCCCACCGGGCGATTCGTCACTGGCGGTCCGCAGGCCGATTGCGGTCTGACCGGGCGGAAGATCATTGTCGACACCTACGGCGGTGTCGGCTCGCACGGTGGTGGAGCGTTCTCGGGTAAGGACCCCTCCAAGGTCGACCGTTCGGCCTCCTACATGGCCCGCCACGTGGCCAAGAATATCGTCGCCGCCGGCCTTGCCGGGCGCGTCGAGGTTCAGGTGGCCTACGCCATCGGCGTTGTGGACCCGGTGTCGGTCATGGTCGACACCTTCGGCACGGAAAAGGTGCCCGTCGATCGCATCGCCGCGGCGGTGCGCGAGGTCTTTGACCTGACCCCGCGAGGCATCATCAAGTACCTCGATCTGCTGCGGCCGATTTACAAAAAAACGGCGGCGTTCGGGCACTTCGGCCGCAACGACCCCGACTTCACGTGGGAAGCCACAAACCGGATGGACGATCTGCGGACGGCGTGCGGCGTTTAGCACGATTGCGGGTCGTCGGCCGGGCCCTGGCACACCGCCTGCATGAGATGGTCGCCGGATCGCCGGAATCGCTTGATTCCGGCGTCATCGGTCGTCAATAGGGAGACGTGAACGTCAGGATGGCGCGATTCGGGAACATCTTCGGCACGAGAGGCTCATTGCAGCGGCACTACGCCACCGCCACCGCGGTGTTTCTGCTGCTGGTGCTCGGGATCATCTTTCTCTTCGGCCACCTCATCTCACGATCGTTGTCCCGCCGCTACCTCGAGGATCTCCTCGTCGGTGGTCGCGAAGATGCGCGGCGGATCGCCGATCAGCTCGAGGGCAGCGACATTCAGGACCTCCAGGTCCTGGAGCAACGGCGTGAGCGTCTCTTCCGCAGTCTCGAGGGCATTCCCCGGAGGCGGGTCTACGAGTCCATCGTCGTGACCGATATCGAAGGTCGGATCGTCTATCAGTCGGAGTTCAAGTCCATGGAGGATCTTCCCGGCGTTCTCCAGGACGATCTCGAGATGGGTGGAGGTCCTCCCGACGAGGAGATTTCGGAGACCGAGACACCCTACCGCATCATGGTGCCCCTGGGAGATGATGTCGGCGAGGTCGTTCTCAACGTGAGCCGCGCCCGGGTCAACGAGCGGATGGGGCGTTTGCAGCGGGAGCTTCTGACTCAGACCGTGGCAGTGGCGGTGCTCACCCTGGCCACCCTGATCGTCGCGTTCGTTTTGGTGTGGCTCCTGGTCCAGAGGACCCGAAGGCTCGAAGCCAAACAACATGACGCCGAAGAGCTTGCGGCTCTGGGGACCCTCGCGGCAAACCTCGCGCATGAGATCAGGAATCCCCTCAACTCCATCAATCTCAACCTCGAGCTGCTCGACGAGGACCTCGCGTCCCAGGAGACCGATGCCCGTGCCTCGCTGGCCACCACACGACGCGAGGTCGGTCGTTTGTCCAAGCTCGTGACTGACTTTCTCACCTACGCCAGGCCCACCGAACCGAAGATGGAGGCGGTCAGCGTTCCGGCCCTGTTGAATGATGTGTGCGTTTTTCTGCATGCAGAGGCAACGTCCATGGGCGTGCACCTGCGGCTTGCAAGCGAGATCCCGGATGTTGTTGTGGTGGCCGACGAGGGCCGGTTCAGACAGGTGATTCTGAACCTCGTGCTCAACGCCGTCCAGTCGGTCTCGGATCTCAAGGCGGATCGTCGGGTAGTCGAGCTCTCGGCAAGCTCGGCGGGTGCCGAAATCGCTCTCGCAGTCACCGACCGAGGCGATGGAATCGCTGAAGACGACCTCGGCCGGGTTCGTGAGGCCTTTTTCACCAAGCGGCGTGGTGGTTCGGGGCTCGGTCTGGCCATCGCCGAGCGCTTCGCCGAGGCCCACGGCGGTCGAGTCGAGCTCGAAAATCTCAAGCCCAGTGGATTTGCAGCCCGAATCGTCTTGCCCGTGGGCGACGATACTGGCAAGATGAGCGAGTGACCGGTCGCACCGGCGTCCGGCAGGGAGAAACTCTGATGATTCGACGTATTGCGGTGGGAGTAGTGTTTTTGAGCCTGATGGCGGCCGGCCCGGTCCTTGCCGGTTTCGGGGCTTCCGATCTGATCTACATTCCGGTGGCGTCGCACAGTTCGGGGGCGGTCGGCTCGTCCTGGCAGACGGATCTGTACCTCACCAATGTGGAGGATGTCGCCATCGATGTCGCGATCGCCTATCTTCCGTCCGGCCTGGTCAACAACGCGTTTGTCTTCGCGAGCCGGGACACCTGGCTCGGCGGGCGCGAGGACGACGAGTTCGGGTTGATCGACGAATCGCTGGCTGACATCCCCCCTAACGGGACCGTCGTCTTGCGCGATCTTGTCGGTGAGTACTGGGTCAACCTTCTGGGCGCGAGCGGCAACGGGGCTCTGGTCATCGCCTCGTACGAGGCCGACACCCTCGAGCCGGACGGTACCCGGGTTTACAAGAACGTCATCGCGAACGCGAGAATCTACAACGACGCCACGATGTGGATCGAAGATCCGGACAACGTGGATGAGTTCATCGAGGTCCCGGCCCAGTATGGTCAGACCATGCCGGGTGTGCCCTGGTACAACTTCGCCGATGGCGGCGCGGTGGGTGACACCTATGACTTCAGTTTCGAAGAGCTCACCGGCGGAGAAGAAGGGGAAGGTCTGCGATACAACGTCGGGGTGGTCAATTCGTCGGATGCCTTGACTTCTCTGACGGTTCGAATCCAGCCTTTTCGGGCCAACGGCGAGCCCTTTCTCGACGAAAACGAGGAGGAGATTTCGACGCTCTTGGTGATGCCGCCGGCGTCGCAATTCCAGCTCTTCAGGCCGTTTTCCACTGAATGGGGGATCGACGATTTCGTTGGGGCGTCGGTGAGGGTCGCCATCGAGGCGTGGACATCTCAGGCGGCGAACCCGGTTCCGATGATGTCGAGCTATGGTTCGGTCATCCACAACACCACCAATGACCCGTCGACGGTGCTGCCCTCCTTCGCCTACCCCTACGACGTCGAATGCATGTGGGGCGGAGGGGGAGGAGAGAGTGTCGGCAAGGGCGCCTCGACGGATCGGCGCCCAGTCGAGATTCCGTCCCAAAAATAGGTTTTCTGAGAGAGATTGACAGGCCCGTGGCCTGTGGTAGCATGCGGATTGTCGCGGGAAGAACCCGCCGGAAGGAGACTGATCATGGCCGATCCTGATGATAAACTCCCGGACCAGGCGCCCGGTAGATATTACGTCGACTCAAGTTGCATCGATTGCGACGTGTGCCGCACGACCGCTCCGGAATGCTTCGAGGCCAATGAGGACGAGGGTTACTCCTTCGTCAAAAAACAGCCGGAAGGTGATGAGGAAGAGGCCCAGTGCGAAGAGGCCATGGAATCATGCCCGGTGGAGTCCATCGGAGACGACGGCGAGTAGCCGCACCCACGAGAAAACACGCCCGGCACATCGTGCCGGGTTTTTTTTTTGGCTGCAGTGCTAACATCCGCCGGCGAAGGAGCACTCATGCGCGTATTGTCCGGCGTCCAACCCTCGGGAACCCTCCACATCGGTAACTACTTCGGTGCCATTCGGCAGTTCGTAGGCCTGCAGGATGAGCACGAGTGCTTTTACTTCCTCGCCGATCTGCATGCGCTGACGACGGTGCAGGATGCCGATCGGATGCGGGCGCTGGTGCGCGAGCTCGCCGCCGGCTATCTCGCCCTCGGCCTCGACCCGGCCCGCAGCGTCATCTACCGGCAGTCGGATCTGCACGAGGTCACCGAGTTGAACTGGTACCTCTCCACCGTCACGTCCATGGGTCTGCTCCAGCGCTGCCACTCTTTCAAGGACAAGGTCGCGCAGGGGGTTGTTCCCAGTCACGGACTCTTCGCCTACCCGGTGCTGATGGCGGCCGACATCCTCATCGTCCGCAGTGATTTTGTCCCGGTGGGCAAGGATCAGAAGCAACACCTCGAGGTGACCCGCGACATCGCGGCCTCGTTCCACGCCACCTACGGCAGAGAGGTTTTCACGCTTCCAGAACCGCTGATCCAGGATGAGGTGGCGGTGGTTCCGGGCCTCGATGGCCAGAAGATGTCCAAGTCCTACGGCAACACCATCGACATCTTCGGCCCCGAAAAGCCGATTCGCAAACGGATCATGTCGCTCGTGACCGACTCGACCCCGGTGGAGGATCCCAAGCCGACCGAAGGCAGCGCCCTCTACCAGCTGCTCAAGATCTTCGCTCCGGCCGACGAACGAAGGTGGGTCGAGACGGCATTTGCCGAGGGCGGCGTCGGCTACGGCGACATGAAGAAGAGGCTCTTCGAGTACTTCCTCGCCACCTTCAAAGACGCACGGGTGCGCTATGACGAACTCATGGCCGATCCGGCCGAGGTCGACCGGATCCTCGCCGCCGGCGCCGATCGCGCCCGCGAAACCGTGGCCCCGTTGATGGACGATGTTCGTATGGCGGTGGGGATTCGCTGACTTCGATGCTCGAGATCGGTTAAGCTGACCCCATCATGGCCCGCACTCCACAGGACGAAGAGACATCCCCTTTCGATGGACCGGTGGATTACATCCTGTTTGATGACCCTGCGCCCGATTGGGATCGCTACGCCGTCATCGAACGTGTCGGCGAGGGTGGGATGGGGGTGGTCTACCGCTCCATCGACCGGCAGCTCCAACGAACGGTGGCTCTCAAGTTTCTCCGCTCGCGCGATCCTGCGGAGGTTGCTCGATTCCAACGCGAAGCCAAAGCTCAGGCTAGCCTCGATCACGAACACGTGTGCCGGGTCTTCGAGGTCGGTGAGTTCGGCGGCCGGGGATTCCTCGCCATGCAGTTCATCGACGGCGAGTCTCTTCGCAACCTCGGCGGCGAACTCGACCTCGACGAAAAGCTCGAGATGCTCGAGCAGGTGGCGAGGGCGGTGCAATCGGCCCATGCCGTCGGCGTCGTGCACCGAGACCTCAAACCCGGCAACATCATGGTCGAGCGACGACCGGATGGGCGTCTCCACGCCTACGTGCTCGATTTCGGCATCGCCCACGAATCGGGGGAGCCCGACGATCACGCGCCGACGGTGCCCATGGGGACCCCCGCCTTCATGGCGCCGGAGCAGATTCGCAACGATGGCCGCGCCCTCGACCACCGGGTCGATGTCTGGGGGCTCGGTGCAACTCTCTACGCCGTGCTCGCCGAGCAGGCGCCGTTCTACGGTGCGACCCGCGCCGAGACCAAAGAAAAGGTCGTCAATGAAGAGCCTCTCCGGCTCGGCCTGGTCGTGCCCGGGATGTCGGAAGATCTCGAGACCATCGTCGCGGTGGCCATGGCCAAGGATCCGGCTCGGCGCTATCCGAGCGCCAGGGCGTTTGCCGACGATCTCCACCGTTGGCTCAGAGGTGAGCCCATTCGTACCCGGAGAGCCGATCCGTTCTACCGGCTGAGCACGTGGATCCGCACCAGGCGACTGGCCGCGGCCGCGCTGACCCTGGTGGTTGTGACATCGGCGGCGGCGGCGAGCTCGGCGCTGTGGCTCCGCTACCGGGAGAACCAGCGCCAGGTCCTCGTGGTCGAGCACCAGAACGAGGTTGAACAGATTGATCAGTTGCTGCGGCGAGCCCGGATGATGCCCCTGCACGACACCAGCGCCGCGGAAAAGGAGGCGAGACGCCGGTTGGCTCAGGTCGAGGCGAGCTTGCTCGAGACCGGTCCGTTGGCCCGGGGACCGGCCTACTACGCCCTCGGTTTCGGTCATCTCATGCTGCGCGAGTTCGATAGCGCCGAGGAGTGGCTTCAGTCTGCCGTGGACAGCGGTTTCGACCGCCCGGAGGTGGCGTCTGCTCTGGGCATCGCCCAGGCCATGCAGGTCTTCTCCGCCGCCGGGATCGGAGGCGCCGGCGTTCCCGGGAGCGACACCCTGGTCGATGCGGCCGTGCGGAACCTCGAACGCCGCGGCCCCGCGACCGCCGATCGCGACCACTATCACCGCGCCCTGGGATACTTCCTGCTCGGGCGATTGGATGACGCCCTCGACCAGGCCCGCGCATCGTCGAACAGGGTGCCCTGGCTCTATGAGGCGCTTCAGCTCGAAGGGGACATTCTGGTCCAGCGGTCGTCCGGGCGTGTGGATGGGGGAGACCCGGAGGGGGCCGCCGCCGACCTCCGCCGGGCCGGCGAAGCCTATGCGCGAGCCCTGGGTGTCGCGCGGAGTGACGCCTGGCTCTACGAGTCCGAGGCGACACGGCTGTTGCTGCTCGTCGAACTCCACCGTTCGAGCGATGAGCCTCCGCAAGAGCTCATCGACCGGGCCATCGAAGCCGCCAACGCTGCCGGGATCGCGCGTCCACGGCGGGCCGCGCCGCTCGCGCTCGCCTCCCGGGCCTTTGTGCTGAAGGCCGAGGTCCTCGGGCCGATGGGTGGGGATCCCGATGCGGAGCTCGCCCATGCACTGCGGCTGGCGCACGGGGCGGCCGATCTCGAGCCGGAAAATCCCGAGATCGCCGGCCTCTACGCCCGGGTCGAAGCCCGGCTCAGGGAATCGCGTGGCGGAAACACTCGTTTATAAGCGATAATGCCCACCGTCGCTCAGTGCGGCCGAAAAGGAACCATGGACAACGTTCGCAGCTTCTGCATCATCGCCCACATCGACCACGGCAAGTCGACGCTTGCCGACCGCCTCATCCAGTCCTGTGGAGGGGTGGAGGACCGGGAGTTCCGCGATCAGATCCTCGACTCCATGGACATCGAGCGCGAGCGCGGCATCACCATCAAGTCGAACACCGTCACCCTGAGCTACACGGCCAGGGATGGCGAGACCTACCAGCTCAATCTCATCGACACCCCGGGTCACGTGGATTTTTCCCACGAGGTCCGGCGTTCGCTCATGTCGTGCGAGGGTGCGCTGCTGCTGGTGGATGCGTCCCAGGGAGTTGAGGCCCAGACCGTAGCCAATATGTATCTCGCCATCGAGCACGACCTCGAGATGGTGCCGGTGATCAACAAGATCGATCTGCCCGCGGCCGATGTCGAGCGGGTCAAGGAAGAGATCGAAGAAGACCTCGGCCTCGACGCCGACGACGCCGTCCTGTGTTCGGCCAAGAAGGGGATCGGGATCGAGGATGTTCTCGAGGCCATCGTCACCCGGTTGCCGCCGCCCTCGGGAGACCCTAAGGCGCCGCTTCAGGCGCTCATCTTCGATGCCCAATACGATCCCTACCGCGGCGCGGTCCTGCTGGTCCGGGTCATGCAGGGCACGCTGCGCCCGGGCCAGAGGTTGGTGCTGATGCACACCGGCAAGGAATACGACCTCGAAGAGGTGGGCCTGCTCCAGCTCAAGCGGGTCAAGGTGCCCGAGCTCCAGGCGGGTTCGGTGGGCTACATCATCGCGGGCATCAAGTCGGTCTCCGACATCAACGTCGGCGACACGATCACCGCGGTCGAGAATCCGGCGGAAGAGCCTCTTCCCGGCTACAAAGAGGCCAAACCCGTGGTCTTTTCCTCGGTCTACCCCATGTCCACCGAGGAGTATCCCGAGCTGGTCAAGGCGCTCGAGAAGCTCAAGCTCAACGACGCCGCCCTCACCTTCGAGAAGGATTCGTCCGCGGCGCTGGGCTTCGGATTCCGTTGTGGATTTCTCGGGCTGCTCCATCTCGAGGTGGTCCAGGAGCGGTTGCGCCGGGAGTACGATCTGTCGCTGATCCTGTCGGCGCCCTCGGTGCGCTACCGGGTGACCACCGCCGATGGGAAGGTCACCTGGGTCGACAACCCCAGCTACTACCCCAACCCTGGTGAGATCGAACGCACCGAAGAGCCGTTCATCAAGGCCGCGGTAATGATGCCCGAACGCTATGTCGGGGCGGTGATGGAGCTCTGCCGCGAGCGCCGCGGCGAGCAGACCACCTTCACCTACCTCGCGGTGGGCCGAGTCGAACTGACCTCCGAGATGCCGCTCGCCGAAGTTGTCTTCGACTTCTACGACCGGCTCAAGTCCACCACCCAGGGCTATGGCTCCTTCGACTATGAGATGCTCGACTACCGAGACACCGATCTCGTCAAGGTCGACATCCTGGTCAACTCCGAGCCGGTGGACGCCCTCGCCCAGCTTGTCCACCGCGACCGCGCGAGGATGCGCGCCCTGCACTATTGCGAACGCCTCGAGGACACGATTCCGCGGCAGCAGTTCAAGATCGCCATCCAGGGAGCGGTCGGTGGCGAGATCGTCGCGCGGAAGACCATCAACGCCTACCGGAAGGACGTCACCGCCAAGTGCTACGGCGGCGACATATCGAGAAAGAGAAAACTCCTCGAGAAGCAGAAAAAGGGCAAAAAGCGGATGAAGATGGTCGGCAGCGTCGAGATCCCGCAATCCGCCTTCGTCGCGGTGCTCAAGACCGATCGGGAAAAGTGACCCTCGAAGGCCACTGAAGGCAGGCAGGATGCCCGCCCCGTAAAGAACCTCGCGATGTTGTGGAGCAGGCATCTTGCCTGCTCATGAAACAGATTAGTCTGTGATAATCCCAACCGATGACTCACGCCGGCCTCTACATTCACGTTCCGTTCTGTAGCTCGGTTTGCCCCTACTGCGACTTCGCCGTCACCATCGCGGGTGACGAACGTCGTGCCGCCTACCTCGAAGCCCTCGACCGTGAGATCGCTCTCGCCCGCGGCCATGGTCTCCGCTTCGACACCGTCTATCTCGGTGGCGGCACCCCCTCGAGTCTGAACCCGGACCAACTCGATCGCATCCTCTCGAGAGTCGAGACCGCGCTCGATCTCACTCCCGACGCCACCCGTCACCTCGAGATCAACCCCGACGATGTGGACGCTGCCACCGCCGCGGCCTGGCGTGATCTCGGCTTTGATTTCGTCAGCCTCGGTGCCCAGAGCTTCGACGATGTGGCTCTCGGTTTCCTCGGTCGGAAACACCGCGCCGCCGATGCCTTTCGTGCCGCCGAGACCCTCCGTGACGCCGGGTTCCCCACGGTCTCCGTCGATCTCATCTTCGGTTTCCCCGGCCAGACCGTGGGGGGCTGGCGGCGACAGCTCGAGACGGTCCTCTCGCTCGGCGTCCACCACCTCTCGTGCTATCAACTCACCGTCCACGACGGCACCATCTTCGGCCGCCGCAGCAGCAGAGGCGAGCTTCTCGAACTCGACGAGGACGACCAGGCCGAGCTCTACCTCCTGACCCACGAGTTGCTCGGCGCGGCCGGCTGGGAGGGCTACGAAGTCTCCAACTTCGCCGCGGCCCCTTCTCATCGCTCGAAGCACAACAGGAAGTACTGGAACCACACCCCCTTCCTCGGTCTCGGCCCCTCGGCGCACAGTTTTTTGGGGCGAACGAGGTGGTGGAACCGAAGGAAGCTCAGGATGTGGACCAGGGCGTTGGAAGACGGTCGGAGCCCGATCGGGGGTGAGGAGGAGATCACCGTCGACGAGCTCTTTTTCGAGGCGGTGATGCTCGGTCTCCGTACCGCCGACGGCATCGATGTCGAAGACCTTCAGCAGAGGTTTGGCGCCGAGATCGCAGTGGTTGACGAGCGCGCGGTAGAACGTCTCGCCGAAGAGGGCCAGTTGCGATGCGAAGGCCGCCGAATCCAACCTACACCAAGAGGTATGGCGATAGCCGAAGGGCTGGTCCGATCAATCCTCCCGTGACGAGCGTACGACGCTCGTCAACTCCAATTCTGGGTGTCGGTTTCGAGCGTCCGACGCGAAGAAACCGACACCCAGAATTGGAAGCTCAACGATGGCGCGTCCAGGAACGTATTAAGATCACCGTATGGGCGAACTGATCCCCGACCCCGAACTCGAACAAATCATCCACGAGATGAACCTGGAGAAGAGTGGCGAAGGCGATGCGCCATCGGAGACCGCCGTCTGGGACGGCCCCGATCTCCGCGAGGTCCACGGCGACGAACCCCTCGATGCCGTCCTCGGAGAGATGGTCGGCCGTCAGGCCTCGGATCTTCTGCTGGTGACCGGTTCGGCGCCGGTCGTTCGCGTCGACGGCCGGCTCGAGACTCTGCGTCTGGCCGTAGTCGGGGACGAGACCGTTCGCGATCTCTTCTCACGGCACCTCGACCACCGAGCTCGGCAACAGCTCGCCGATCGAGGTTCCGCCGACTTCTCGCTTCGCCTCGCCGGGTCCGCCGAACGAGCCGCGTGGCGATTGCGGGTGAACCTCCAGCGTCAGGGCGGCAGCTTGGCGGCGGCCATCCGCGCCCTGCCGAGGCGCATACCGCCCCTCGACGAGATCGGTCTGCCGGCTGCCCTCGGTGATCTGGCCTCAGCCGCCAACGGTCTCGTCCTGGTCTGCGGACCGACGGGCTCGGGCAAGTCGACGACCTTGGCAGCCATCCTCGATCGCCTCAACCGAACCGAATTCCGCCACATCATCACTATCGAGGACCCCGTGGAGTATCAGCACTCCAATATACGCTCGGTCTTCGAACAGGTGGAGATCGGCAGCGATGCCCCCGAGTTCTCCCTTGCCCTGAGAGCGTCGCTGCGCCGCGACCCCGATGTCATCCTGGTGGGGGAGATGCGTGACCTCGAGACCATCTCCACCGTCCTCACCGCCGCCGAGACGGGTCATTTGGTCTTCTCGACTCTGCACACCGGCGACAGCGCCCAGGCCATCCATCGGATCGTCGACATCTTCCCGGCGGCGCAGCAGGAACAGATCCGCCACCAGCTTGCCTTGTCGCTGAGGGCGGTCGTCTGCCAACAGCTCATCCCCACCAAGGGCGGCGCCGGGCGAGTACCGGCGGTGGAGCTTCTGCTCGCCACCTACGCGGTCCGTAACCACATTCGAAAGGGCAACGTCGACCGGCTCTACAACGAGCTCATGGCGGGACGAAGCCGGGGGATGCAGACCCTGGAGCAGGCCCTCACCGAGCTCGTGCGCAACGGCGCCATCACCTCCGAGGAAGCCCACGCTCGCTCAAGCCGACCCGACGAACTCACTCGGATGATCGGCCCGGCGGCCTGACTCCGACGAGCGCAGAGCGCCCGTCAAGTAAATTTTTCGGTGCGGACTTCGTCGCGTCCGAGGCGACGAAAGAGGCGTTGAGAATACTCAAACCCGCGGGTCTTACCCCCCTCTACCTGCTATTCTTCCCCAGTGCAGGAAGATACCGAGGTGTTCGAACCCTTTGCGGGACGCGGAATTCACGGCGAAATCGCCCGCGCCCACCGGCCTGACGACGTCATTGCCGAGATCCAGCGCCTGATCGACCCGGCATCCGCCACGGCAACCATCCACTGGGGCCGCAATTATCTCTACACCGCAGATCTCGTCGGGGCCTCGGGCGTCGTACCGGTGGTGGTCAAGCAGTTCCGCAACCAGGGCTGGCGCAAGAAGCTCGATCGCCGTCTGCGCGGCAGCAAGGCGACCCGCAGCTGGCTCGTGGCCAAAGAGCTGATGCGGCTCGGGATCGAGACGCCGCAACCCATCGCCCTGGTCGAGTCCGACCGGTTGGACGGGCCGTCCTTCTTCGTCGCCCGGCGACTCGACGGCGCCTGTGAGGTCCGCGAGTTCTTCCGCCGCCTCAACTCCGAGCCCGAGGCGCCCGGGCCGTTCCCCGAGGTGGAGCCCCTCGACTTCCTCGGTCAGCTCGGGCGACACGCGCGCGGTCTCCACGACAATGGAGTCATCTACCGCGACCTTTCGATGGGCAACGTGCTCACCATCTCCGACGGCCCCGAACCCGAACTCTCGGTGGTGGACTTCAACCGCGCCCGGATTCGCCAGCGGCCCGGTGTCTATCGCCGCACCCGTGACATCTGCCGCCAGCCGGTGCTCGGGTCCGCCAATCGGGCCGCGTATTTGGAGGGCTATTGGGGCGCGGTTCCGGCCCGCTGGTCCTTCAAGTGGTGGTTTTACGGCCTCAGCGTCGACGCCTACATCAACAAGCATGTCTTCAAGAAGTGGATACGACGAAACAACCTGCGGCGAAAGCACGCTCACCGCGGCGGCCACCACGACCACCTCCCGCCCGCGCCCGAGAAGGCCGGCAAGCGCGACCTCGCGGTCTGGGATCATCTCTCGGACCAGCCCCACCAGCACGCAGGTCGCTGGTCCAAGCTCGGGATCCGGTTGATGGACAGCCCCCATCATCTTTCCGATGCGGTCGTGGTCGCCGCCTCTGCACCGAAGATCTGGGCTCGCTATCGCACCCTCCAGCGCGAGCTCCGCGGCGCGCCCGTGCCCATCGACGGCATCGGGCTCTGTCTTCGGCCGTGGCCCGAGGACCCCGAAGCGCATCTGGCCGCGGTCGAGGAACTGGGGGTGAAGAAGGTCTTTCTTCGTCTCCACCCCTGGGAGATCGATCATGACGCCGAGGAAGAGCTGGCGCGCGAGCTCCACCGTCGCGGGCACGAGCTGGTCTTCGGTCTGCCGCAGATCCGGGATCTGGTCACCGATCTCCCGCGCTGGCGGGCGGCGGTGGAGGAGCTCGGCGAGCGGTTCGCGCCGTTTGGAGCCAGCTTCCAGATCGGCCAGGCCGTCAACCGGAGCAAGTGGGGGATCTGGACCCGCAACGAGTACGTTCGTCTCTACCGGACCGCTGCCGAGGTCCTGCGTCGAATCGACGGCGTCGAGCTTCTCGGTCCGGCTGTCATCGACTTCGAGTTCCAGATCACCGCGGCGGTCGCGAACCATGCGGCCAGGGGTCTCGACTTCGACGCTCTTGCCAGCCTGCTCTATGTCGACCGCCGTGGCGCCCCTGAGAATCGTCAGATGGGCTTCGACACCATCGACAAGGTGCTGCTGCTCAAGGCCATCGCCGACACCGGCCGCAACACCAAAGGGCGAAGCTGGATCACCGAAGTCAACTGGCCGCTGGCGGAGGGCCCGCACTCGCCCGCCGGAAAGACCGTCGCCGTGAGTGAAGAGGCCCAGGCGGACTATCTGGTGCGCTACTACCTCCTCGCCCTCGCCAGTGGCGCCGTCGAGCGGGTCTATTGGTGGCGGATGGTCGCCCGGGGTTATGGCCTCATCGCTCCCGAGCCCGATGGCAGCCTTCGCCGTCGGTCGTCCTTCAAAGCCTTGAAGACTCTCAACGCCGAGCTCGGGGGAGCCACCTTCACCGGCGCCCTCCCCGCCCCCGAGAACACCCGGCTCTACCGATTCGAACGCGGGGAAGAAACCGTGGTCGTGGCTTGGAGCCTCGATGAGAAAGCCACCGCCGATCTGCCGTGTCCGGCTCGGAAAGCCATCGACCGCGATGGCCTGGAGACTGTTCCTCCCGAGGGCCTCAGGATCATGGTCGGCCCGTCGCCGGTCTATTTCGTGCTCGATATGCCACCAATCGGGCTTGGTTCACGTCGGATCTGACCTCCGCGACGACACCCGACGCGCTCGCCGCCGCCGCGGTCAGCCTCGAGCCGCCATCGGATCGGTGCCACCGATCCGTGATCCAGGACGATCACATCGTCACGCTCCGGAGGCCACAACAGGGTGCCGCCATCAAAGTTGTCGATGATCAATGGGCCGATGCCGGGGATCCGCGGGAGATGGTTTTCACGTCAAGACATAGTAGCCGTCATCACCCCCCGATCGTCGAAGACCACTGGTCCGTGGTCCCGTCCTCGAACCCGTCGGCGAACAACGGGTCGACCACGAGCGTCGTCTCGGTGGCCGAGTTGTTGCTTGGATCCGAATCGGGCTCGGTCGCGGAAACCGTGGCGGTGTTGGTCAGCTGCCCGCCGGGCGGGTCGCCCACGGTCACCTCGATGAAGACGGAGGAGGCGCCGAGAGTGGAAAGGTCTCCCACGGTGCAGGTCACCGTACCTGAGACATGGACGCACGACGGCGAGGCTGTGACGAAGACGGTGTCCGTCGGCAGCACATCGGTGATCCCAACCCCGGTGGCGTCGTCCGGGCCGTTGTTGGTCAAATCGATGGTGTAGATCAGGCTGCCCCCGACCCACACCGGGTCGGCAGAGTCGCTCTTTTCGAGCTGGAGATCAGCCGCGGGCGGGATCTCGAGGCAGGCGGAGAACTCCGAGGTGCTGCCCCCGGAGTCGGTGGCCGTAGCAGTGAGGAAGGCGCCACCGACGGTGTGGGAGGGCAGACTCATGGTAAACGTGCCGATCCCGCCGGCGTCGGTGACCACCGGGGTCGAGCCGGCGTGGCTCTCACCCTCGCCGTTGCCTGTAGGATCGCAGGTCGCGTTGACATAGAGGTCGATGGTGAAGGCCGAAGATGGGATCGAATCCAACGATCCTTCAACCGTGGAGCCCACCCGGTCGACCGTCGTCAGATCGGGGAAGTTCTGCAGGTTGTTGCATCCGATGTCGGGATCGCCCGGGTCGTTCGGGGTCACATCATCGACATCGAGGCACGATCCGGTGACCGGATCTTCGTCGACGCAGAGATCGATCCCGAGGAAATCGTTGGAGTGGATCGAGTTGCCGACGATCGAGTTTCCGGTGCTGGTGTCGCCTCGCAGATCGACCCCCAGGCCGTTGTAGGCGATGAGGTTTCCGGCGCCCGGAACGACACCGCCGAGGGTATTGTCGGCCGCATCGACGATGGTGACTGCGATCCCGAGATTGCCGCTGTCGGCGCCGTTGACATCGGTACCGATCCGATTGCCTTGGATCAGGTTCCCCGACGAGTTGAAGGCCACCCCGAAGCTCGGATAATCCGCCGCCTGGTTGGCGGCGATGGTGTTGGCGGCGCCCGCCGCCGTGCCGCCGATGGTGTTGCCGGTCGAACCATTCATCACCAGAATGTCGTTGCCGAGGTTGCCGAGGCCGATGGTGCCCGTGGCATCGAGACCAAAGGTGTTGCCCTCGACGTGGTTGTCGAAGGCGGCGTTGTTCAGGGCGAGCGCGGGGCCGGTGTTGCCGGAGATCAGATTGCGCGCCTCTGATGCGGTGCCGCCGATCGTCGTTTCGGTGATCCCCGACACGTGCAGGCTGTTGAGCGATCCGAGATTCGTGGTTCCTGTGGGGTCGGTACCGAGGAAGTTGCCCTCGAAGACATTGGTACCGAGATTCCACGCCGCAATGTCGCTGTTGTTGGCGAAGCGATTGATGGCGAAGCCGCGGATGGTCGTGCCGCCGCCCCATACCGCGAACCCGCTGATGTTGGTCCCGGTGAGGGTGCCGTCGAGCTCGATGAGCGGTGTGCCGGCGAAGCCCGGCTGGGTGGTGGCGTCGAGGACCACCGGTTGGATGATGGTCGCGAAACCGCCGGCCCCTACCTGAATGGTGCAGATTCCGCGGACCGGGTCGCAGCCCGGATCGCTCTGGTCCGGGATGGCGAACGAGATCGTGTCGAGATCGGCTGCGAAGTTGGCCTCTGAAATGGCCGCACGTAGGGTGCACTCACCCGATCCGACGGCACAGAGGCCATCGCCGATGGCGGCATCTTCTTCGTCACCGGTGGAATCGACAATGAATGTGGCGCGCGCGCGGGTCATCAGCACCTGTGAGGCAGGCCCGGAATGGGGGAGAACAACCAGATCGTCGAGGGCGTCCGGGCTCAATCGCATGGTCAGTGCGGCCGCAACCGCCCCGATTTCGTGGGTGATTTTCTCCGATTGTCGGGAGGAAGTGACCGGCGGCCAGGAAGCCGACCCGGTTTCGGCGTGCACCGAGAGATCGGCGGCGGTCCGGGCGTAGGGCGCGGCGAGCGCGACGATGTGATCGGGTGGATCGACCGGCGGCGATGTCATCACGAGCTCGAGCCGCCCGGTCCTCAGATCGTGGACCAGCAGATCCGGAGTCGGTGCGGTCGAGAGCCGACACGGTGTCAACCGCCAGTTGTTTGCGGATGATGTGTGTTCTGTGATGC
>Ga0316198_10001021_pt1 | contig 15899 bp, 15 predicted proteins | sample OudBieAanoxic_MG_FD_204935 | JGI IMG/M metagenome (GOLD analysis project Ga0316198, IMG submission 204935) | Coastal sediment microbial communities from Oude Bieten Haven, Netherlands - site A anoxic | ecosystem: Environmental > Aquatic > Marine > Coastal > Sediment | place: Netherlands...
TCCATCAAAGTCTTGTCTCAACAGTTACCTCAACGACAAAACTGCCTTTGTTTGTCTTTCATTCAGTTCACAGCGACTTAATACAATATTATTTTTATTACCCTGTAGCTTCTCTATTCGTTTAGCCCTAGTACATTCCCAGTCATTAACTGGATACATTTTATCCCATGCGTTCATTAACTGCTTTTGTTGAGAACTCATTTTATAGCGACTGTATGCTTCTTCCATGTATAAATAAGTCCTAGCTACTCTACCGCGAGCAGACACGGGAGGTTCTGCCTTTCTATCTGTTATCTTCATTTCACATGAGCCAAACATGCTTTTTTCACCAGGTAACATTGTAAAGTTATAATTGCTTCGCATTGCATTAACGGCACCGATTGCAGGGTAAAGATTAAACATATCAGCCTGCATGTAGCGATATTCTTTATTTACCTTCTCTGCACATTTACGCCCTTTAAAAGCTTTGTTTTTGCGATCAATACATTGCTTGTCACCCTCTCGCCATTCGACAAAAGTTCGACCAAAGTTTTCAGCAGGCACTACATGTTCCCATTCCACTTTTTTAGAACGTTTAATATACTTTGTTGTAGCAAAACCTTCAGAGGGAGTTATGTATTTTTTGGAATCAAATTTAGCGTTGCAATAAAGAGTTTCTCTATGGTCTTGATACACTTGTTGATCTAAAATTCTTTTCGCTTTATTAAATGAATCAATACTTTGATTCGCTGCATAACTTAAAGCAGAAAAAGACATTAGATAAATGAATGTTTGTATTTTTTTCATTTTTCATTTTCTCTGAATAGATAGCTTATTACTTATTTATATCGTCAGTATCTACTATTTTGTATCTAAATTCCTTGGATTTAGCCAACTTTTTAGCGTCACAACGAGACACGGTTACAAGCTGGTTTTATGCTTATTAGAAACAAGGAAGGTTTGATGACCAACAAAACCACAATCTATGCAGAATATGATGATATCCAAGAAAATTGGATAAGAAGGCAAATAGAGAGTTCTAAGCACGATTCATTCATCAACCAAGCAATTACTCAAAAAGAGATTAAAAAGGCTGGTATAGCCTATTTTGCAACACCTGAGGTCATAGATATGTTTAGAGATAAGCATCTTTTCAGAATCAGGGAAAAGAAAACTATCTTCGACATTGCGAACGTTTAAAAAAAGACAACAGAAAATGCTTACAATACAAAGGCCCTATATCGATATATCTAGACCTGCGTATTAACCTTTAGAAGAGCTCGTTCGAGAGCAGAAGATGACTAAAACTAAATCAATAGAACGTTTATTATTAGAAGAAAAAACAAAGATGAACAAAACTAGTGGCAGTGTCACACAATAATATAGCTGTACTAATTTTTAAGAAAATCACACCGTTCTAATATCAACAAAACGAGTTTTTTCTGAAAGTACTGATATTCATCTTTAATTTGTAGATTTAAGATTTTTGGAAGAAAAGTATCTCCAGTGTGTTGTTTAATACGTTCAACATGAGCATCTTCAAAGACATAAACCTTATCAGCCCAAGCTAACATTTCTTCCGTACAAAGTGTGGTACTAGCCTTCGCGACATATTTAGCACTTAGGCCAGCCGATTTGTAAGTGTTGGTTTTATCCAAAGCACTAAATAGCTCTTGAGCCGTTCGGCTTCTTTCTTTGTTGGCGGTACATAAAAATAAAATATTCATAGTAAATTAAGAAAAGTCACCTTACTCTAATCGTTCTATTAATCCTAAAACTTCTTCTTTACCTCAGGGCTATTAAGCATTGAAATCAGTACAACACTTAAAAATTTTACTTACATAAAGAATTTAGTTCCCCCAAAATAGTATGTCAACTTTAATATTTGTAACCTATTGCTTTTAATATATTACTAATCTTCTTCTGATTATTTATTCTTTACATTAATTAGCTTACACCTAAATTTTGTGTAAAAAAGTCCGTGAAGTTTAACAAAATGAAAGCAACATACTTTCGTCCCCTTTATGAGTTAGAGCAGATGCTAGTTACTAAAAAGTGCAAAAGAAAATACTTGCCCCTATCACCCTTTTCATTAATTAAGTATGTTCGTGATAATATTATGAATGAGAATATATATGATTAAATTTTACACTTAATTGACCAGACTATTTTTAATGTTATTATGTTATTGCGATGGCGTCTCGCTATCCCACTAAAATTGAATTTAATACAAAGCTTTATCACAAGTAGTATGCCTATACGACACATGTATAGGCGTTCAATAGCTATTGCTATTGGGCTAGTGCAAGGCCCGGTGTCGCTCCCCTCGCAAGCGAGTGTAGCCTCGATATACCTAGTCGCAACCAAAATCAGGTGACCGTGATAAAGTGTTCAATGCAGTGGCTGAATTGGTTGTAGCCTAATCGTATAGGGTAGGCTAGGTATATATCTAAAATGGAAGTTTAATGTCTTATCAGTATGACTTTAAAAAAACATCAATAAACGTAATAGCTAACTTTGATAGCTTAATAGATACTTTAGGTGTAACTAAAAAAGAGTTTCATGACGCTCTGGCACTTCCTGACAACAAAAAATACACTTCTTTTCCAATTTCTAAATCTGACGGTTCGAAGCGAACCGTTTACAGCCCCCACAAAAATATACGCAGACTTCAGAGAAGAATTAACAGAAGAATTTTTAACTCTAAAGATTATAAAAAAAATGGTTTGATCTCATGGCCTAGCTATCTATATGGCTCAATACCCAATGACCCTAGAATTAACGATACCCTTTCTGCTTCTAGTGAGTTAATGATTGATAATTCAAAGGATTACATTGCATGTGCAAAAAATCACTGTGGTGCAAGGGCTATAATGAAGATGGATATAAGTAACTTCTTCGATAATATTCACGAAAACCAAGTTTTTACTATTTTTAAAAAATTATTGAAATTTCCAGATGAGGTATCAAAAGCTTTGACTTCAATATGTTGTTTTCAAGGAAGTGTAATACAAGGAGCTTTAACTTCTAGCTATATTGCAAGTGCGGTTCTTTTTGAAGTAGAAGCGCAAACAGTTATACGATTACGTCGAAAAAAATTAGTATATACACGTTTAGTTGATGATATTACGATTTCTAGCAAGGATCTAAGTTATGATTTTTCTTTTGCTCAAAATATTGTCGAAGAAATGCTCAATTTATTAGACCTGCCAATTAACAGATCCAAAACAAGTTTTTCATATTGCTCAACTGATGAGTTATTGGTGCATGGCTTAAGGATCAATTATAAAGAACCTAGGCTGCCATCGACTGAAGTATCACGCATTAGGGCTTCAGTTAAAAACCTTGAAAAACTTGCTGAGGATGCTAGCTACCGCATTAGCCGTGATTATAGAAAGAGCTTCAACCGATGCCTTGGCAGGGTAAACAAACTAGGTAGATTAGGTCACAAACAACATACATCACTTCTATCGAGAGTAAACAAAATACAACCTTTACCATCTGAATATGATATTAAAAGAACAATAAAATTTATTGTTAAACTTGAAGGGTGGCATCCATCACATTATGAGGATTATTGGTACCGAAGGTGCTTTAATAAAGCACAATCAGAACTTAATATACTCCAAAGAACATTTGACAAAACAGCTAAATCCTTACGCATTAGGTTACGTAAAATTAGTCCACCTCTAGAAGATGACTTGTGAATAGATGACATACAAAAATAAAAACATAAACGTTAACTTCTTAAAGAACTTCTTAATAAGCTACTTAGTAATTTCCATTTTAATTATTTTAGCATATAGCTTATACAAACTTAATACTAATGGCCTTATGGATATGAGTGTTTGTTTTAAGGCGAAGTGTATCTCAACCTTTTTTCATCTCCTCGAGGGTCTCGTTGAGATATTTAATTTCCTATTAAAAACAATCGTCGCAATAGTAACTATCCTTGGTGTTTATTTTGCATTGATTACGTACGTGAATAACATTAAAACATCCAGAACTAATATCCACCTTATACATTTAACTACATTCAAGGAATACATTTTATCTGAGTTGGAAGATAACAATCAATTAAGCGCAAAGTCTTTCGATATTTTTAAGTGGTACAACTTGATATTCCCTAATTCAAGGGCTGGTTCAATTGATGTGGGTGAAAATTATCAGGGAGTTATAGATGATTTTAATCGTGATATAATTTTATCAAATGATACCTATAGTTCGGCTGATTTCCCTTATATTAAACATCAAAAACGAATGATTACACAATTCAGAACATTAGGAATAACAATAAACTTAATGCCTAGAAATGACTTTTATGAAATTGAAAAACAACTGTTCAAACTGATAGAAAAGACTCATGAAGAATATTGCTTTATGAATGGTAAAGGAAAACTAGTGAAGCGGGCTTATCGATAGGTTCAGCCTATAAAATTAAACTACGAAATTTTCACAAATTATTTTACATCTGCGTTCAAATCGGCGTGATTGGAGCAAGTCTTGCATTTTTTAGTAATTAGCATCAGATCTAACTATCTTTGCGCCCCTTAGCTAATCAGAGCCCCAACAAGCTTTACCCCTGACTAGTCCATATTGACACCAACATTATGATTTTTAGGCGTATATTAATAAGCAATAAATAAACGATTTATATACGACTGAATACTTGGTTGAAAAAACACCCAAGGAAACTTGCATACCCGTACCTGCTTGGCCGGAGCTAACTAATGGGTGCCCCTCTGCCCTCAAAAGAAGAATTTGATCCCAATAAAAAATGGACGGGAGCCTGTGCTGTACGCTAGTTTCGTCGTTACCAATAAGTGATGCTGGTGATTGAGATCCCTAACATAATCAATAAATCATATTTCATGAACTATAAAAATATCTTTTTACACTTATATCAATTACTTATTTAGTGGTTTTATCAATTCATAAAGTATAGAGTTTGTTATATATCTACGACCGAATAACTGGTCTTATATTAATATTTCCCTAATTTAACCTTAATCATAGAGGGCATGATGGCATCAATTATTAAAAACAGATTAAAAAAACTGTGCGAAGAAGATCCATCATTAAGTGTTCTATGGGCTCAGTGGACGTTTGATGAGCAGTTGATTTCTAAAGCCTTGAGTAGTGTTAGTCAAATTTTTCCTCATTATAGTATCCATGATAGCTCGCATTCAAACCAAATAGTCACCAATATTGAGCGAATTTTAGGTGAGGATAGTATAAAGCTATTGTCTGCCACAGATCTATGGCTAATACTTGAAGCCGCATTTTGTCATGATATTGGTATGGTGATACCGATGGATAAAATCAGGGAAGATTGGGATACTCCTGAGTTTAAAACCTTTCTATTTACTATTGCCACAGACTCTTCTCATGAGCTTCACTTTATAGGCAAAAAATATAAGGGCGATAACTGTCAACATGTTTTTCATAATGCGCAATGGCCACTAGATGCATTTGAAGAAGTTAGGCTGTTATTGGCTGAATTTTATCGTCGAAAACACGCTTCAAGAGCTGAAGAAATAATTAGAAACCCTTGGAAAGAAATATCGCTTAACAGCCCCAGAAATGAACTATTACCTACTCGATTATTTAAAGTGATGGGGAAAATTAGTTCGCATCATGGTTATTCATTTAAAGATGTGATGAAACTACCAAGAAAAGCTGTTGGCATTGGTAATGATGAGGCTAACCCTCGTTATATCGCTTGTCTACTAAGGTTAGGGGACTTATTGGATTTAGATGACAATCGTTTTTGTCCAGTAATGCTAAAAACGGCAGGTGCATTGCCATGCTCAACTCATGCTCATATAGAAAAACATATGTCGATTGAGCACTTTAGAATGGATCAAAATCGCATTGAAGTACATGCTCTTTGCGAAACTTACGCAGGTTATACCGCTACTAATAGTTGGTTTAAATACTTAGAGGCAGAGTTTAATCAACAAATGATGAATTGGGATAATATCGTTCCAAATAAAAATATGGGGTTACTACCAACTATTGGTAAGTTAGACATCCAGTTAAAAGATTATGAGCTATTAAGTCGTGAAGGCACTCCTAAATTTCAAATTGATGAAGATAAGATGTTTGACCTTTTACAGGGGGCTGGTGTTTATCAAGAACCATTCCAATGTATTAGAGAAATATTGCAAAATGCAGTTGATGCAACACTATTAAAGCTTTGGAATGACAAGAATATTTTAGGGAAATACCAGCCTGTCGACTTTGAAAAACCATCAACAGAATTGGCTGGAATATTAGAAGAACATTATAGAATTGAAGTAAGTATTTCAGAAGAGTATTCGGATGAACAAATTATAAAATGGAAAGTTAGGATTAAGGACAAAGGCATAGGGCTTGATAAAGCGGCTTTATCATTTCTTCAAAAGATTGGTTCGTCTAATAAAAATATTAAAAAGCAGGAGTTAATTGACTCTATGCCTTTTTGGCTAAGACCTTCGGGAGCTTTTGGCATAGGGTTCCAAAGTATTTTTTTAATAACTGAAAACGTAAAAATTGAATCTAAAAGCTTTTATAGTGGAGAAGCGATTATTGTAGAGGTATCTGACCCTAATAAATGTAAAGCAGGTAATATTCTGATAAAAACAGAGCCTGAAAGCTACAAACTTGAAACAGGCACTGTGATTGAGTTTTTCATAGAAGGCGATACATTACCCTCAAATTTCACTTACTCCCTTTCTGATAAAAGTATTACTGCTGAAATTAATAATTATGATTTTATAGATAAAAAACCACTCAATATTGAAATGTTAAAATTAATTACAAAAGTAAGTGATTTTGCAGAAAACAGCTATATACCATTAAAATTAAATTTTAAAAATGATGATATAGCGTGCCCAAACTTAGATGCTAATGCTAAAGGCTATATTCATCCATCGGGTTTTAGAATTAATATAATTGAATATATAAATCAGAAGTTTAATAATCAGAAGTTTAATAATCAGAAGTTTAATAATCAGAGATTTCACTCAAGATTATTGTTTAAAGGGCAGCCTCTAGAAACAAAATTTAGTACAAGTTTCTGTTGTTTTGACATTGATATTTTAGATTATAAAGCAAATGAAATACTGGAAATTAATCGTAATAAAGTTAAAAAGGAAAAACAGGCAGATTTATTTAAAGCTATAAATAACGCTTTAGTTGATTATGTAGCTACTTTAGAATTGACAGGATTAAATGATAATGAGTTTAGAGATGCTTTTGTTATTTCAACTTATGATGTTATAGATTTTATTAAGCCAGAATGCAATCTCAAATATAAACTTCAATTACCACTATATTCTGATGGAGCTGTTATTAATGATATTTTAGAAGCTAGTAAAGTTTGTATTAACATAAGAAAATATGACAATTCGGCATCATCACAGCAGCATTCAACTGTTATAACAAAAGAAAATAATGGTTACTCAATAGTGATTGATCGTAATTACAGTGATGAATTAATAAACTTGTTACTTGGGTATCTATGCGCAAAGCATTTTAAAGGTGTTAAATTTTCATACAAACAAGATGAGAGTGATGAGGTTGGTAGTTATACAGAAACACAGATAATTTTTTCAAAGGAGGATACTCTTGTCATTGATAGGAAAATGATGAGTAAAATCATCTCAACTGCTTTTATTGGAGAACGATGGCCTAGACTTTCTTTTTTCTGTCCAGATGAATTTATTAAACTAGCAGTTAAGCCTGAAAAAATAGGATTTTGCGAAAGGTTAAATCACTATATCCATCATAGAATCAGTTACCCTCCGCTTAAGTTTATGGTGTTACCATTTAAATCAGGAGATATGACTTATTCGCCATTTAATGTTGATAAATTGATTGATTGGACTTATGAGAACCGTTTAGAGCTGGCTACAACAAAAGACGAAATTGAAGGTGGATATAAAAGGTATCTGGCATACATTCAAGAGTTAATGTCGGAACAAAGTAGCAATTAATCTTTTAGGCTTTTAGGAAAGGTAACAGAATATCACTTTCAGCTCTGTTACCTTTTGTCACTTATTATTTAACATTAAGACCTAATATATTGACAAACTCTGCTGTATTACAAAACAGATAGAAACTGAAGGTGAGCACAGTAATAAAAGAACAGTCAGATGTGTTTCATGCCATCTGTATAACCCTTTCCATTTAGGCTCTTCTCGACCAATATCTAAATTGAGATGTGGATGTGGTTTCACTTCTTCTTGTCGATAATCAAACCAAGAAAAGATTGATGAAATTGATAAAACACTAAAAAATAATGCAGAAATCCAGCTAATAAAGCACTTAACTGAATAGCTAACATGGCTATACCGACACTAATTTAATTTTCAATGCCAGCTAAACCCAACGAGTGCAGTAATTATTTTGCTTACATGGCTGAAGTTAGCATTATAAGTTGCATCAAGATGCTAGATCTTATCTAAAATAAATTTGTATTGCTCTACTACCATCAGGTTTTTTAATTCAGTATTTATAGTTGGTACTTCTCCAGGGCAAAATTTTGTTTCTCTAATCTATATATTCAAAATAAAAATCGTAAATTTCAACTTGGTTATTAGCGGCTATTTATATCTAACTTTTAAATGATTAGCCACTAAAAAAGCACCTTGTCATTCATAACCCTAGATTCGTAATCTGTAGTGGCACAATTAATTTGGCAATGTTTAGGAAGAGTATTAAGAACAATCTAAGGCGTTTTTTGCCCCTTAGCTAGTCAGAATACCAACTAGCTTCCACCCTCTTTCCGCCTTAGAAAACTCATAATTTTCAATATTTACTTCAATTTCAGGTTGTTTTTTCCGCTCTTCAATTATCCTTGCTAACTCAATATCATCTATTTTTTCTTCTTGATCATTCAGCTCCTCTCCACTTCCCCATCCTTGGGTAATTACATGAGTTATGCCACCCAATTACACCCAAAATGCCAGGCATGATCATCTAAAGCGATCATTAAATAACATTTACTGTGATCACTTAATTATCTTGGGTTTTCGATTAATAAATTAAGATCATTTTACGGTTAGCTGACATTGGATTTTGTTTTACTAACGCCCGCTGTTCCGACAAAGCAGACATTACTACACGTCGCTTTCCCCTCATAGTGCCCGATGAACATGTAGCTGATACTTATTTGCCAAACAACTTAGCTAAATACTCTTTCCTTTCTATATCTTCAATCTTTATTTTTATAATTAAATAAGTTAAGACCGAAAGCTCGTTTTACATTATTTAACACTTGATTCGACTCTTCTTGGGATTGTTGGCTACCAATTCGAAGAATGTCTATTAATTGCGCTTTATCAGACATGAATATTTCCCTACGTTCTCTAATTGGTTTCAATAAATCTTGTAAGCAATCCTCTAGAATTTTTTTGGTTGTGCCGTCGCCTAGCCCCCCTTTTTGGTATTTAACCTTCAACTCATTGATATACGATGGAACAGGATGAAATGCATCTAAGTAAGTAAAAACAACATTACCACTAATTTGACCAGGGTCTTCTACGTTTAAATGCTTAGGGTCGGTATACATAGATTTTACTGCTTTCGAGATGTCTTTTTCACTAGAACTCAAAAGAATACTGTTGCCCACAGATTTAGACATTTTACTTTTACCATCAGAACTCGGCAAACGAGGTACTTTACTTAATAATGGTCGACACTCCACAAGAATATCTTCCTGCGCGATATGATTTAATTTTCTTACAATCTCATTTGTTTGTTCGATCATTGGTAGTTGATCATCACCAACAGGAATTAACGTTGCTCTAAACGCAGTAATATCTGCCGCTTGGCTAATCGGATAGGTTAAAAAACCTGCTGGAATCGAACTGCCGAATGATTTAGTCGCGATTTCATTTTTTACTGTTGGATTTCTCTGTAATCTAGCAACAGAAACTAAGTTTGAGTAATACATGGTTAATTCAGATAGAGCTGGAATGGCGGATTGTAGACAAATAGTTGTTTTTAAAGGATCAATGCCAACCGCCAAATAATCAGCGACTACATTTAAAATATTAGAAGATACTTTATGTGGATTATGGCCGTTATCAGTTAACCCCTGTAAGTCTGCAACTAATATGGTTTGCTCATGCTCATGTTGTAATTCAACTCGCTGTTGAAGGGAGCCAACAAAATGCCCTAGGTGGAGCTGGCCTGTTGCTCTATCGCCAGTTAATATTTTTTCTTTTTTAGTGGTGTATATTGGGGTGTACATTATATGACTCCTGATTAATATGCTATCGGAGACATAAGCTATGCTATTCATAAACAGTCTTCCGACAGCTTTGAATAGATATGATTCATCGCCGCTCTATAAAATAGAACGCCACCATGAAATTGTAATGAAGCTAAGTGTATTATTTGTTTGCATTATTTGAGACTACCATTTTAAAAAAAATGATTCAATTTAATTCAGAATAGTTACAGAGCCACTAATTTATTAAGATGCTATGAGCCACAAACCGAGATAGAAAAGCAACTTATTTAATGTCCGCTCTACGCCCTGAGCTGCCATCAAGAAAAATTATATCAATGACCGATTTTGTTACTATTGGCATTTCTGAAATGGCAAAGTTGTATGTAATTTAATGGCGGGACTAAATGTAATTGGGTGGCTAATCTACATGTTATTTTCCATCCTTTTCCAACTGGCTGCATTTGATCCCAGCCTTTATCTTCTTCGCTCATAGGAGCGCCCTCATCGCACTTATTAAGTAACTCTTGTAATCTTGATTTAGTCATTAGTTAAACCTCATAGTTTTTTATTCTATCTAGTATAGACAATACAAACTGAAGGTTGAATTCATCACGAGGCTTCTTTTAGATCATAATCAAAGGTTGTGCTCCAAAGGGAGGTGTGGACTCCACCAACTCTAACAAGTAGCGTAGAGTATCGGTAATTAATTAGGAGATCATATTATGCTTAAATCTAATATTTTCGGGATCGATCTAGCTAAAACAGTACTTCAGGTTTGCCAAATCAGCCAGCATGGTAAATTGGTTATAAATAAAGCCGTTAACCGACACAAAAAAGTAGCCTCAAGCACTCAGTAAACTCCCTCTTAATTTAACAGATCAAAAGCATATTTATTTAATTCTAGCTTTTTATTTTTTTATTTGTTTGTTTGTTTGTTTGTTTGTTTATTTGTTTGTTTGTTTGTTTGTTTGAACTATACTCATAAAGATTAACAAGCCAACGGAGTATGAAATGGAACAAATTAATGAGCAAAAACTAGGACGAAAAGCCGAGGTCGATGAGCAGCGAGTTATTGATGCCGGACTTAAACTCCTAGAGCAAAATAAAACAGTATCAGGCTGGAAACTTAGAAATATCATAAGCAGCGGTAACCCTAGACGACTTCAAGCAGTGTGGGAGCAATACCAATCAGAACATGGGGAGACAGTCACCATACAAGAGACTAGCTCAGATAGTATATTGCCCCCGGATGTTGAAGACTCTTTAAAGATACTACTTGGAGGATTAAATGCCGATATTGAAAGTCTCGTTGTTCAGTCAAACAATGCGGCAGTACGCGCAGCTGACAAACGGGTGAAATCTGAATATGAAGCATCTAAAAGAGCAAAAGAGAATGCCGAACATGAACTTGCAGAGGCCGAGATAGCCTTGAACCATTCAGACTCCAAGATTGAAGAATTAACTGCTAGAGTTGCTGAACTAGAAAAGTCATTCAGAGAAGCAACCGGGGACCTCAAAAGTAGCAAAACAACAGTAGCCTCTCTTGAAAAGCAACTATCAATAATCATTAAAGAACGGGATAGTTTTGAAACGCTAGCAGGCGAAAAAGCAGAAGAGATAACCCAATATAAAATTGATTTAAGCTTTAAAAGCAATGAAGTTACAACGCTACATACAGAGGTTTCCAAATTAACCAATAAGCTAAATAATGCGAGTAGCTCATTACTAGAAAGTAATCAAAGAGAGGCAAAAATAGAGGGTAAACTTGAATCCGCGATTGCTACCGCTGAGATAGCGGAGACGGCACATAAAAAAGCTTTAGAAGATGCGATTAAAGCAACTAATGAAGATAATAATAAGATGGATAAAAAGATTGATGATATGCGCAAGCATTATGAAGCAGAGAAGGCTAAGTTATCTGAAGAGCTAGGTCGAATGAAGGAAAAACTTGAAGCGGCTAGACTTAAAGAATCAAAATAACCAATAGAGAATTAGAGTATAGGAAGGTTCTTTGATCCTCATTTAGATATTAAGGGCTTACTGAGGCTTAAAATCGTATGGTTTTATTCGTTGCAAGTCATTAGCAAGTAAATTGTCGAAGATTTACTTGCTCGTCCTTATCGCTATAAAGACTAAACTTGAATACACCCATAAGTTCATGAACTAAAATTGAAATTGCAATTAAAGTACACTAAAACTATAGTTAGAACTAAAGGTATAACTTAAGTTCATAGCATGGTGACAATATGGCACTGGTAGGATACGCAAGGGTAAGTACACACGAGCAAGACTTAGAAGGCCAGGTCGATGCCTTAAAAAGTTATGGCTGCCAAAAAATATTTACTGGAAAGCAAGGTGGTAACTCTTTAGATAATGTTAAAAAGCTTGGCGATATGCTGGATTACATCAGGGAAGGTGACACTGTGTGTGTAACAAAACTTGATCGTTTAGGCAGAAGTTTAAAGGGGATCATGACTGCTATTGATGAAATCCATGCTAAAGGTGCTGCTCTGACAACACTCGATGGTGTAGTTAACAGTGCAGATGACTCTCCATTCGGCAAAGCTGTTCTCCACGTTATAGCTGTGTTTGCTGAACTAAATAAAAGCCTGATTATAAAAAACACTACAGAAGGCCGTGAACGAGCGATTGCTCAAGGTCGTCATATGGGTAGACCAAAGACTATATCAAACAGCGATAGAGAAAAAATCCGTAACTTAGTTAAATCAAAAACAAAGTCTAAGAATCAACTATCAAAAGAGTATGGTGTCAGTAGAACTACGATAAAACGTATTGTAGAGGGCGGTTAATATGAGTAAAGAAAGAGGTCAGCAAAACAGAGACTTATTTCAAGGTTGGATTGCAGAGATGAAAACCAAAGAATCACCTAATTGGTTGGACTATTGGCATGGTGATACGTTAAGTCCCAAGAAAATAGCTGGTGAACTTGGTTTTGATCAATCTGCATTTAAAAAAGCTAGAAATGAAAAGCTTTTCAATATGTTACAAGCTCTGAAACAAGAATTAGCCACTACAGGAATCTATCAAAAGCGTAAAAAAGATATACCACTGGATAATGTGGTGATCGATGTATCCAATGAAGCAATAGAAGATATAAAAGATAGTTCTAAGATTCGAGATTTAAAAAGAACAAATCATAGATTGCAAACTGAGAATGCAAAACTCGTAGCCGAAGTTTCCAGATTATCTGAATTCAAAGAAGTATTGATAGAAATGGGATTATGGAAATGACTGATAATGCATATCTGATTAGGATCACCCAGATATATCAATACCATCCAGACAATGTTCAACTGGGTGCAGTTTTCCTGAACGCCAGTTCAGGGGCACATCGTATAGTAGTACTTACTACACAAGATAAGTTAAACATGACCCCAAAAGTAGGTCAACAATGGAAAATACTTAAAGAGCAAAATTTTAGTATAAGACAACAACAAGTTAGTACTGGCGGTTATGTCGATGTATGGCGATTTATGGAGCCTAAGCTTCAATGTGTAATGCCAGATAATGGTATTGGATTTGTGACCTTCTTAAGTGCTGAGAAAGCTTTTGAGGGTATAGGCAAGGTTAGCGCACAGTTTCTTTGGCATGAATTTCAAAGCGATATATTTAAAATACTTGAGTGTGACAAATATGCTCCATATAAACATGATAAATCGATTTCTAACTTCCAAGCTGTTAGAAAAGTTCTTCTCAGCGACAAAGCGGTATATGGACTATGGAATGGCTATAAGGAATATGAAAATTTAAAGTATTCAGCTCAATTAGTGAAGTGGGAAATTGAAGCACCTATTCAGCGTCAATTATTCAGGATAGCCAAGCAAGATGCCATCAACTTCCTAAAGAAAAATCCTTATCGCTTATTTTCATTGGGAATGCGATTTGCAAAAGTTGATGTGATTGCTCAGAAGCACTTTAAAGTTAAACAGGATGATGAAATTAGGCTAGTAGCAATTATTGAGCAGGCATTAAGGTTGTGGAGTGACAAAGGAAATACAATTGCAGATTGGCAAGATATTGAACATAGCATAAGTACATTATTGAATAATGATCAACAGCTAGTTGCAAAAGCAAATGATTTAAATGGCGATATTATAGGTTTTATAAAGCAAGATAAAAAATACTTTGTTTCTGGAAATTACATTTTCGAGAAAACTATAGCAAAACGCTTTGGGAAGCTTTATAAATCACAACAAAACTGGCAGGGCTACTTGGAAAAAGCCTACACATCAGCAATACCTAATGGGTGGAATTTAGAAAAGGCACAAGAACAAGCAGTAAGGACAGCATTACTTAGTAATATATTTGCACTTACTGGTGGTGCTGGCACGGGGAAGACATTCACCACCAAACTAATTGTAGATTCGTATAAAAAATTAGGATTCACCATATACCCAGTTGCATTATCAGGTAAAGCTGCACGTAGGCTTCAACAATCTATTGGTTTCAAGACAAGTACAATAGCTCGATTATTACGAGAAACAAGTATTCATGAAACTAACACAGTACTGCTTATTGATGAAGCTTCAATGCTAGATGCATATAGCATGTGGCGACTAGTTACTTTGTTCTCTGATAAAACACGTATCTTATTGATTGGGGACCCCTATCAGCTTCCACCAATTAATGCAGGCTTCATTTTAAATGATGTTATTAATAGTGGTGTGATTAATCATGTGGAACTTGATGTAGTAAAACGACAAGGGGCAGATAGTAGCGTACCTGCATACTCTAACTCCATAAGGCAAGGCATAATGCCAGATTCGCTAAGCACAGCTGATATTACATTCCAAGAATCATCTGATGGTATTTTACAAGAAGCTGTAAACGCTTATTTAAAATATGACAGCGCAATGATAGTAGCTCCTACCAATGCAACCGTAAAAAAAGCTAATGTAACATTACAGAATGCAGTAAACCCTAATGGTAAGTCACTTAATCTAACAGATATGCCAATAACCAAAGGTAATTATAATTTTAGAGAAAATGACCCTGTTGTGATCACCCTTACCTGTTATAAAAACGATGTTCAGAATGGCACATTGGGTGTAATAAAAAGCGTTATTTCTAACGATGAATTCGCTTGTATAATTGAACTTGAAGACCTTGATGAAAAAGGTAATAAACGTTTGTTAGAGGTGGACTGGCAACTATTTGAATATATCGAACTTGCTTACTGCTTAACATTACATAAATTACAGGGTTCCCAAGCCACTAATGTAATTGTACTTCTTGAACGAGGAATGTTGCTTGACCGCAGTTGGTTATATACAGCAGTAACACGAGCAGAAAATAAAGTGCATATTATTGGCAAAGAATCTGATTTTCGATATGGTGTTAATAAAAAAGGAGCAGTTGAGACTCGTAAAACCGCTTTGGCAGAAATGTTGAAAAATGTTTAAATTTAACCATATTAAGCAAAAAAAACAGAGTTAATAAACATTTTTAAATTTAAATGTTTAAAAAAAACAAGGGCCACTTAATGCAAGTAACTGTTTTAAAAATAAAAATAAACTGTACTGACCCTGTTTTAATTAAATTTGTCTTAGATAACCTTTTTAGGATTGAGTTATCTTTTTGAGATAATTTGTTAAATTGTAGAATAGTAAAAACCTAGCACTGCTAGGTTTTTTTATGCCTAGGATTTGAAGTGTTAAATCCATCTGACTTTATTTGA
>Ga0316198_10001022_pt1 | contig 15895 bp, 14 predicted proteins | sample OudBieAanoxic_MG_FD_204935 | JGI IMG/M metagenome (GOLD analysis project Ga0316198, IMG submission 204935) | Coastal sediment microbial communities from Oude Bieten Haven, Netherlands - site A anoxic | ecosystem: Environmental > Aquatic > Marine > Coastal > Sediment | place: Netherlands...
TTTTTGTCGTTTTGATTCTTTCTGCTGCAACTATTTACTATATCCTTCCAAAATTTACACAGGAAAAAATTGCCTCGAACACTGAGATCAGACAACTTGTATTACCCGATGGATCTGAAGTCACCCTGAATATTAATTCAAAGATCAAATATCCCACAACCTTCGATAAAAAAGAAAGAAAAGTATTTATAGAAGGTGAAGCTTATTTTAATGTAAGCAGTGATGCTGATGCACCATTTAAGATCTCTACAGGTGAGGCCCTCATAGAGGTGCTGGGAACTTCTTTTAATGTAAGTGCCTATAATACAAATGAAGAGGTTGAAGTCGTGGTCACTGAAGGGATAGTTGCCTTATCTTCAAGAGTAAATCCCGATAACAGGATAGTCCTTGAGCGGGGTGTTAAAGGCATTTATAACCCTTCCAACAAGTACCTCGTCAGAAAAACGAATTCTGATATAAATTTTATGGCCTGGAAAACAGGAAAGATCATATTCGATAATGACAGTCTTTCAAAAGTTATGAACACCATTGGCAAAATATATAATAAACGCATTATCCTGGAAAATAAGGACCTGGGTGCATGTACGCTTACCGTAACTTTTGAAAAGCAAACGCTTGAATCCGTATTGAATGTTATTGAATCCACTCTAAATCTGGAATTAGAGCAGAAGGACGAGACCATTACGGTTACCGGGGATGGATGTTGATTTTTATTATACTATATAGATAGATGAGGCCTTATTTATCTCGACTAATTGTTATCCTTATCATACTGCTATCCTTTAGTAATACCACATTTTCGCAAAAACTTAGTCTCGACAAAAAGGTAAATATTCATTTACAAGATGCTTCATTGCAGGAAGCGATTGATAAGATAGGTGATATCGGGGGGATTCATTTCTCTTATAATCCACAGATATTGGGGGAGGATGTTGAGATCAATATAAAATCGAAAAGACAGAGTGTCAGAAACATAATTGAAGAATTATGCACCCAGTCAGGATTAAGTTATGAAATCGTTGAGCTGCAGGTAATACTTAAAACAGTAGAAAAGGATGAATCTAAAACACCGGATACAGCAACACTAATACATAAGGTTCTCAGCGGATATATTAAGGATAAGGAATCAGGAGAAACGTTGATTGGCGCAGCCATCTATTTCCCTGATCTGAAGGCCGGGACCATAAGCAATGCCTTCGGTTTTTTTTCAATCTCCATTCCGAAAGGGGATCATTCCCTGCAGGTATCATACCTGGGTTATGAGATACATAAGATGGTACTACAAGCGGACTCTGATGAAACGGTCAATATTGAAATGACTAAGTCGGAAGAAGTATTAAAAGAGGTGATCATAAGACCTGTGGAAGAATCCATGGTATTGAAAGCATCCCAAATGAGCCGGGTTGAGGTTAACAGCAGCAGGCTGGCAGAAATGCCAACTTTAATGGGAGAAGGTGATCTTATCAAGTCTATACAATCCCTGCCAGGGATAAAACTGCATGGAGATGGTTCAACCTGGTTCTTTGTCAGAGGTGGGAACCGCGATCAGAACCTTATCCTCCTTGACGATGCGCCTATATATAATCCTTCTCATTTACTTGGATTTTTCTCAACATTTATTCCCGATGCCATTAAAGACATTGATATCTATAAAGGTGATCTTCCGGCCAGTTACGGCGGCAGGTTGTCTTCATTGGTGGATATCCGGACCAAGGATGGGAATATGAATAAATTCGCATTGAATGGCAGTATTGGCTTAATCTCATCTAAACTTGCCGTAGAAGTACCACTGATCAAACAGAAAAGCAGTTTTTTCCTGTCGGCACGGGTATCCCAGCTAAGGTGGTTTTTCAAACAATTTAATCCTGATATCCAGGATTTTAATTTTTATGACCTTAACTCTAAGTTCAATTTTAAAATCAATGATAACAACCGGCTGTATTTCTCTATTTATTCCGGTGCCGATTTTTACAGCAATGTTACGGACAGTTTTATGTCAAGCGGGATAAAATGGAGGAATAATGCAGTTACCTTGAGATGGAACCATGTTTTTAACCAGAAACTTTTTTCAAATGCCACTTTGTATACCAGCAGTTATGATTACAGGTTATATACCTCCATAGAACAGGATTATTACTGGAATTCCAATATCGATAACCTGACCTTTAAATACGACCTTTCCTGGTTTTTAAATCCTAGAAACACCATATACACGGGCCTGCGATTCAGCGGTCACAATATAGATCCGGGAAACTACTATGTTGATAAGAAACTGGGAACCCAGCCAATCGTCTCTAAAAAACATGCCAGGGAACTCAATGTCTATGTTGAAAACGAGCAGATCATTAGTCGTAAATTGAACATAAGGTATGGTTTAAGAATGAGTTTATGGAACAACACCGGGGAGGCTGTTGAATTCCAATATGATGAAAACCTGAATCCTATGGATTCTATCTATTATGCCCCGGGAAATTCCTATCATCATTATTTTAATATAGAACCAAGATTGAGTATAAGTTATCTATTATCTGAACGCACTTCCCTGAAATTAAGTTATGCAAGAACAACCCAGTACCTTCAGCTTGTATCCAATTCCATAAGTCCTTTTACCACACTGGATGTATGGCTGCCAAGCGGTCCGAATATTCCGGATCAGAAAGCTGACCAGGTGGCTCTGGGGATCTTCCATTTCTCGGAAAAGCTGGGCTTGGATCTCAGTGCAGAAGCCTATTATAAAAAGATGTATAATCAGATCGATTACATAGATCATGCTGAAATGCTGCTGAATCCATATGTCGAAACTCAACTCAGGTTTGGCAGTGTAAAAGCATATGGAATGGAATTGATGATCAAAAAATCAGAGGGTCGCTTGAATGGATGGATTGGGTATTCCTTATCCAGGGCCTTGAGAAACACAGAGGGCATTAATCAGAACCGCGAATATCCTGCTTTTTATGACAGGCCTCACGAGCTGACTTTATATTTATCCTATAACATATCTAAAAGAATAAACACCTCCTTTAACTGGTATTATTCTACCGGAGCGGCGGTAACCATGCCCAGTAGTTACTTCTATTACAATGGACTTACCTTACCAGTATATCATGAGAAAAACAACGAACGGTTTCCTGACTATCACCGGATGGACCTGTCATTTCTGTTTCGTTTGAACCGAAAGGTCCGGAAATTTCAACATCAGATTGGAATATCAATTTATAATCTCTACGGCAGGAAAAATCCGATATTTATTAATTTCAATAAGATAGAAAATGTCAACAGTGATTTCGTAATACCTGGCAATTTAATTGATCATCCAAATTTATTGACCACCAATACCTTTGTATATAATGTAGTACCGTCAATTACCTATCATTTCCAGTTTCAATGAAAAAACTCCTGTTCCATATAATCCTGTTTCTATTATTTTCCTCCTGCGAGGAAAAGATCGACTTTAACGTGGAATCGCAGGAAACGATAAGGCTTGTGGTTGAAGGAATGATCACTAATGAAATTAAAGCCCATAAGGTAAAATTATCATTGCCAGTCAGGGATCTTAATGAGAGTCCACAGCCTCTATCCGGGGCATTTGTGGCCATAACAGACCAGCAAAATACCTTCATACTTGAGGAAGACCCGGAAAATCCAGGACTTTATTTAACAGAAAATAGCGTACAGGGTGTCTTTGGCAAATTATATACATTATACATACGGATTCAGGAATATGAATTTGCCGGAAGTTCATATATGGTCCCGGTTGAACCCCTGCAACCAATAAATATTACTGCATGTGATGAAACGGGGGACCTTTTTAATGTGGAAACCTTGGGAAACGGCGATCCCTTTTTGATGGAAATTGAGTATGACTGGACCATGAGCGGAAGTTGTGCTGAAAGTTCCTGTATGGCCAGGGAAGTGATCTACCACCTGAATTCTGTGGATGTAAATGAGATCTTTAAACCGGAACAGGAAGTGGTATGTTTTCCTGTAGGAACGATAATCAAACGAAAACAATATTCGTTAAATGATAACCATCAGAATTATGTAAGGGCCATGATGAATGAAACGAATTGGAGAGGCGGACTCTTTGATGTGGAGAGAGGAAATATTCCCACAAATATGAGTACGGGTGCTATTGGATATTTTGCAGCATCATCTGTCGTTTCAGATAGTACCGTATTTACGCCATAAACACTGAAAAATGAAGAAATAATGAAAAAAATAAAAATATTTTCGATTTACATCAGGGTAAAATCAAATTGTGGTGTGTAAGTATTAAAAACAATCAAATCTATGATTTTGAAAAGATTTTTAACCCTAAATAATTTAATCATGAAAACCAGAAAATTGTTAACCATTCTATTAGGATTATTTGTGGCGGCTATGATAATCAGCTGTGAAAATAATGACGACATTGTAATGCCGGAAGGCAGTATACTTCCGGAAAGTTTTAAGGTGGATATACCGGATGCGTTGAGCAGGCAGGGAATTGAAAATGCCAGGGTAGCAGTCGATACCCTCGATGGAAATGTTGTATACCTGCATTTAACTAATTTCATCCATGTTGGTGAGGAAGCTGCTGAAATCGTTGAGGATATTATCAAATCAATTGTATTATACGGCATTAATAAGCCCATGTCACTTTCTTTTGAAGGAGAAGACGATGGCAGGATAAAAAACCTGGATGTGATCGAAACAAGCTTTTTCGATGGTGTTGAATGGGAATTTGAATTGAATATTACTGATGCTGCTTCAGAAGGAAACGAAGATGGCGGTAAAGCCATACAGATCTTCTGGAACAGAAATCCAATAAAAGGTATAGCCATACTAAAGCCTTACAACATCGACAGAGATGATCATATGGATGCCGAAGATGCCATTTTCAGCATAGAATACAGCGAAGCAGGAGACCATGGTTATGATGCACACATGATCATTCAGGCCTCTAATTTGCCACTGGAAGAACCATTGGATAACCCGTATTCTGTGAATGCCATGAAAATGTTCGTAGGTAAGAAAGGAGAAATTATAGATGTATATGGTAACACAAACCATCCTAACGCAGTGCTATTTGGCGCAAATGTAGGTTTTAACTGGGCATTTGTTGCATCAGGGAATAATACAAAGGACATTGGTGTTGCAGAAGTCGGTCTGCCTTCCGGCCAGCTTGATGAACCAAGCCGAAACATTCTGCTTAAAACGTACTCTATAAAAAATGTATTCACCAATGAGATCTATTCACTTTGGCCAAATATTCATCCGGATATTGTAAATGCTTATCTGCATAATACCGAGGCACCGGGTTTCTTCTCAAAATATGGATTTGTCCAGGGTGGGACTTCACCGGGACAGGAATATGATGAACTGGAAGTCAGATTACCTGATCTGAGCCCATATAATCCTAAGGAAATTGCTAACTTATTTATTGATTTCAAATAATTAATACCGGCTTATGATTTTAAGGAACGTCATATTTGTGGCGTTCCTTTTTTATTGTATATATTAGAACCAAAAAAACAAAAAGATGGTTATTGATTCATTAAAGAAGCTTTTTGACAGGGATCTTGATAAACTCAAAGATGAAATATCGAAGTATAAGCAAGAAAAATTCCTATGGGCAGTAAAAAAGAATATATCCAATTCAGCGGGCAATCTAACTTTACATATTATAGGCAACCTGAACTATTTTATCGGTGGTGTTCTCGGGAACAATGGCTATGTGCGTGACAGGGATGCAGAATTCAGTAAAAAGGATGTGCCTGTGAACGATCTGCTTCAAAGTATTGATGAAGTAAAAACAACCATATATAATACACTGGAGGGGATTTCAGAGGAACAGCTTCAGGACAATTTTCCCATCAATGTTTTTGGCTATGAGATGACCACCTTGTTTTTTCTTATCCACCTGCATTCACATCTGACGTATCACATAGGACAGATCAATTACCACCGGCGATTAATCGTATAGAAGTTTGTAAACTGAAATATTCAACTTATGGTTAAGGATATCAGTTCACAGTCTCCTTCTCAGACCATAGTTTTTTCAGTGAATTAAATATCAGACGCCAGTGATCTAATTCATCATCAAGTACTTTTTTGCCCTTTTTATTGATCTGATAATATTTACGTTTTCGCCCATTCTCTGCTACCTTCCAGTTTGATTTTATAATCCCTGATTTTTCCATTTTATGCAGTACAGGATATAAAGTGCCTTCTTTCCAATGTATCCTGTCATCAGATATTTCGGCGATTTTCTTAATGATCTGATAACCATAGCTTTCTTCAACAGAAAGAATCGATAAAATCAATGGTGTTGCAGATGCGGCAATAAGATCTTTGGATAGTTCAGCCATAATTTAATGCATAGACGTTCTATGCAAAAGTTAGGAAAATAAATTCACACATCCAATAACAAGATGTATTATTTTTTATTTATTCCTCTCCGCGGTGAATAGCCAGGCCTCGCAACCATACAGTTAGAAAAATAAATAAAAATGGCAGCCAGGTGCCCATTGCACTTTCGAACATTTCAAGATTCTTTTCGATCACCATAGCTACTACAAAGAAATCGAGGATCATTACGATTAGAGTAAAGATCATGGCTGTTACAAAGGGTGAAGTGTAATCAAACTTTGTGAAATACAAGTTAGATATGGCAAGAAAGATAAATGGTGCAGCGACAAAATGGATTATCAACGATAAATATATTGTTGTTGTATGTAATAATGCGAACATAATAATTCCACATGCGGCCCAACCCAAAATACCAAGTGTTAATAATATGAAAGGTTTCTTAAATCCCAAAGTCATAATCAGTTGAATCTATTAATATCTCTTAAAATTGAAATTATCAATATTGGCAAGGAAACAGGATACCAATCTTTCCGGAACGCCATCGAAGCGTCCATCCTAAAAATACACAAAAATCCAGCTTAGCACGCCAATCCGTACATACCTTATAACGAACCGGAATATGGTATTGTTGGTTTTTATTCAGAAATTATTATTCGCAGCAAAAAAAGAAAAAAATATGACAACAACTTTCTTTCACTTCAAAAGAAATTCATTTCGTATTGTGTAATCAGGATATTAAATATGAGGGGCTATATGGTAATCTCAACTCGATTGCCTTCCGGATCGAGGACCACACTTTCAAAAAAACCATCCCCGGTTGTCCGGGGTTCTCCAGCGATTTTATAGCCATCTGCCTTCAGGGCCTCAGTTAATTCCAGGACCTTCTCCCTGGATCCAACACCAATAGCAATATGAGCCCAGCCAAGATGCTCAGCATCAGGATCCCGCACAGGCTTAATATCATGCCGGTTCATGATCTCAAGTGCCCCTCCCCCTTTAAAAGAAAGCATATAGGAAGAGAATCCTTTGGTTGGATTAATGTATTTTTCATTGGATTCCGCCTTGAAATATTTCTCATAAAACTGTCGGACACCCTCAAGATGGTCAACCCAAATAGCGACGTGTTGAATATTTGTCATGATTATCTGAAATCTCTGCCTCCGTTGATATTAATCGTTTCACCATAAATAAAACCTGAAAGCGGACTAGCCAGAAATGCAATTACATTGGCTATCTCCAGAGGATTGGCTGCTCTCTCCGCCAGCAGGCTCTTCTCCAGATAATTGTCAGGCAGGAATCCAATGGTCTCCCTTCCCATGTCCGTTTTGGTAAGTCCTGGAGCGATACAATTCACACGAACCTCAGGGGCCATTGCCTTTGCAAGACTCCTGGTTAGATTAATCATACCAGCTTTGGCAGCCGCATAGTGCATATGGTGGGGCGCTCCTGTGTGACCGGCGGCACTGGATACCAAAATGATACTTCCATTCCTGTTGATATTATCCTTTAATGAATTGATCACATAAAATGATCCATTCAAATTGATATTAATGATCTTATCCCATTCCTCATTACTCAACTCTTCAAAGGGAGTAATGATATTGAATCCGGCATTCACAATTAATATATCAATACTTGATACAATATTTCGAATCTCCTCGGCTGCAATTCCAACATCATTTTCATTCGAAGTATCCATTTTAACCAGCCATACTTTCCTTTTCATTCTTCTGATCTCCATGGCCACCTTCTCTGCATCTTCAAACCGGTTGTGGTAACCTAAAAATATATCACAACCTTCTTTCGCCAGCAATATAGCTGTGGCGGCTCCGATTCCCCGGGAGGCCCCGGTAATAAATACGATCTTATTCCTAAGTTTTAAATCCATCCTGACAAACTCAGTTGAATTTATAAAAAAAGGATGATTACTAAAAATTATGAGATTATTTTCACTAAGGGATAGCACGTGTTTTTAATTTCCGGTTAGTCCGGATCACTCCACAACCTGAATTTGTATTTATTCGTCAATAATATTGACATAAATATGAAAGCTATATTTAAAATTATGTTTCAGATATTCTGGAAGATATTTTCCTATCTCGGGATATCTTTTGCTATTATTTTCATTATTTATACCCTCTATGCGATACCAGCCATGATAAGCCTGCCTGGGGGTATTCGTGCTGGTCTGGAGGAACAAACAATCGAAGAAGCTGTAAAAGCTTTGGAAAAGAAAGATCTTGAAGGATTAGATCTGATCGAAGAAGCCCGGTCATTGGTAGGAAAGAGAATGTCGTATTGCAGGCGTAACAGTTATGAATCATATGAAAAAGCCTTTAAAAGAGGTTATGGGTTCTGTCAGCAGCAGGCATTTGCCTTATCAGCGATATTAGAGGAGCTGAATTTTGAAGCTATTCCGGTGCAATCCATGCGGACTATGTTTCCTGATGGTAATATTGGGGGTCATTCGTGGGTTCAGGTAAAAATCAATGAGGAATATCTCTTTATTGATCCCATATTTTATGACGCCGACAAACATGAAATTACATTTGCCCCCCTTTCTGAGGTAACTGAATTCAGCGCTTTTTTCAGGATCTTGTCAGGATGGGGAAGTGCCACGATCAACGCACACCGGTACTATACCACCGGTAGTGATTAATATCCATTCAGACATTTTTAATCATTTAATAATGTCCCAGAATTTCCGTATTATCTAATTATTGGCTAAATTTCTGCCTGTCAAACAATCACTTTCTGTTTAATGAGTGACAATACATCAGATACACCTATAAGTACCAAGTTAACTCTACTAAAGAGAATCCAGCTGTTTTCTGATCTCCATAAACCTGCATTGAAAAAAATTGCAGACCTGCTGGAGGATATGGAATACCAGAAAGGGCACTATGTTTTCAAGAAAGGGGATGAGGGAGATGCTGTTTTTATTATTACTCAAGGATCTGTAAGTGTTAAGGATGAAGACCTTGTGTTATCCACATTAGGGGAAGGGGATGTTTTCGGTGAATATGCCTTAATAGATAACAAAGCAAGATCAGCCTCCATTTTCGCGGAGGAAACACTCCGTATACTTCGACTGGACAGAACCAGCTTCTCCAGGTTACTGACTGAAAATAAGGAAATACAGTATGGACTCCTGCATCTTTTCGTTAACCGTTTAAGGGAACATGATGTTCTTGAAAAGCAACTTGCCGATCAGACCAAACAGATCATCCGTCAGAAAGAATCTCTTGAGGAACTCAACGAGGAGAAAAACCATTTAATGGGGATCATTGCCCATGACCTGAGAAATCCGCTTTCCAGTACCTTATCCCTCGCCGAGCTAATGAAATCGGAAAGCGAGAATTTTGATGAAGACCAGATGATCTGTATCAATGGCATCATAAAATCTCTGAATCGTATGGTTAATATGGTTGACCGCATCCTTGATGTAAAAGCACTTGAAGCAAAACAGGATCAAATAAACCTGGAAAAAGTAGAATTATCAGAACTGATTAAACACACGTACGAAAGCTACAAATCTAAAATAGAGGATAAAAATTTAGAAGTTCATTTTAATCTCAATACCATTTATGCCAGGGTCGACAGGCAGTATCTATTACAGGTGCTGGAGAACCTGCTCTCTAATGCCATAAAATTTTCCCCGCCAGGAAAATCCATATTCATGAATTTATGGATCCACGATGGTAAAGCACATATAGGTATAAAAGATGAAGGACCAGGTATTTCCTCGGATGATCATAAGAAACTTTTCCACAAATTTCAACAATTAAGCGCAAAACCAACCGGAGGTGAAAGTTCAACAGGCCTGGGGTTATCCATCGTAAAGAAATATACAGAATTAATGAAAGGTAATGTATGGTGTGAAAGTGAACCCGGTAAAGGTGCAAAGTTTGTTGTTACTTTTAAAAAGGTCTGATACTAATAAAAAGACCAGAAAATATATATAACGGAATTTACCTGACTATCCATAGAGAATAAAACATTTTTTAAAACAAATTATTCCTCATGTCCGAAAATTCAATTGGCCCAAGCAGGAGGGAATTTTTGAAAATCGCAGGTTTGACAGCTGCGTATACCGGATGCAGCAGTTTTCTGTTTCAAAGGTGTAACAATGAGCCGCGCATCGAATCTGATCGTACCCTCTTTGAGATTTTTAAGGATCCTGAGGCAGAAGCCAGGCCATTTTTCCGATGGTGGTGGAATGGAAATAATGTTTCAAAAAAGGAGATCTCGCGTGAGCTTAAAATAATTAAGGAGGCAGGAGCCGGTGGAGTTGAAATAAATCCGATTGCCATGCCAGAGGAAGTTGAGGATCCTGGAAAAGGATTGGTCTGGCTCAGCAATGAATGGTGTGAAGTGCTGGTACATGCGGTGGAAGAAGCCCGCAAACTGGATCTCGTGACTGATTTGATCGTCGGCACGGGTTGGCCTTTTGGAGGTGAATTCATCGAACCTGAAGAAACCTTACAGGGTTTAACCTTTGAGTCCGTTAATTTTAAAGGACCGGGTAAAAAGTCAGTAAAGATCAGGTTGCCTGAGGATGAGCATGAGAAGATCCTGAAGATAATCCTGGTTCCTGAAATTCTTAAAGATCTCAGTGATTCATTGGACCTGACCAGCAATATAAGTCATAAGGGAGTCCTTACCTTTGAAATAAAAGAAGGCTTATATACACTGTTGATCGTAAGATGGAGGAATAAGTTCAGAACGGTTATGTATGGTTCCCCCGGGGGCTCAGGTGCTGTATTGGACCATTTTAACCAGCAGGCGGTAAGGAAATATCTTAACAACATGTCCGCGAAGCTGTTGCCCTATTTCGAAAACAACTTGGGGAACGGGATCAGGTCACTTTTTTGCGACAGCATTGAATTGGAAGGTGCCAACTGGACGGACGATATGATTGTGTCTTTTAAGAACCGAAGGGGTTATGATGTAGAACCTTTTTTACCATTCATTCATATCAATCCTGAAAATACTAGTGAACAACTCCGGAAAACGCTTCGAAGGATCCGTTATGACTTCAGCCTGACCCTGGCTGAATTCCTGATGGATAGATTTATTAAGATTTATCATGCATGGTGTAAAGAAAACAATGTGCTGAGCCGATACCAGGCATACGGTCATCCCTGGCTGTATACCGATATGATTGATGGATTCATGATCCCGGATATTCCGGAAGGAGACCAGTGGCTGTATAATAAAGGGTGGTCACTGGCTGAAATAGACGAGATCAGATATGGGATATGGAATAAATATGCTTCCAGTGGCGGAAATCTCGCGGGTAGAAAAATAATCAGCAGCGAAGCCATGACCAACCTTCGTGGTGTTTTCAGAGCTTCTCTGGAATATATCAAGCAAGCTACTGACCTGAATTTCGTGGCGGGAATAAATCATCTTGTTTTGCATGGTTATAATTATTTTCCCCAAGAAACAGAATTCCCGGGATGGATACGATTTGGGACCTACTTCAATGAGCACAATACCTGGTGGAAATTCTTTCCGCTTTGGGCTGAATATACAAGCCGCCTCAGCGCTGTTTTTCAGCATTCAAAAGCCATTTCGCAAGTTGCTATTTTAGGTCCGACCGCTGATGTATGGAGTGATTCCGGATTGGACAGGAATCCCTTCAACATGACGCCATGGTACCTGCACTCTATCTGGCAAGCTTTGAATCATAATGGGATCTGTTCGGATTATGTAAACAGCAGTATCATCAATAGTTCCACGATGGTAAATGGAAAAATGACATTTGGAGAAATGTCCTACGCTACCCTGTTGATCTGCCAGGTAAAAACCATTGATCCCATCACCTTGAAAAAAATCCTTGAATGTAGAGATAATGGTTTGAACGTTCTTATGATTGGCGAAAAGCCATCTATGTCTCCAGGGTATAAAGATCACCGGGAGAGGGATAAGGAGGTACAGCAATTGAGTGAAAGAGTTCTTCAGTCCGGGGCAATTTTTATTGAAGATCCTGAACAGGAAAAGACCGATCCTCATCAGGGATTATCAGATTGGACAAAAGCAATAATAGAAAAATTTAATATCGAAAAAAACATATCAATTCAACCCAATGATGCCGCACTGTTTTTTAATCACAGAATATACCAGGATATAAATCTGTTATTCGTGGTAAACACTGACCGTGAAAAGTATATAAATACTATTTTGAATGTAAATGTTCAGGATAAAAAGATCTGGCGATGGTACCCGGATTCCCTGCAGAGGGAAATTGTATCTGAAAACTCAGGACAAGATCTTGAATTGAGGCTATCTCCTCTTGAATCAGCGCTGCTTGTAATCGATGAAGAGATTCCGGGCGATAATTCTGATAACCTTCAGGATATAAAAAACCAGTATATAGAGCTTAGTGGTAACTGGAAAATAGCGTGCAGGCATCACATTGTTCATACTGAATTTAACACTGAATTACAGGATCTGGTTGATATGTCAGAATTTGAGGAATTAAGGGATTTCAGTGGGCAGATTTCATATACCTTAAAGTTTGATCTCGATGAAACGGCCTATACCTCTATCGATCCGGGCATAGTTTACGACATTGCTGAAGTTTCTATAAATGGCACCAATATTGGAACCCGGTGGTGGGGGAAACTGCCCTTAACCATACCTGAGAATATATTAAAAAGGGAAGACAATACTTTAGTCATAAATGTCTACAACCGTTTATATAATTATTGTGCATCCCTGACTGAAAACCCTGTGGCAAAACGATGGGTTGACATGAACAGGTATAAATCAAAACTCCCTGCAGGATTACTGGGACCGGTCAGGTTATCCTGATCTTATTTTAAAATTTTAATTAAATTAAGGATAAATATTTTTCTCGTTTCTAAATACCTGAATTTCTAAATTTTTAACTTATGAATGATACTAAAAAGCCAAACTATAAAGCATTTATCCCGGCAGGAATCACATTTTTAGGAACAGGAGCGGTATTCATAGCGGCAGTAAATCCTGCTATTGGGCTGAGACTTAGTAGGTGTAGGGATCGCCTTTATTGCAATTGGAATAAAAAATAAAAACAAAGATTGATCAGGTAGTAATTATAATTCCTGAAGGTATCTCTCCGGTTATTTAACTAAAAACCTGGTAAAATAATTTGATGCTATGGCTTAGAGAAATATGTCAGTAATGATGGTTCGGCGATTAAAAAATTAAATCGGGTCTGCTGAAGAATCCTTGTCCTTTTCCTCCAGATATTCTATCATTTTCCTGTCAGTCTTCAACATTACATCCATCACTTCAAGTAGTTTTTCATAGTCATCAGATATCTTTTTTACATCTTCAGTAACAGTTCGCCCGTTTTCCATTTTGAATTTATGAAAAAGCTTGAAGCCTTCCAGAATTTTGTGCATTTCCTCTGATTGCCGGATGAATTGCTGAATTCTATCATCACGATTCATCAATCGTTTTAATAAACGCCCCTTTTCCCAGTTTTTAAGATTATCAGAATAGGATTCGTTTTCCTTGAGCGAAGATATTTCGTGATCAAGTTTTTCAATACCCGCCAAATCCTTCTCGACAAGGTCTTTCACCTCAACCTTGAATACCTGCATCATTTTTATCAGGTTTTCAATTCTAGGTTCAGCAGATCCTTTTTCGTAACTTGCTATATTGCCCCGGTTTAACCCAAGCATTTCAGCCAGTTTCTCCTGACTTAATCCCAATTTCCGTCTTAAAAACTTAATATTATCTGCCAGATATTTCATTACTTAATTTTTATAATCAATATATGAATTAACGAATTTATCAATAATTTTTACATTTTTGTTATTTTATTTTACGTATTTGTATCCATTTTGATTGGAATTTCGTATATTAACCTATAAATTTGTAAATAATTTTATCAAAATTGTAAATATTTTTAACACCATTAAACCAGATTAGATATGAATACATCTTTGAAAGTACTTGCTGGATTCGCGATAGGAGCGATAACCGGCGCAGCAGTTGGAATATTGACTGCACCAGACAGTGGAGAAAGAACACGTAAGAGAATAAAAAAAGATGCTCAGAGATTTGCTGAGGACATGAGCGATTCCGCTTTGAAGAAATTTAGTGAAGTTAAAAATGAGATAAACGACAAACTAGATGAAGTCCTTGAAAAAGGTAAAGTACAAGTTGAAAAATTAAACAAATCATTATCTCACAATTAATACCGCGTTAGAATTAGTTATATATACGATTAAGTTTTACTGGCTTAATACGCTTTAGTGGTATTGCTCTTGGATTACCGCTGGAAAATTATTTAAATCCCGTAATTATTTGTCGAAAGGCTTATTACGGGATTTTGCATTCCCATTATCACCGAAATTCAGTATTATTGCTCGAGACATTTTTTAATATTTTTTGGATAAAAGCCATTTTTGAAATGAAGAGAGGATTAATTATGTTCCTGTGCATCGTTTACGGTGCCTTCGCATACTGCCAGGAAAAGAGAGCATTTACGATATATGACTATTTAAAGTTAAAAACTGTAGGAGAAGCTTCCCTGTCCCCGGATGGCAAACAGATCGCTTTTACAATTATCTCACGCAGGCCTGTTGAAGACGGCAAAGGCAGTAATTATAAGGAATTATTTATCTGGAATACCAAATCAGGGGAAATTGAACCGGTCTTAACTGGAAAACTGAATTTCTCAAGTGTACAATGGCACCCTGATTCCCGGGCCATTTCCTGCCTTGGAAAATTCAATGATAATCCCAAATACCAGATCTTTTCTATTCCATTAGATTCTAAAGAACCACAACAGGTAACGGATATCCCTGAGGGTATCAGGCAATATGCCTGGAATCCCAAAGGTGATGGACTTGCTTTTTCTTCGGTGGAAAAAAGAAATGATAATACGGAATTAAAGAAAATGGGATTCGATGCCGAAGTCTACGAGGAAGATATACCGGATATTAATTTATTCCTCATGAACGGGGAGAATATCATTCAACTAAACAAAGAAGGTACTGTATTTGATTTTTTATGGTCACCTGATGGTGAAATGATTTCTGCCCAGATAGCACCTCAAAACCTGATCGATCATAAATATATGTTCAAAAAGATCTATCTCATCAACCTTGATGAAAACCAACAGTCACTACTGGTAGATATCCCCGGGAAATTGACAAATATGGCCTGGAGTCCTGACAGTAAAAATCTTGCTTTTGTAGCAGGGGTGGATTCATCCGATCCTGTTTCCGGTAGCCTGTTTTCCGTAAAGGTCCCGAATGGAAAATCCTGGGATCAGATCCGGAACTACACTTTGGATTTTGAAGGATCTGTTACGGATGTTAAATGGGTCGATAATAAAACCATGATCTTCTCGGCTGATGAAAGCGTGAATGTCACCTTAAGTGAAATACAACTGGGGAAAGAATCCAGAACCATTCTGACCGGAGGGGATGGTATTGTATTTAACCGTTTCCAGATAATAGATGGAAAAATATGCATGGTGGCCAATACCAGTGAGCATCCGAATGAACTATACCAGTTTGACTTAAAGAAAAGAGCCTTT
>Ga0316198_10001023_pt1 | contig 15891 bp, 12 predicted proteins | sample OudBieAanoxic_MG_FD_204935 | JGI IMG/M metagenome (GOLD analysis project Ga0316198, IMG submission 204935) | Coastal sediment microbial communities from Oude Bieten Haven, Netherlands - site A anoxic | ecosystem: Environmental > Aquatic > Marine > Coastal > Sediment | place: Netherlands...
TGATCCAACACCATGACTTCATGAATCATGGTCAATTCCAGGTGGGTTGCCGGATCATCCACCGGCACCCGCGAATTTTCCGTCAGCAGGATAATAAAAAGAGCAATAACCACAAACAACAGCGGTGACCCGGCCGTTTGCCAGAGCATCAGGGGCTGACCGCCCGAAAAATAGGCCGCCAGACTCAATTGCCCGGTGAGAATGGTAAAAAGGATTAAAATCATGAACAGTGTGGCTTCACAGATAATCGGAAAATAGGCCTCGCGGGCTGCGCCCATTCCTTCAAAGGGCGAGGCCGTGTCCATGGCGGCGGCGATTGTGAAAAACCGTCCCAGACCAAGCAGGTAAAGCAGCAGGATGACGTCTCCGTTGAAGGAAAACAGCGGTGGTTGGCCGGCAATGGGTAAAAACATCAGGACCGTGACAGCAGCAGACAGAGAAACTATCGGACCCAGTTTAAAAATAACGGTGGTACTGGTGCTGTAAACCGATCCCTTTTTGAACAGCTTGAGCAGTGTAAAATAGTTGATGAGCAACGGCGGCCCTTTTTTACCGCCAAAATACGCCTTGACCTTGAGGATAAGCGCTGAATAAAACGGTGCCAGTAGTATCGCCAAGGCCAGAATGGTAATGGATCTCATTACAATATCCTCATCTTCATATGGATCGATATGGCTGCCGTATCACCAGGCTAAACAAAGAACAGCACAGCCACAATGGCCAACAAAATGTAACCGATGTATAAGTGTATGTCCCCATGCTGCAGCCAGCGCAATTGGTCGAAAAGCGACAGGATCGGACGCACGATGACGCGCCCCATGTGCAATTCGGCAATGTCATTGACGTGGCTGTGATAATGCGTTTTTTCGGGAAAAATCCCCTTTACTTTCCGTTCGTCTACGGTCACGGGTGCCACCGGTTTGAAAAACTCGAGAATAGAAGCGGCAAAGGAAGATCCCGTGTATTGCATTTTAACCGTGGGCCGCGTGAATCCACAGCCCCAGGTGCCGGATCGCGCGATGGTTTTGCCTTTGTATAGAGCCGCACGCAGCGCCAAGATGATAAAAAAAACGGCGAATATGAGAGCGGCGGCCCATGTAATGTTGCCGGTCAGCTGCATGAAGGGGGCCAGTGGAACCGCGCCGTAACCCAACTGCAGGGACGCAACGGCCTTGATCGCCATGGCCATGAACAGTGTCGGGAACACCCCGATAACGATGCAGGCAGCCGCCAGCACCAGCATCGGAATCAGCATCATAGGCCCTTTTTCATCCACGCTTTCCGCTGCCCGACTGCGCGGCTCGCCTTGAAAGACGACCCCCACCACCTTGGTGAAACAGGCCAGGGCCAGCCCCCCGATCACCGCCAGGCTAACGATCGCCAGCAGGCTGAGCGCGAAATCCGTTCTGCCCAGCGTTAGCCCGCGAAACCCGCCGAAATAGATCAAAAACTCGCTCACAAAACCGTTTAGCGGCGGGAGACCGCAAATGGCCAGAGAGCCGATCAGGAAGGTTGTCCCGGTAATCTTCATTTTCTTGATCAGGCCGCCCAGAAGATCTATGGAGCGTGTGCCGGTTTTGCGCAGCACCATTCCGGCCCCCATAAACAGGAGGGATTTAAAGATCGAGTGGTTCAGGACATGCAACAGTCCGCCGGCGAATCCGAGTACGGCCATGACCGGTTTGTCGGCGGTCACCCCGATCATTCCAATACCGATGCCGATCAGGATGATCCCGATATTTTCAACACTGTGGTAGGCCAGCAAGCGCTTCAGATCGTGCTGTCCGAGAGCGTAGACCACGCCCAACACTCCGGAAACGATACCGGCGATCAAGACGATGTCGCCAAACAGCGCCGTGTGCCAGTCCAGCACCGCGTAGATGCGGAGGATACCGTAAATGCCGGTCTTGATCATGACACCCGACATCACGGCGGAGATATGACTGGAGGCCGCCGGGTGGGCATGGGGCAGCCAGACGTGAAAGGGGAAGACGCCGGCCTTGGAGCCGAAACCGATGAAAGCCAGAACGAATACCAAGATTTTGGCCGCATCCGGCAAGTCGGCCGCCGCATCGAACCCGATGCTGCCGGTATGGGCATACATGACAGCGAAGGCCGCAAATATGAACAAAGCCCCCACCTGGGAAAACACAAAATAAAGATAGCCCGCCTGCCTGTTTTCTGCGGTTTCATAGTTGTAAACAACCAGAAAAAACGACGACAGGGACATGATTTCCCAGGATAACATGAAGCTGATCAGGTTGCTGGCAGTCACCACCAGCGCCATCGCGGTGACGAGTAGGCTGAAAAAGAAGTAATGGACAGCCGTGCGTAACGCTTTGGCGGGGTTATCCATGTAATGAAAGCTGTAAAGCGCCGCCAGCAGTGAGACGGTGAAGATGGCGATAAGGAAGAAAGACGACAGTGCGTCTATTTGAAACGTCAGGGAGAAAGTATTCAAATATCTGAAGGAAGCGGAATAGATCTGCGGGTGGAACAGCTTAACGATCGCATCGACCAGCCCCAACAGGCATCCAAAGCCAATACTCAAGGCACCGGCCGCTTTCATGAAGACAAATTGACGCCTAAAAAAAAGAGGCACAAGGCCTCCGTAAAGTATCAACGCCAGCGCAAAGAAAAAGTGATTCATAACGCCCCTTTTGGGTCCGGCAATACCACACCCCGACAGCAGGTAAAGGCTTGGAAACAGATCCTCGTGTCCGCTATAATTAGAAGTTAGGCCTCACCAAGTATGCCAACGCAATAAGAACCTCTTTGTAAGTGCCGAATAGGGCTGTATATTTTATAATAGATCTTGAGTCAACAGCGATTTTAACGACGCCTCAACGCTTGCCGGAGTTCGGAATTTGTCAAAAGAAATCTTTCAAGAACAGGCCAGATCGATGAAGTATTGGTGGAAACGGAGATCATTGGAAAGCTCCGGGTGGAATGCGGTGGCGAGCCACCTGCCCTGGCGGGCAGCAACGGCGGTGCCGTCCGTTAGGGCGGCGATGACGCGTGCCGACCCGCGGGCTGCGACCAGCCGCGGGGCACGAATGAAGATGCCGGGAAACGGACGCTGTCGTCCATCTCTCAATCCATCTACGGTCAGGTTTTCCTCGAAACTGTTGATCTGGCGGCCGAACGCGTTGCGTTCGACAATAATGTCCATCATTTCCAGACCGGCCTGATTCCGGCCGTTATACTTGGCCATCAGGATCATTCCAGCGCAGGTACCCCAGACCGCGTGATACTGCGCAAAGCGGCGCACCGGATCCATTAAGCCATAGCTAACCATGAGCTTTCCGATGGCGGTGCTCTCGCCGCCCGGGATGATCAATCCGTCCAGCCCTTGAATCTCTTTCGGCAGGCGTATCTCTAAGGCGTCCAGGCCGAGTTCTCTCAGCATGCGGATGTGTTCAGCAAATGCACCCTGCAGTGCCAAAACACCGATTTTCATAGCCGCGCCTTCCCGGATCACCAGCCGCGGCCGGCCAACCTGTCTTTTTCCTCGAGAACGGAAACATTGATGCCGACCATGGGCTGGCCAAGGTTGGCACTCAACTCGGCCAGAACGGCGGCATTCCGGTAATGGGTGGTCGCCTGAACGATGGCTTTGGCGCGCAGGGCCGGCTCGCCGCTTTTGAATATCCCCGAGCCCACGAAGACACCGTCCACACCGAGTTGCATCATCAAGGCCGCATCCGCCGGGGTGGCAAGTCCGCCGGCGGCGAAGTTGACCACCGGCAGGCGCCCCAGGGCCTTGGTCTGTTTGACCAGCTCAAAGGGGGCACCAAGATTCTTGGCGTAAGCCATCAATTCCTCATCCGGCTTGGCCTGCAGCGTTCGGATTTCTCCCAGCACCGTTCGCGCGTGGCGCACGGCCTCCACCACGTCCCCGGTCCCGGCTTCACCCTTTGTGCGGATCATGGCCGCGCCTTCCCCGATGCGCCGCAACGCCTCCCCCAAATTCCGGCACCCGCACACGAACGGCACGCCAAAGGCGTTCTTGTCGATGTGGTGGGCCTCATCCGCCGGGGTGAGCACCTCGCTCTCATCGACGTAATCCACGCCGATGGCCTCGAGGATCTGCGCTTCGACGAAGTGGCCGATCCGGCATTTGGCCATGACCGGGATACTGACTGCCGCCATGATCTCGTGGATCAGACCCGGATCGGACATACGCGCCACGCCGCCCTGGGCCCGGATATCGGCCGGGACACGTTCCAGAGCCATCACGGCGACCGCCCCGGCCTCCTCCGCGATAACGGCGTGCTCGGGCGAAACCACGTCCATGATGACGCCCCCCTTCAGCATTTGCGCCAGCCCGCTTTTCACGGTGAAGCTGGCGGATCTTTCCGGTTTTCTTTGCTGTGAATCACTCATCTTGTCCTCCCCGTAATGCATGACATCCAACTTGTTCCTTTTTACCGGGTGTGCTAACCAAATAACAGATACAGTTTTTTTAAAAAAAGACCATAACAGATTGGGCTGTTTTCAGGGAAGGGATTCCCATGCGCGGTAACAGGAAAAAGAGCAAACCATCGGCGGTTGCGGCCACCCGACAGGCCTTCCGCTATCGGCAGCTGGCCGGCGAGATCGAGAAAAAAATCCTTGAGGGGATCTATCAAGCCGGCGAGAAACTGCCCTCCATCCGCAGGCTTCACCAGCAGACGAACCTGAGCATCTCGACGGTTTACCAGGCGTACGTGGAGTTGGAGAACACGGGATTTGTCGAAGCGCGGCCCAAATCCGGCTATTATGTCCGGCCGGTTTCCTTCAACAAACTGGAGGCGCCGGCCTTGCGGAAAAAAACATCCGCGCCGCAGCGTGTCAGTCTGGCCCCGGTGATCAACTCCGTTATCGCGGCCATCAGCAACCCCCGGTTCGTCCCCTTCGGCAACACCGCCATGGACCCCGCATTGCTGCCCGTCAAGGCTTTCACGCGTATCCTGAAGTCCTTGAGCCACAACGAGATGAGGACGCTGCTCTCTTATTCGCCCTCGGAAGGCTTTCCGGAGCTCAGACGGCAGCTGGCGTTGCGCACTCTGGGGGTGCTGGAAGACATCGAACCGGAAGACATCATCATCACCAACGGCTGCATGGAGGCACTCGCGCTCTCACTTCTGGCCGTCACCCGGCCGGGAGACACCGTCGCCATAGAGGCCCCGACAAACTTCAGCTTCCTGCAGTTGCTGAAGGAGCTTGGTTTGCTGGTGTGGGAGATAGCCACCGATCCCCAGGAAGGGGTCGATCTCGAGGAACTCGAGAAGAGTCTGCGCACCAACACGATCCGGGCCTGCCTGTTCATGCCGAACTTTCAAAATCCACTCGGAGCGCTGATGCCCGAGGACAAAAAACGGGCCTTGGTGAAACTGGTGACAAGCCACGGGATCCCCATAATCGAGGACGACATCAGCAGCCAGCTCTATTTCGGAGAGCATCATCCGGCGCCGCTCAAGGCCAACGACCGCGAAGATCTAATTCTGACCTGCTCGTCATTTTCAAAAACCCTGGCGCCCGGGCTGCGCCTTGGATGGGTTATCCCGGGCAGACGGTTCAGCTCAAGGATTCAGCGTCTGAAGGCCGGCATCACGATCTCCACATCCACCCTGGGTCAATACGTGGTCTCGCGTTTCCTGGCCAGCGGCGCCTATGAGCGTCATCTGCGGGTACTGCGAAGCGCATTGAAAAAGCAGCTGTTCAGAACCGCCATCGAGATTCAAAATCATTTTCCGGCACAGACCCGGCTGGCCGTTCCCCGGGGGGGCTCTCTGCTCTGGGTTGAACTGCCCCCCGGCATCGACGGTCTGGCGGTCTATCAAGCCGCCTTCGAGCGGAACATCGCCATCATTCCAGGGGCGGTCTGCTCAAATTCAAAACAGTTCGACAATTTCATCCAAATCGGCTGCTCCGCCCCCTTCAGCCGCAGGATAAAAGAAGCGATCGGCATCCTAGGATCCATTGCAGCAGGGTTCTTGACACCTGATCCCTTAAAAAATCAGCCGAATTCGTGACGACCTCGAGCCGGGAAGCAGACGGAATTTAAATGACATAAAAAAAATGAGCACAAGGGTTACGAAGGGAGGGTGCTAAGCTAACATCACCATACGGTATCGCTTGTTCCGCATCCCGGCGAGCCCTTGCGCTCAGTCTTTTCGGTAGCACCGGATAATCGTTCAGTCAAACCTTTGTTGACCGATACCGGAAATCAAGAATGCAGGGGTTTAAAAAACACAAGGGTGGCGCCCAAAATACTAAACGGTTTGAAACGAAAAAGGTCGACGGTCTCAGGCTACACGGTCGCGGGGCTCACGTCCGGCAAAGATGGCATCCAGATTGTCGAGTGCCCGGAATCCCATTGCGTCCCTCGTTTCCTTCGTGGCGCTGCCGATATGGGGCATCAGGAACACGTTGGACAACTCCCGGTACTCCGGGTGGATATTGGGCTCGTCGTTGTAGACGTCCAAACCTGCGGCTGTCAGTTTGCCAGACTTTAGCGCCGCGATCAGGGCGTTGTCGTCGATCACGACACCACGGCTGGCATTGACGACAATGGCGCCGTCCGGCAGCAGGGCAATGCGCCCGGCGTTCAACAGTCCGGCGGTTTCCGGGGATGCCAAGCAGTGGAGCGTCAAAAAATCACAATGGGGCATCAAGTCCTCGGGGGTTGGGTGATAAATGGCACCACCCTCGAGTTCCAGCGACACCCGGCGGCGGTTATGATAATGGATCTCCATGTCGAAACCGCGGGCCCGCCTGGCAACCACCTGTCCCACACGGCCGAAGCCGATGATTCCCAGACGCTTGCCCGTCACCTGGGTACCCACCATAAAACTGGGGCTCCAATCCTTCCACTCACGGGTGCGGACCAGTCGTTCACCCTCACTGGCGCGCCGCGCCGCGCCCAGAATCAGCATCATGGACAGTTCCGCTGTGGCATCGGACAAAACATCCGGTGTATTTGTAACGATAAGGCCCCGGGCTTTTGCGGCGTCGATGTCCACGTGGTCGTAGCCGACCGAATAGTTCGCGATCGCGCGCACGCGTTCAGGCAATCGGGCAATCACCTCGGCGGTAAATTTTTCGGTGTGACAGGGTAAAATGGCGTCGGCGTTTTTGGCGCGGTCGATGATCTCGTCACTCGAATAGAGCGCATCGTCCGGATTTAAAATCGGATCGTAGTCTCGCTGAAGGCGCTCTTCGACGGCATTCGGCAGTTTACGGGTCACAAGGACGACGGACTTCATTGGTTTATCCCCCGTAATTGTATAACCTGTCCCGGCTTCAAAGTTGCTCCTCGCCTTCCTTTATCGATTTATAAAAGTCGAATAGCAGCAAGACAAGGTTACCAACGATGATAATCCAAAGCGCAACAGAGTTTAACCTTATGGCGTAGAAAAGCAAGAATACCACAGCCATCAAAACTGCGATCAATCCAGTGATAATGTTACTCATGAGGTCACTATAACCCTTTCAATATCTCTTTTAGTGGCGGCATCTTCTACCGCGAGAGTCATTGCCCACCAGCGAGATTAACAAGCCAGCGTGCCGTTCGCAGCAGTCGCGCGTCGTCACCTCTGGGTCCCACCAGTTGCACCCCGAGGGGCATGCCGTGTGCGCCCTGCAGGATCGGAAGTGTGATCGCGGGCATCCCGCACAGGCTCCAGATGGTACAAAAAATCGGGCTTCCCGTCGATTCCAGGCCGACGGGGGCTTCACCGGTAGTGGCGGGAGTGAGAATGGCGTCATACCAGTCAAACGTGTTGTCGAGTAAGCGGTTGAGGACCGGTATCCGGCTCACCGCACGGTTGTAATCAACGGCCAAAACCTTTTGTCCGCGTTCGATCATTTCCCGCAGGATGGCGCTCAGCTTGTCTGTTCCACGCGTATACTCACGCTCGAAGCTTCGGGCAAGGTCCGCTTCCATGATCGTCCGGTGCTGCTCGACCGCGTCATCGAATATTTTCGGCAGTTCGGTCTCGCCGGCGTTTTCACCCAGGTGCGCGACCAACTCGGCAAAGGCTTCTTTTGTATCTGGCTCGGCCTGGTCCCACACCGGCGTCTTGACGAAGGCCAGACGCGGCTGGAACGGGGGCTCCCCGGCCAGTGTCTCAACGAGTTTGGGTCGTGCCCGCAGCCGAGTATCGGGATCGCGGTCATCAAAAACCATGAGTTGTTCGGCAATCAACGCCGCATCTTCGATGGTACGCGCAAACACGCCGATCTGGTCCAAAGGACGCGACTGCTGGAGAACAAGGTGCCGGGATATACGTCCGTAAGAGGGCTTGTACCCGTAGACCCCGCAGAAAGAGGCCGGGCGGATGACCGATCCGTTGGTCTGGGTTCCGATGGATAGAGGCACCATGCCGGCTGCCACGGCGGCAGCCGAGCCGCTTGAGGAGCCGCCGGGGGTACACTCAGGATCGTGCGGATTCCGCGTTTTGCCTGGTGCATAGACCGCCAGTTCGGTGGTGACGGTCTTGCCCAGGATGATCGCGCCGGCCTCACGCAACAAGGCGACTGCGGTGGCATCCGCGTCTGGCTGGCGTCCGGCGTGCAAAACCGTACCATCCTCGGTCGGCATGTCCCGGGTGTCGAAAATATCCTTGACGCCCACCGGAATGCCATTAAGCGGCCCTATGCCCTTACCTTTCTGCAGTACCTGATCTGCCTCACGCGCCTGTTTCAGCGCATGCTCAGGGTCCAGATAAGTCCAGGCGCCAATGCGTTCTTCAATCCCTGAGATGTGATCGAGGCAGGCTCGCACCAACTCTTCCGATGTAATTTCGCCGGCGCGCATCGCTTCTGCCGCCTCGACAGCGCTAAGCAAATGCAAATTCATCTATCCCCCCGAAAAGTAATTCTTGTTCATATCAGTGGGCGCCATAAACCAAGCTAGGTAGCCAAGTTGTGATTACCGGAAAGTTATAGAGAATGAGCATGGCAATCAGCACCATCGCCAAAAAAGGCAAAGACCCTTTGAATATCGTCGTCAGTTGAATGTGCGGCGGGGCAATCCCCTTGAGGTAATAACACGACATCGCCATCGGCGGCGTCAGAAATGAGGTCTGCAAGTTGAATGCCACGAGAATCCCAAAGAAGAGCGGATCGATATTGAAGGCGTCCAGCAGCGGCAGAAAAATCGGCACGAAGATGATGATGATCTCGCTCCACTCCAGCGGCCAGCCCAAAAGGAAGATGATGACCTGCGCCAGGATAAGAAACATAACCGGCGAAAGGTTCAGGCCCATCACAAATTCCTCGATGACCATGTGGCCGCCGAGGTAGGAAAAAACCGATGAGAAGGTCCAGGAGCCGACGAACAGCCAGCACACCATGGCCGAGGTTCTCGCCGTCAGATAAACCGATTGCTTCAGGCGCTGCCAGGTGAGCTCGCGATAGCACACAGCCAGGACCAGGCTGCCAAATGCACCTACCGACGCCGCCTCCGATGGTGTTGCCAACCCGAACAAGATAGAGCCCAGCACCGACAGAATAAGGACAGCCAGTGGCACGACGGAGGTCAGCAGCATATAGATCAGCTCTTTGAGTGGGATATCCGTCTGTTCTTTCGGTGGCTTCGGCGCCAGTTTAGGGTTCAAGAAGGCTCGCCCTATCACATAGATGATGTAGAGGCCGGCCAACAAAAAACCGGGGATCAACGCCCCGGCGTACAACCTCACCACGGAGACGCCCGACACCGCCCCGTACACGATCAGCATGATGCTGGGCGGGATCAGTATACCGAGGCAACCGCCGGCACAGATGACGCCGGCGGACAATTGTTCGTCATAGCCGGCTTTCAGCAGGGCCGGGAAGGCCAGCAATCCCATCAGGGTCACCACGGCGCCGACGATGCCAACGGCGGTGGCAAAGAGCGCACAGGTCACCAGCGCTGCTACGGCCATGGCGCCGGGCACAATGCGGGCAGCGATATTCAGGCTGTAAAACAGCCGCTGAACGATTTGCGCACGTTCGACGATATAGCCCATGAACAGAAACAGCGGCACCGCCACCAGTACGTCGTTGATCATCACCGAGTACGTCTGGTTCACCAACAGGTCGAAGATGTTGTTTATGAAAATGTGGCTGAGCTGGTCGGAGGTGGCGTAAGCATAATAGCCGAAGCCAAAACCCATCGCGACCAGTGTGAAACAGATCGGGAAACCAAGGAGAATACAGAAGATAAAGGACCCCATCATCAGCATGGCGACTTGAGGATCGGTCATTGGGCGCCCTCCTTTTCATATCCGCCTTCCCGGGCGGCTTTCTCAGCCTCTTCCCGGCGCTTTTTTTCTATCAGTTCCTTTTCCAATTCCTCGACATCGTGCAGCCGCGTCGGCCATTTCCCGGTCCGCAGGCATTGGACACAGCGAATGGTTTCCGCGATGCCCTGCAGCAGCAGGAAGAACGCAGCAATGGGCAGGATAGTTTTCAAGGGAAATACCGGCACCCCGGCGGGGCTGTTGATGCTGATCTCCCCGATGGGCCCGTCGGGACCATACGGTAGGTACGACCAGGACTCGGCGGCATAATCGATACCGGCATAAATCAGGGCCAGTACTCCGGGGAAAAAAAAGATGAAATACAGCACAAACTCGATCGCCGCCTGAACCCGTGGGGGCCAGAGCCGATACACAAAGTCCCCGCGCACATGCGCATTGCGCGAAAGCGCATAGGCCCCTCCCATCATAAACAAGGTCCCGTACATGATATAGCTGATGTCGAAGGCCCAGGAGGTGGGAGCTCGCAGCACGTAGCGCACGAACACCTCGTAGGTGGTGGCAAAGGCCAGAATCAGGATGCACCAGGAAAAGGCCTTTCCCGTCCATGCACTCAAGCGATCGATGAAAAAAAGAAACTGGTTCATTTTATCATCCTTTAATGGGATTTCAGCGACTAACCGATATTGACGGCGGCGCGACGCTCGTAAGCGCAGTGCCGCCGTCTAAATTAATCCAATTCGATCCGTTACACATCATCACCTTAGAACCCCAGTACTCCCGGGAAGCTATGCTCGTAGGCCAGTTTGTAGTCGGCAGAGTTGAGAAGATCGTAGTAACTAACTCGTTTCGCAAAGGCTTTCTGCGATTCCGCGACCTTCTTGAAAAACGGATCCTTGTCCAGTTCTACCATGAGTACATCCCAGGCCTCGAGCTGCTTTTCCATGACCGAGGTCGGCGTCCGGTAGACCTTGACACCGGCACTGTTCTTCAGCCACTCAAGATCCTTGGAGTACTGATCCAGCCCCCGCCAGTAGTTGTTCGAGGACGCCGCCTCGGCCGCATATTTCAAGATCGCCTGGTGTTCTTTCTCCAGGGCGTTGAACTTGGTTTTGTTGAAAATGATCTCGAAATACTCCGCCGCCTGGTGGTAGCTGCCCAGCATGTATACCTTGCTGACGTCCTGGGCGCCGAAGCTTCTATCGGAGGTCGGGTTGTTGAATTCGAAGGCCTCGATCACGCCACGCTCCAGAGCCGGGACGATCTCACCGCCGGGAAGCTGGGTCACCTTTGCACCCATCTCCTGCATCACGTCAGCCGCCAGGCCCACGGTGCGGTACTTGAGGCCCACCAGATCATCAGCGCTTGTCACCGGTTTTTTGAACCATCCGAGGGGCTGAGTCGGCATCGGCATGCAGAAGAACCCGACGGTATTGATTCCCAATTTTTCGATGAGCTCGTTATACAGCTCCTGGCCGCCGCCATAATAGATCCAGGCCAGCCCCACATGGGCGTTCTGGCCGAAGACCGGTCCCGAGCCGAACAGGGATGCTACCTTGCTTTTACCGTACCAGTAAACGGTCACCTGGTGTCCGGCATCCAGCACGCCCTTGTCAACCGCGTCCTGTACGCGGAAGGCCTTGACCACGGCGCCTGAGATCAGATACTGGATTTTCAGACGGCCCCCGGCCATCTCATTGACGCGCTTGACATAGTCCGTGGCGTAGTCGTTGAAGATGTCCTTCGCGCCCCAAGCGCCTTGCATCTTCAAAACGGTCGTCTGGGCCCTGGAGACCATCGGAAAACCGATCGTGGCTGCACCGGCTGCTCCGGCCACTGCGGCCTTCTTCAGGAACTTACGTCGTCCGATTTTTACATCCTCTTTTTTCTCGGTGGTTTTTTTCGTCTTTTCTTTCTTCATAACCGGTTCCTCCTCACTGAGTGTAATGGTTAATGAATCCGAAACAACAAACCATTCTTATGTTCATGTTTTCACAAGCAATGGAATGTTGACCGGCCTTTGTTGTAACACAAACGAACCCAAAGCCCAGAACTGGTTTCATCTCAGAATCTGTCTCGTTATCAAATGGTTCTTTTATGCACCCGTCAATAGCGATTTTATTATTGTCGATATAAGAATTTCTTCAATTATGGAAACATCTTTATGCAACTTTCGCTGACGTTTCGCCTTCCTGGTTCACTCAGGCATCAACGATCGCTAGGATGCAGAATCACCCGTCGGAGAAAAGCGGTTGTCCGAAGGTGGATTTCAAGACCAGGTTTAACTCTTTTTAGTGCTACTGGGCTTCAACCCCGGATCAAACGTGCTCTTCATCCTTTGTTCCTCGTTTAGTTTCAGGCCGCGGTGTTGAGCGATTCCGTCTAATAATGCCTTGGGTACTTTTGGAAGGATCGGCACGTGCTTTGAATGAGGGGTTCCTTCGGGGCAATCGGTCATGCGAAACACATGTGTACCGCGAGAGATCATGGTTTTGGACTCTCAAAAACACTATCATCGCCAATCAAATCGGCTTCAATGTTAGGAGTTCCAGACCCCACGATAAAAAGGTGGAGATTGATGTAATTTGTTGAGATGATGTTTTGACTGTTCTGACTGAATAGTGGAGGAAACAGACAAGGCATGTTTAATTCCTCCGCCAAATCTAATTACAGAACTGTTTTTTTGAAATATTAGTGAAATAAGCCAATCTCAACAGCAGAACATCAGATGGTCAGATTTTTCTATTGCGTTTCTTATTCTTTGTCAATAAAAAAGAGCGGTTCAGAATATGGATGTTGAATTAATTAAGAGAATTATTGCGTATTAGGTTTGTTGACATTTTGGCTTAAGTTTTCCAACGAGGCGAAAGGATGGATACATGAGCACGGTTGCGATGGTCGCCATTGTTACGGGTGCCGGATCCGGCATTGGCAAACGGACGGCACTGGCCTTTCTTGATAAGGGTTATTCGGTTGTCCTGGCCGGGCGTCGCAAAGGTCCGCTGGAAAAGGCTGCAGCCGAGTCCGGCTCGATCGATTCCCAGACGCTGGTGGTGCCAACGGATGTGGCCGATCCGGAAGCTGTCGGCAACCTGTTTGCCAAGACAAAAGAAACCTTTGGCCGGATCGACGTCCTGTTCAACAATGCAGGGATCTTCGGACCGTCTGGACTATTTGAAGATATCCCTTACGCGGAGTGGAAAGCCGTTCTGGACATCAACGTGACCGGCGCATTTCTGTGTGCCCGGGAAGCGTTTCGAATGATGAAAACCCAGACGCCCATGGGGGGACGAATTATCAATAACGGCTCCATATCGGCGCATGCGCCGCGGCCCAATTCGGCACCTTATACAACCAGCAAACATGCCATCTCCGGTCTCACCAAATCGTTGGCCTTGGATGGACGCAAGTATGATATCGCCTGCTGTCAGATAGACATCGGCAATGCCGCCACCGACCTGATAAAATCCATTCTGGAAGACGGTGCCGGCGCAACCCAGGCAGATGGTTCAGTGGCTATGGAGCCGACCTTGGACCTGGATCATGTGGCACGCGCCATCGTTCATATGGCGAGTCTGCCCCTGGAGGCCAACATTCAGTTTATGACCCTCATGGCGACCAAAATGCCTTTTATCGGCCGCGGATAATTTCAGAAATGTGACAGACTCGGGTTTTAAGACCATGCTTTCGCACACCATAGGAAAGATGCATGATGCACGCCGGACAGGAAGTGGCGATAATGTCAGCTTCGGTTGCTATCAGGTTGGCGATTTTACGGTCCAACACCCGGCGATAAAGATCATATTGTGACAGGGCATAAGCGCCGGCCCCCCCGCAGCACCAGTCCGCCTCGGGCAGTTCCCTGTATTCGATTCCAGGAATTTTTTTCAGAATGTCGCGGGGCTCTTTCACAAGATCCTGCCCCCGGGAGGCGTGGCAGGGGTCATGATACGTTACTCTGATGGCGGCATCAGCCGCAGGCGCCGGCAGCGCGACATTGTTCAGCGTTTCTGCCAGATCCCGGATTTTGGCGGAAAACATCTTGGCCGCTTCACGGCGACTGTCTTCTTCAGAAAACAGCACAGGATATTTTTTCAGAAACGATGCGCAGCTGGAACAATCGGTGACGATGACGTCATAGGGGCCGGATGCAAGCACTTGCATGTTTTTTTGCGCCAGCTTTTGCGCGATCTGCAGGTCCCCAAACGAATAGGCCGGCAAACCGCAGCAGCAGTTGTCGAGAACGTGAACCTGCCGAGCGATTTGTCGCAACAATTGCAGGGTGGCGGTTCCGGTTTGCTGCTGGATGATATCGACGCCGCACCCGATGAAGTAACCGATGATCAGCTCTTCACCGCTGCCTTGGTAAACACCGGGATGGTTACGGTCACGAAATGCTGTCACCGGCAGCTTTTCGACGATGTCTTCCGCATTGGCAAAATCACGTCCGAAGATGCGCAGCAATCCCAGGGCGCGCGCCAAGTTTGAGAGTCCGGCTTTTTTGCTCAGAGCCACAGCCCGCGCTGCCACGTGGAGACGATCGGGATACGGTAGCAAATGGTCAAACAGAAGGCGGTGGATCGATTTTCGGCCGACCTGGGTCAGATATTCGGACCGTGCCCGGATGAGAAGATCGGAGGTGGGAATGGCGGGGAAGCAATTGGATGTGCAGGCCCCGCAAAGCAGACAGTCAAAGAGCGGGGCTTCGATGTCATCGGACCAGTCCAAACGGCCTTCGATTATGGCGCGCAGCAGCGCCAGGCGACCGCGCGCCACGCCGGATTCGTGCCCGGTGGCGCGAAAGATCGGGCAGGCCACCTGGCAAAACCCGCATTTGTTGCAATGGGCGATTTCGTCGTAATACGCGGCAATTTCCATTGGGATCCTTTATACCTTACCGGGCAGCCTGCCGGGAGCGAATATCCGATCCGGGTCGAGAGCGGTTTTCACCCGGTGCATGACCTGCCAATAGGACCGCTTCAGACCGAAGATGTCGTGGCGCTGTTTGAATTCAAGCGTTGCTTTTTCCAGAAGTACGTGGCCGCCGTAGCGATCCACCTGGCGAACCAATTGCGACCAGTCCGCATCACTGACTTGGTCCAATCCGCCCAGCACCCGGCCACATCCCAAATCAAGCATCACATTCGATTGCAAGAGATGACTGTCCGCGGATTTGATAAACTCAGCAACATTTGACAGAGGCAAATCCGCTCGCAGAATAAAGGTCTGCTGGTCAAGGCCATCCATGTGTCGGCTGAAGTTGCCGGCATAAACATCGTAATCTTGTTGATTGATATTTTGCAAACCTGCGGTTTCGCACTGTTCACCGCAATGGTTCGCTTGATCTCGAACCGTTGCGGCAAAGCCTTCGAAGCCAACGTGAAGCCGCCAATCCGCATGATCCCCCATTGGGTGCCCATTGCCATTACCGGAAGCCGTCGCAACGACAAAGGTCGGTATCAGATTCGAGGTAATGAGGGTGGTGGCCATGGTTGCACAAGTAGTCAAATCGCCGTCGGCCGACACCGCCAAACAGCGCTCGGGGATCATCGACACGCGCAAGGTGGCCCGGGTAATAAAACCGAGGGTGCCGGCCGATCCGGCGACCAGCCGCGTCATGTCGTAACCGGCCACATTTTTCACAACCCGGCCGCCAGTTGAAATG
>Ga0316198_10001024_pt1 | contig 15883 bp, 16 predicted proteins | sample OudBieAanoxic_MG_FD_204935 | JGI IMG/M metagenome (GOLD analysis project Ga0316198, IMG submission 204935) | Coastal sediment microbial communities from Oude Bieten Haven, Netherlands - site A anoxic | ecosystem: Environmental > Aquatic > Marine > Coastal > Sediment | place: Netherlands...
AACCTCAGCACTAAGACCTTCTTTTTCGGTCCCAAAAAACAATGCCACTTTATCTTCCAATTTAAAATCCTCCAGTAATGTTGAATCAGAATTAGGAGTGGTTGCAATAATCTTATATCCATCGCCTCGCAATTTACTTATACAGGGTTCAACGGTAGTATATCGTTCTATATCTACCCATTTTTGAGCCCCCATTGCTATATTTTTATCGAGACGTTGTCCAAATCGGTCTTCAATGATATGCGCTTTCTGAATACCAAAAACGTCACAACTTCTTATTACTGCACTGGCATTATGCATCTGAAAAACATCTTCAATGGCCACAGTAATATAATTAGTGCGCTCGCTTAAAACATCATTAAATCGTTTTAGGCGTTCAGGTGTAATATAAGTTTCCAAATAGGAAAGCAGATCAAGATCTATCATTGCTCTAATTTAAGAAAAATGTATCTTTATAATAGACCAAGAATCATGCAAAAAAAAATTGTTGTACTTACAGGAGCCGGAATGAGCGCAGATAGCGGAATCAGAACTTTCCGTGATGCCGATGGGCTTTGGGAAGGTCATGACGTAATGGAAGTTGCATCCCCTTACGGTTTTGCCCGAAACCCTCACCTTGTATTAGATTTTTACAACCAAAGGAGAAAGCAGCTATTGGAAGTTGCCCCTAATCCTGGCCATAAAATGCTGGTTGAACTTGAACAATACTTCAATGTTACTATTATTACACAGAATGTAGATGATTTACATGAACGTGCTGGCAGTTCTCATATTCTCCATCTCCATGGTGAACTGCTTAAAGTTCGCAGTACAGGTGATGAAACAATTGTTTTAAATTGGAAAAAAGATCTAATCCATGGTGAGAAATGTCCAAAAGGATATCAATTACGGCCTCATATTGTTTGGTTTGGTGAGGAAGTTCCATTATTATCTGAAGCCGCACAGATTACTGTTACCGCAGACATTCTTATTATTATTGGAACGTCAATGCAGGTATATCCGGCAGCCGGTCTCCTGAATTATGCAAGACAGGGCACACCTATATATTTTATTGATCCAAAACCAAGTATAAATGCTTCAGATTTTGAAAATCTCACAATTATTCAATCTACCGCAGCAAAAGGTGTTCCTACCTTGGTAAAGGACCTAATCCATAAAGAGTTTTAGTGAGCGTTGCCCATTCCAAAATGGCTTCGCGTTGTTCTGCAGAGAGTCTGGCTTCTTGGTGAACCCAGGTATATTCTTTTAAAGGCATTTCAGCTTCTTCAATGACCTCAATCAGTTCTTCTAATTTGTGGTCCTTTTGCCTCTCGCTGTAATTATCCCATTCAGACAAATTCAGATGTGTTTTAGCATCTTTGACATGGAATGAAAGCCACCACGATACTGGTGCAATATTGTTATACCATGGATATTCTGTATTGTTACTATGACAATCATAACAACTACGAGTTAAAATGGTTTTAACATTTTCAGGAGGATTAGTTTCATTTATGAAACTGGCTAAATGATTGCCCTGGTTGATATTCTTTTCCGGCCTGAAGAATTGGATGGCAATAAAAACAAGTAATAGCAATTTTGCCATTTTTTTCATTACTTTCATTTGGGGATACTTTTGTTGGGCCAAAATACAAATTTTTGTGACTAAATCTGAATTATTCAAATCATTAAATTATGTAGACGGGACTCGTGTAAAACGCATTGAAGTAACCCAAATGGTGCTTAATAACCCTCCTGTTATTTCACCTTTAATGGAAATTGCATTTGAGGATAATGGGGTAATTTCATCAAAAGCCTGCTGGATTTTAGAATTTGTCGCCAAAAAAGACATCCAGGTAATACTAACTCATATTGATACTTTTACTTTGGGCATCTCTAAAGTGCAATTAGATTCGTCTATAAGGCCAGTGGCTAAAATTTGTGAACTTCTTATGAAGGCATTTTTTTCCAAATCAAAAAATGAAGTTCAGACGAAATTAAAAGAATATCACCTGGAAAAAATCACTACATCGTGTTTTGACTGGCTCATAGGGGAACATAAAGTAGCTTCTAAAGCCTACTCAATGACGAGCCTTTATTTATTGGGTAACAAATTTGAATGGATTCGACCTGAACTCCAAATAATTTTAGAACAAAATTACAGCCTGGGAAGCGCAGCCTATAAAGCAAGGGCCAGACAAATTCTTGCATTAATCAATAAGAAAAACCAAAACCAAAAAAGAGAAGTATAAGTAAACTAACCAACTCACCTCAAAAATTTTAACTATCCTTCCAATATGCTTTTAATCTCCCCAGCATATAAGTATATTTACATCTTTCAAAAAATAATCAATCCTAAAGCATATGTCGTTAAATCAATTAAACGCCATTTCTCCAATTGACGGCAGATACAGATCCAAAGTCGATTCCCTTGCAAATTTCTTTTCAGAAGAAGCGTTAATAAAGTACAGGGTTATGGTTGAAATTGAATACTTCATTGCACTATGTGAATTAGAACTGCCACAACTCCCAAAATTATCCCAGGACAGAATCGTTTCCCTTCGAAATATTTTTGAAAACTTTAGTCTGGATGATGCTTTGGCTATTAAAAAAATAGAGAGGACTACTAACCATGATGTGAAAGCAGTAGAGTATTTTATAAAGGATAAGTTCGATGGATTGGGGTTAGAAAAATATAAAGAATTTATCCACTTTGGACTTACCTCACAAGACATTAACAATACGGCAATACCCTATTCCATAAAAGAAGCTATGAATGAGGTCTATGTGCCACTATTTATGGAATTGAAAGCCGTTTTAAAGACTTTAGTAAAAAGTTGGGAAGATATACCCATGCTGGCACGAACTCATGGACAGCCTGCTTCACCAACTCGTTTGGGTAAAGAAATTAATGTTTTTGTTGTACGCCTCGAGGAACAGTTCAACCTTTTAAATGATATTCCCAGTGCCGCGAAGTTTGGCGGCGCAACCGGTAATTATAATGCCCATAAAGTGGCTTACCCAGATATAGATTGGCAAAATTTTGGACAAAAGTTTGTTCAGGATAAATTGGGATTATCCCATTCCTTCCCTACTACTCAAATTGAGCATTATGATCATATGGCCGCTTTATTTGACACGCTTAAGCGTATCAATACCATTGTAATTGATTTAAATCGGGATATGTGGACTTACGTTTCCATGGACTATTTTAAACAAAAAATAACCGCAGGAGAAGTAGGTTCTTCGGCAATGCCCCATAAGGTAAATCCAATCGATTTTGAAAATTCAGAAGGTAATTTAGGGATTGCCAATGCTATTTTTCAACATTTATCTTCGAAGTTGCCTATTTCACGTTTACAGCGCGATCTAACTGACAGCACAGTACTGCGTAACGTGGGAGTACCCTTTGCACATACCTTAATTGCATTTAAAGCTACGCTAAAAGGACTAAACAAATTACTACTGAATAAAGTTAAATTTGAAAAAGACTTGGAAGACAATTGGGCCGTAGTGGCTGAAGCAATTCAAACCATCCTCAGAAGGGAAGGTTACCCCAATCCTTATGAGGCATTAAAGGGACTTACCAGAACCAATGAATGTATTACCAAAAAATCAATTGCAGAATTTATTGATCTGTTGGAAATAAAAGAAGAGCTAAAGACCGAATTAAAAAATATCAGCCCCAGTAATTATACCGGTATTTAAAAAAGACGTTTCTTTAGTGCATAGAAACCCGGTCTATGTTACAATGCCCTTAATTAAAGCTTCAATGCTATTCTTTTTTAAGTATTTGTAAATGAGGGTAAGGTATTTCAATTCCTGCCTTATCAAGTGCAAATTTACAGCCTTCAATTGTACTAAAATATACATCCCAGTAATGCTCTGGTTTAGCGAAGGGCCTTACCGCTAAATTTATGGAACTGTCGGCCAATTCGGATACATTTACAGAAGGCGCAGGTTCCTGTAATACTTTTTCATTAGAAGTAAGGACACTCAATAATACCTCTTTAGTCTTTTTTATATCTGCACCATAATCCACTCCAATTTCAATATCTACTCTTATTTTACCTTCGGCCGTATAATTAATTATATTGCCATTTGCCATAGCTCCATTAGGAACAATTGCTAATTTGTTTTGCGGTGTAATAAGTTTTGTGGTGAAAATTTCAATTTCCTTAACAGCACCTAATACCCCTTGAGCCTCAATTAAATCCCCTATTTTGTATGGCCTGAAAATCATGATTAGAACTCCTCCCGCAAAATTTGACAAGGATCCCTGTAAAGCTAACCCTACAGCCAACCCGGCAGCAGCAAGTACAGCGGCAAATGTGGTTACATTCACCCCTAATTGGGAGATAACAATAATGATTAGAAATATTTTTAAACCCCAGGAAGCCAGATTTAAAAGAAAGCGCTGTAAAGATTCATCATACTTACTTTTGGACATCGCTTTTCTGGAAGCTCCAATAATCTTATTAATTACCCAGGAACCAATTAAAAATATGAGTATCGCTCCAATAAGTTTGGGGCCGTAAGTGGTAATGAAATCTATTCCCTTGTCAATCCAAATTTCTGTGTTTCCCATAGTAATTAATTTTTAGAGTTATTTAGGGCAGGAAGATATAAAATAGCTCAGAGAAAATTAAATGGAATTAACACTTTTAAATTTATTTCACTATTTAATAACAAAAAACCCCTCCGAAATTAATCCGGAAGGGTTTTATTATTAAGCTAAAAATATTAAGTTATCCTTTAAGGAACTGGCCTATTTCCCCTAGTCCTTCGCCTTTGAAATCAGATTTTTGTATGGCATTCATAAGTTCAACAATGTGGCCAGGGTTCATATCCTTACCCAGAACCCGGATGATCGCAAAGCCTTTATCATCACTGCTGCCATAGATAATTACCTCATCTATTTCATCTTCATCACCTACATATTTAATAACGCCTTTACCGTACTCAGAATTCAGTTTCATAAGTTCAACAAAATCACTATTCTTTAAAATAGCATTTACCTTCGCTTTTTCAACTTCATATTCGGCCTCATTATTACTGGTCTTCTTAAAGGCCAATAAATTTAATTTTTTTAATGATTGCATGGCCTCTTGCTGTGTTGCTGATAAATCTTCATTTTCCAAATTCAGAATGCTCGTTGGAACATCTAATGAAATAAAATTCGGGTTTTCTGAATTATCCACGTAATATTCCTGAAGGCTTTGTGTGGAAGAACAAGCGAAAAAAGCTAGTAAACTGATTATAGAAAGTGCTATTGTTGTTTTTTTCATTTTGTGATCTTTTAATTCAATTAAAACTTGTAGAAAAGGCAATTGACCTGTTGTGCGTTTAATAACTTCTCAACGGTCAATTACCTTTTTATTTATTTGCTATTCCGATTTGCTCTTTTTTTCTGCTTTATTTAATTCTTCAGGTAAATTCATCTTTTTTGTAAGAGAACCAATTTTTGTAAGATCTATATCTCCGGTTAATGTTAGCAGAACCGTTTCTATCTGCCTATCATTTATTTCAATATTGTCATTATCAAAACCGGTAACGAACATTAATAATTCGCTTACATGATCGTCGTCTTTACCGTTCTTTATATAGAATTTTATATTGGTTTCTTTATCTTTTACCCGCATCAGTTCTTCTAAAGAAGAAGATTTAAGATACTTGTTAACTGTTGTCTGCATATCTGCTGAAACCGATTTATCCTCAGTGATAAAAACCTTAAGACCGCTCAGGCTTTTTGCAATATCCATAAATTCCTGGGCTTCCGGATCATCTACATCCACATCCATCTTAACCAATAAGTTAAACATGTTTTTATTAACTATCACCGAACTAACCGCATCAGAATCCTCAAATCTATCAAAAATGGACTGTGAGAAACCACTAAGCGGTAAAACTGCCATTGCTACTATTAGAATATACTTTTTCATCTTTCTTTAATTTTAATTGTTGTTGTAAATTTTTTGTTTTGCTTGTTCAAATTCATTTAAATAGGCCACTTTTTCAGTTCCACGTTCCAAATTTTGTGCCAATAGGTTTAAAGCCTTCTTTGTCTCACTATAGGCAAACTCAGCTTCTCTTTGTTCCCGGTAATCATTACCGAAAAATATTCCAAAGACCATAACTGCTACTGCTGCAATAGAAATCCATTTATGGTAAGATACCCTAGGTTTTAATGGAACCTGCTTAGTAAACCGTTCGTCTTTGGCTATGGAAAAGTAAGCAAACATTGGAGCGTATTGTTCCAGATGCGGTGCAACCGAGTCTTGTGAAAAATAGTCTCTCAATTGTTTCTCCTCCTCTACCGTGGTAGTAGCTTCGAAGTACTTTTCCAATAATTTTTGAATTTTATCCAATTCCATAACTATGTTTTTGCATTAATTTTTCTCTAACTGTTTTTCTTGCTCTGGAAAGTGCTACTCTTACTGCCGTAGGTTGCATTTCCAGTAAATCTGCAATTTCTTTAAAATCATATTCTTCTACATCTCGCAATTGCAATACCAATTTTTGTTGTTCCGGCAATTCCTCCATAATTTTCTCTACCCAACTTACGCTGTCTCTTGCCTCCAGCTGTTTTTGCAATGAAGTATTCCCATCTTCGTAATTGCTATGAACCAGTTTCAGATTACTCGATTGTTTCGACTTTAACCTATCCAGGCAAAAATTCTTGGTCATGGTCATTGCAAAGGCCTCAACATTTTTGTAATTCGCAATATTGTTATTCTTAGACCACAATTTCATCAGTATTTCCTGAGTGGCATCTTCTGCCTCTTCTGCGGATGTGAGCAATCTTTTGGACAATCTATATAATTTGTCTTTAAAAGGCATAACCACATTTAAAAATTCTGATTGCGTCATTGTCGGTTGTTCTGTTGTTGTATAAACCATTCAAGGTGTTTTACATAAGCAAGACGAAGTACATCTAATTTTGTTACAATAAATTTTATTTTATTGCTGATATAAGTACTTTACACCCTTTAAAGCTAATAATTTATCTAACAAATCGTTAGTTAATTAGAAGGGCAATAGTGTTAATGAATATTAAAATTGGAATGATATTTGACAGAACTATGTAAATTGCAAAAAAAATTTTGATGAAAAAGTTTCTCCTTTTATTCATGGGAATTGTCTCCCTAAGTATTTCCTGCAATAAAGATGATGACATTGTTGGCCCGGAAGGCCCTGGTGGTGAATCTGTAAGTGTTCAGGACTTTATGTGGAAAGCTATGAATATCTGGTATTTCTGGCAGCAAGATCAAGCAGACTTGGCTGATGACAGATTTTCCACTAATGAGGAATACAATGCATTTTTAGCCTCGGAAGCGGACCCTGCTGATTTTTTCGACAATAAACTGCGCTTTACAGATGATCGCTTTAGCTTTTATAGTGACGATTACAAATCACTTACAGACAATTTATCTGGAATCTCGCGAAGTAATGGTTTGGAGTTTGGTTTATTTTTATATGGTGACACGGATACGGATATCTTTGGATATGTACGTTATATTGTTCCTAATTCTGATGCTTCTACAAAAGACATCTCCAGAGGAGAATTATTCACAGGCGTAGATGGTCAAAGTTTAAATGAAAGTAATTATCGGGATCTTTTATTTGGCGAAAATGCGACTTATACCTTAAATATGGCCGATATCGCTGATGGAATAATTACACCAAACGACAAAAGTGTGGAATTGACTAAACAGGACGGTTTAGTTGAAAATCCTGTGTTTATAACCAAATCTTTTGACATAAATGGGCAAAAAATAGGCTATCTGATGTATAATGGTTTCACCAATGAGTTTGATGAAGACTTAAATGCCGCTTTCGGAGAATTAAATGCTGATGGAGTTACAGATTTAGTGCTGGACTTACGTTATAATCCGGGAGGTTCTGTAAATTCTTCGCGCTTAATTTCAAGCATGATTTTTAGCACGAATACTAATAATTTATATCTCAGGCAACGCTGGAATGACAAATTGCAAGCCGTTTTTTCTGACGAGGATTTATCTGATTATTTTGCAGATAGAACAGGGGCTGGTACTACTATAAATACTTTGAACTTAAACAGAGTTTATATATTAACAACCGGAAGTTCGGCATCTGCCAGTGAATTGGTTATTAATGCCTTAAACCCTTATATTGAAGTTATTAAAATAGGTACTACAACCCGTGGTAAGAATGAATTTTCACTTACAATGGTAGATGATCCTAACCGGGATGGGGCTCCTTTTATTTACACCCCTTCCAGAGAAAACCAGATTAATCCCGATAATAACTGGGCCATACAGCCATTAGTTGGAAGAAACGAAAATTCTGTAGGCTTCTCGGATTATACCGCAGGTTTTGACCCGGATATTGAATTAAAAGAAGATTTAGAAAACCTGGGAGTTTTAGGTGATGAAAATGAACCATACCTGGCCAGGGCCATTGAAGAAATTACAGGTATTTCAGGGAAAAGGGATTTTACCGTAAAGACGCCTGTTGAGCTATTTACCAGTTCTAAAATGTTTACGCCAATGAAGGACAATATGGTGTTGGATAAGCCTCTTCATCTAAATCTTGATTTGAAATAATAATAACTTATAGTTTTAAATTCAATCCTAATCTAAGGTTCCTACCTCTTGTGGTAAATCCAATTACCTCAGTAAAATTGGTGTTAAACACATTTTCTATGTTTAAAAAGAATTTGAGTTTGTTTACTATTACTTCCTGCGATATATAAAATCCAAAGGTTGAAAAAGGTTCGAGAACCTGATCATCAAATGTGTTAAAATCAGTATCCAGGCGTTTCCCTGTATAAGAATACGTAAGTGATGTATAGGTTCTTGTTGAAAAACTATAGCTAAAAGCCGCGTTGACACTATGCTTAGGGATTCTTATTGCGTTATCTCCTTTCCTTTCGGTAAAAGTGTAGTTTGCGCTCAAATTCATTTTCACAAGAGGCGCCCAGTTTAATTGGGCTTCCAAACCTTGCACATTAATTGTATTTGAGGCATTAAAATATTGAAAAAGTGTATTATCAAAAAACACAAAATTGTCTTCTTTTCTATTAAAATACAGAGCGCTAAACCTTAATTTCTCATTTGCTTTAACCTCCAAACCCCCTTCAGCAGTCCTGTTAGTTTCAGGTTCTAAAAATGGGTTTGCACCAAACATCCCAAATAACTGACTTAAAGAAGGTGTGATATAAGAAGTGGCATAAGAACCCATAAATTTTAAATAACCCTCATCTAATGCCATTGAATAAGATGGATTAATATTATATACCAAATGTGAACCATACTCCGAGTGCAGGTTTAGTCGCAGCCCTGCATTTATATTCAATCCAAAAGATGAAACATAAACCAAATTTGCATAAGGATCTATCAGTGAGAATTCCTGAACTCCATCAACTTCAGCCCTGTCCAGATTATAATTCAGGCCCAAAATCGCATATATACTTTCATCGAAAGTATACCTGTTAAACAAATCAACTATATAATTATTCCCTTCAAACATAGAAGGAAAAGCACTCCTGTTATCCGACTTATAATTAGTAAACGAACCGTTTAAGTTTAAATCGCCTTTTTCATAGATCCATTTGGAAGATAATCCCAAACGTTTTTGTTCAGTAAGAAAAGTGTAGGGAGCATCAATTAAGCCAAAAGATTCATCATAAGCACTGTTCAGATTCGTATGATTAGCGTAAATAGTGAGATTTACTTTATGATTAAATGAATATCCTAATTTTAGATCAATATTATATCTTGAAAAAGGGTCTTCCTCATTAGTTTCGGTAATAATTGATGATAAACCATTGGTATACACATTGGAAAAACCCAGAGAATAGGTAAAACTCTCAAGGGTTCCGGCAACCAAGGCGGTGTTGCTAAAATCTGCAATATTATAGTTCTTTTCAAATGAAGATTGGTTCGTCCCAATACTGGATAGAAATTCACCACTAATTTTTTTGTCCGAGACCTTTTTGCTTGTTATATTAATCACGGCAGTAGCTGCACTCATACCATAGAGCGTACTGGAAGCTCCTTTTATGATTTCAATTGATTCTATATTTGATGTGGCAAGTAACCTAAGATCATATTCCTGAGAAAAAGAAGAAGGATCTGAAACTCTAATACCGTCTACCAAGATTAAAACCTGCCTGCCTCTTCCACCACGGGCAAAAACCCCCAATACCTCTCCTTGCCTTCCACGACTCCCGTTTATTTCAATTCCACTTTTGGTGTTAATTATTTCTGCTACAGTTTTTCCCTGATTCCTTTCCAATTCTTTAGAAGTTATCTTTATAACTGTTTTACCCGAATTCTCTCTTTTTATAGGAAATCTGGAATCACTGACCACAACCTCATCCAATTCCTGTAACTCCATGGTAACCTTTTGATTCTGGGCAGAAACCATTGATGCCAATACATAAAGAATGCAAAAAAGAGAGCATCTTTTTATCATTAAATTCAAATTATTTTGCGGGAAAAATGTACAGATGTTCCTATACGCAAACTTTTATCCCGAAAGTTTAACATTGTTTGTTGAATTGGGCAGGTCTCCTGACTTACGTCTTGCCACCTACCTTCCCGTGGATGTTCAATTTATTGAGCACAAACAGTGGTTCTGAAGTAGTAACAAGCGTTCCTTATTAAAGGAACTAAGCTTACAGTTGCGGGAACAGTTCCGGAATTAAACCGGATTCCCTTTTAATTTCATATCTAAATAAAGAAGTGAAAACCAAAATTCGAGACTAATGTAGTACAATTTCTCTAGTCCGAGTCTCTTTTCCCTCCCAGTTTTATAATAAGCCAGAGGATTCCAACAATGAAATGAAGTAATACAATTCCTCCAATGATGTAGACTATGATATTAGAATCTCTTCCCATATGAGAATTTTTAACAAATTTAGAAAGTATACAATTTTAGAAATGTGACTTTTGTTACCTTGCGAAAGTGTTTATGAATAAATTCTCATTTAAATATATAGCCTTACTCAGTCTGATTCTTACCCTCGTTTCATGTAAAGAGAAAAGTGAGATTTCTTTGTCTGAAACTTTAAATAGGGATTTAGTTGCCATAAATCATGCAAAAGGATTTTCAATAGAAAAGTCTGCTTCCGGAATTACCATAATTAAGGTATTTTCTCCCTGGCCAGATGCAGAGAAAGCTTTTACCTACGCTTTAGTGCCCAAAGAACTCAAAATAGTATCTAAACTAAACAAAAAAGATTTTGATGCAATTATAACCGTTCCCGTGGAACGAATTATCACCACCTCAACAACGCATATACCGGCTTTGGAGAATCTGGGAGTTATTGACAAGCTCATAGGCTTTCCTGATACCAGATATATTTCTTCAAAAGTTACCAGAAAAAAAATAGATGAGGGGAAAATAGCAGATTTGGGTAATAACGAATCCATTAATACGGAAATGGTCATAAACCTTAATCCAGATCTACTAATAGGTTTCAGTATAAATAATCAAAATATGGCCTATAAAACTCTTCAGCGTTCAAATATTCCGGTTGTTTACAATGGAGATTGGACAGAACAAACCCCTTTGGGTAAGGCAGAGTGGATTAAATTCTTTGCACCTTTCTTTAGTTTGGAGGAGAAGGCTGAAGACATTTTTAGGACCACTGAATCAAATTATTTGGCCGCTAAGGTTTTAGCGAAGAAGGCAAAAAACAAACCAACAGTACTTAGCGGAGCCCTTTATAAAGATGTATGGTATCTCCCGGGTGGGAAAAGTTGGGCAGCAAGCTTTATTAATGACGCCAATGCAGATTACTTATGGAACGATACTAACACAACCGGAAGTCTTTCACTAAGTGTAGAAAGTGTGCTTGCAAAAGCTAGTAACGCTTCATTTTGGGTGTCTCCTTCTCAATTTATATCTTACAATGAACTTGATGAGGCAAGTAGGCATTATAGCCAGTTTAAGGCCTATAAAGAAAAAAAAATATACACTTTTGCCAATACGAAAGGTGATAGCGGAGGTTTGTTGTTTTATGAGTTGGGACCTGCAAGGCCAGATTTGATCTTAAAAGACCTTATCTATATCTTTCATCCCGAATTACTTCCGGAACACCAGCTTTTCTTTTTTAAACCCTTACAGTAGTGCAAAGATCAAAAACATACCTGTTTCCTTTCCTAATCCTATTTCTGGTTTTACTTTTTTGTTTTGTGCTTAATCTAAGCCTTGGATCTGTAGCCATTCCGTTTAAAGAGACTATTAAGAGTATTTTTGGAGGAGTAGTTGTAAATGAATCATGGCATTACATCATATGGAATTACAGGATTCCAAAGGCCTTTACCGCTATTTTAGTCGGTAGCGGACTGTCGCTAAGTGGTTTATTAATGCAGACTCTATTTAGAAACCCTTTAGCAGGTCCTTTTGTTTTGGGAATAAGCTCTGGCGCAAGCCTGGGTGCGGCGCTTTTAATCATGGGATCTACACTTTTTTCTCATTGGTTTATTTTTGAAGTCATCAATGATGTTTCGCTCGCCATTGCTTCAAGTATTGGAAGTTTTTTAGTTCTTTTGGCTGTAATTACTGTAGCTTCAAGAGTAAAAGATACCATGGCATTGCTCATAATTGGATTAATGTTCGGCAGTATAACTGCTGCTCTGGTGAGCGTCCTTTCTTATTTCACCGATGCTGAAAGATTGCAACAATATATCTTTTGGGCATTTGGCAGCGTGGGGAATTTATCTGCGGTACAACTGGCTGTGTTAAGCGTATTTATTCTTGCCGGTATAATATTGAGTATCATTTCTGTTAAATCGCTCAATGCCTTGTTGCTGGGAGAGAATTATGCGCGTAGTCTGGGTGTACACATAAAGAAAACTCGCTTCATAATTATTATTGCCACAGGTTTACTGGCAGGTGCGGTAACAGCTTTTGCAGGGCCTATTGCTTTTATAGGACTTGCTGTCCCTCACTTAACTCGTCAGGTTTTCAATACAACAGATCATAGAATATTGGTGCCTGCAGTACTTGTTTACGGGGCAATACTTCTGTTACTTTGTGATTTGATAGCTCAGTTGCCCACATCCTCCTATGTATTGCCATTAAACGCAATTACTTCAGTTGTAGGTGCCCCTGTAGTTATTTGGTTATTGGTGCGAAAGAAGAAAATGATATTTTAATCACTTATAAAAACCTCAATCATCTCCATAATAAAAAAACATATCATCTTAGAAGCCAAGAAGTTGGCCATTGGGTACACCTCAGGTAAAAAACAAACGGATGTAGCTGACCATATTAGTTTTGGACTTACCAAAGGTGAGCTTGGGGCAATTGTTGGCATAAACGGTATTGGCAAGTCAACTCTTTTGCGAACTTTAGGACGAGTACAGCCCAAATTATCCGGTTCTGTAATGATAAACAAAAAGCCCATTGAATCCTTAAAGTCAGATGAACTTGCAACCTTTGTAAGTGTAGTACTTACAGAGCCAATCGCATCAAAAAATCTAACGGTATCACAACTTATTAGTTTAGGAAGACATCCTTATACCAACTGGATAGGGACTTTAACTGCTGAGGATCTATCAAAAATCCAAAACGCTATTGGAGTTTTAGAATTGGAAAGTTTAAAAAATAATAAGTGTTATGAACTTAGTGATGGCCAATTGCAAAAGGTTATGATTGCCAGAGCTTTGGCCCAGGACACCGAGATAATACTTTTAGATGAGCCCACTACGCATCTAGATCTTTATCATAAAGTACACATTTTAAAATTATTACAAAGAATTGCTCATGACACTAATAAGGTGGTTCTTTACACTACCCATGAAATAGATCTGGCTATCCAGCTATGTGATAAAATATTTATTATGAATAGGGCTAAAAATACTTTTGGTGCACCCTGCGAACTCATCGAGAGCAAAAGCTTTGAGGACTTATTCCCCAAAGACACCATCACCTTTAACCCGGAATCTGGTTCATTTAAGATAAATAAGTAAGTTTATCTACCACAGAAAATTAATGTTAATCGATTATCTTTACTTACCAGAATCAAAAATTTATGGAAACCTATTTGGTTTATAGTATTCTTGCTTTGGTTTTTTTAGTGGCCGGTTATTTTTTAGGTAACTACATCCAAAATCTTAAAACTAAATCAAGTAACAGCACCCTCCTAGAACGTGAGCAACAGCTCAGGAACAACCTTTCAGAAATGGAGAAAAGGCTGGAACTAGGTATTGAAGAGACTCGTGAATTGCGGTCTCAAAAGGAACTTTTGGGGATCCAGATCAGTCGTTATGAAACCGAAATGGCTAACCTTCAGCAAAAAAATACAGAGCAGAAGGGAGAAGTAGAAAAACTTCAGGAAAAATTTACTAAAGAATTCGAAAATTTAGCCAATAGAATATTAGATGTAAAATCAGAAAAATTTACCAAACAGAATAAAGAAAATATTGAAAATATTCTTAATCCCTTAAAGGAAAAAATTAAAACCTTTGAAGACAAAGTTGAGAAAAGTCAAAAGGAAAATATTAGCATCCACTCCTCCCTTAAAGAGCAATTATTAAACCTGCAAAGTCAAAATCTAAAAATTACACAGGAAGCAGAAAATTTGACAAAAGCACTAAAAGGGGACAGCAAAATGCAAGGAAATTGGGGGGAATTAGTGCTGGAAAGAGTACTTGAAAAATCAGGTCTTGAAAAAGACAGGGAATATTCAGTTCAGCAAAGTTTTACCAGAGAAGATGGCAGCAGGGTATTGCCCGACGTGATAATTAATCTCCCCGATGGCAAAAAAATGGTTGTAGATTCCAAGGTATCGCTTACGGCCTATGAGCGTTATATAAATGCCGAAGAGGAATTTCAGGAAAAATTTTTAAAAGAACATATTAGTTCTTTGAAGAACCATGTGGATCAGTTATCTTCGAAAAAATATGAGGATCTTTATGAAATGGAAAGCCCGGATTTTGTTTTAATGTTTGTTCCTATAGAACCTGCTTTTGCAATCGCAATAAACAATGACAACTCCATTTATAATAAAGCATTTGAGCAAAATATTGTTATTGTCACACCTTCCACCTTATTGGCAACACTTCGCACAATTGATAGCATGTGGAATAATGAGAAGCAGCAAAGAAATGCTATTGAGATAGCCAGACAAGCCGGTGCATTATATGATAAATTTGAAGGATTTATATCAGATTTAACCAAAGTGGGTAAAAAAATGGATGAGGCAAAGATTGAGTATAAGGGGGCTATGAATAAATTGGTAGAAGGTCGTGGGAATATTATAACAAGTATAGAAAAGCTTAAAAAAATGGGAGCTAAAGCGAAAAAATCTCTGCCGGATAAATATCTTGAACGAGCCCAGCAAGATGATTTTGATGAAAAACTAAATTAGAATACATGAAAAAAACTTTATTCATTGTGGTTACCATTATAATTTTGGCTTTTGCCTCCTTCTTTGCTTTTGTTTATTATGTGCCCTACAGTGAAGGTGTCCGATCTGGAGAGCTAATAAAAATTAGTCATAAAGGCGTAGTTATGAAAACATGGGAAGGCGAATTAAGCCAGGGTATTTCGGGTGCACAAATATTTAAGTTTTCGGTGTCCAGTAAAAAGAAAGATGTAATTGATAAGCTGAAAGAATATCAGGGCGCCTACGTTAAATTGAATTACGAGGAACGTTATACTACATTCTCATGGTGGGGTGATACCAAATACTTCATTACCGAGGTCCAACTCGAAAAATCACCACATTTTAATAACTGATTTCTTAAAAAAGACCTGTTTTTGGCCTCAGCAGAATTTAAAAATAAACTTCATGCAATTAATTTTGCTGCGGCTGCATCTAAAAACCAGTTTAACTTACCTGAGTTGGGTTTAACAAGAGAAGCAGGATAGGTATTATAGTTTCCCTTCCTCTTTATTATCTCTAATA
>Ga0316198_10001025_pt1 | contig 15874 bp, 15 predicted proteins | sample OudBieAanoxic_MG_FD_204935 | JGI IMG/M metagenome (GOLD analysis project Ga0316198, IMG submission 204935) | Coastal sediment microbial communities from Oude Bieten Haven, Netherlands - site A anoxic | ecosystem: Environmental > Aquatic > Marine > Coastal > Sediment | place: Netherlands...
CCGCTCGGTACGCTCGACCTCGAGCACCCCCAGAGCCGCCGAAAGGTCGGAGACGCTCTCGCTAAGCCCCGTCAATTTCCTGTGCAGCAGCTCGTCGTCTGCACTGACGGCGGTTATGCGTGCAACATCCTGTTTCATCTGCGCCAATTCGCCCGCAATCGCGGCATCGCCGGTTGCTGGTGGGCGAAGACCGAACCACAGGGCGGTAAGTGCGATCAGACTTGCCACGGCGGCAAAGGTCGCCGTCGTGCGCCTGCTGCGGCGCAACTTCTCGTCCATCTCCTCGACCAGGGTCTCCATGGCTCGATGGAGTGCTGAAGCCGTGCGGCGGCGATCATCGTCTACGTCCGCAATACGACTGATCAACGATTGCTCGATCTCGTGCAGTCTTTGGTCTCGATCATGCTGATTCGGGTGTTCCATGATTTTTCCTCCTCCTCGGACTTCCGGCTGTTTGTTTATTCAATGATCCCCCAGCGGCGTACAGAATCTCAAGGTCGGAAGGCGCAAAGCCGACCTCAAGACTCCCACATGACGCTCTTGCCCTGCGCTGCCGCCGCGCTGAGGAGCTCGATAAGCGGCAGCGCGCGATGGGCCAGGCTGACGTGTGAGCTATCGTCGCCCTCGTCGTCGCCCTGGCCCTTTTTCGGGGCGGGGTCTAGCGGGGCATCCGGATCGGCAGAGACTGCCCCCTTCAGGCGCGCTAGAGCATCAGCCACGTCCTCTGCCAGCAAAGCGCTGGGGACGGCGCCGCTGTGGCCCATGAGTTTGATCAGGCTAACGGCCACGTCACCGAACATGGTGATGTTGGCATAGGCATCGGTCTTGAATGTGACCAGCATGTCGATGTCCTCAGGTTGAGGTAAAGATTCAGCATCGGGATTACCCGGCAAGGCGCGGAGCGAACGGTATAGAATCTGGTCGTAGGTTCGCCGCTTCTCTAAGATACGACATCTTGGGCACCGCCCGTCCGCAAACACTCAATCTGCAAAGCTCTGCCAATGAACACGACTTGGTTCCCGACAAAGACACCCCGTTCTCAGCCTCGTTTCCTCGGTCTGCTGAGCGCAGCGATCGGCTTGGCTGGTCTGCTGATCTCGTTGCAATCGCAGGCGGACATCCCGGCCACGCCGGTCATGACCCTCTACAAGTTCAACGGCGCCCTCAAGATGCCCTACTACGATGCGGACGCGTTTGCCCGGCGCGGCGCCAAGTCCCCGGCCGGTTATCTGACCCAGGGCTCCTCGGTCATCCCCTGTCTGCTGATGCGCAACGGTAAGCCGCTCACCGACAGCAAGGGAACACCCTATGTCGGATTCGAGATCCTCGTCGATTCGTCGAATGCCGGTCCGGACTCCACGGATCGTTTCAAGCGCACCGTTGCCGAGCGCGGGCGGTTGCGTGTGAAGAACCATCATTGCTCACGCAGCGTAAAGCGGGTGATCAATGTGCGCGACTTTTACGCACTGAACAAGGCGCCCTTCTTCGATCCACCGAGCGCAGGCAAGAGCAGCGTCAAGGGTCGGAGCGAGCTTGATCGGATCGTGCGCGGCTTTCACGCATCCCGTCACTGCGAGCAGGCCAACAAGAGCCTGATCGGACGCCGTGGAGCGTTGAAGAAGTCCTGGGAGCGTTATATCGCCGAGCATAAGGGCAAAACCCCGGCCAAGACCCTGGCCCGTGCCAAGCATCTGGACTACACCATGCGCACCGCTCTGTTCGAGGGCCATCTGGACCGGGGCTGCAATGCCTATGGCGCCTGCGAGCGCAACATTATCGCCCTGTCCATTCGCAACCGCGCCAGAGGACAATGCCTCAAACGCCAAGGTTGTCGATTCCCGGGGGATTTCCAGGGGGCCGCCTCCTCTGTCTCCCAATACAACATCTGGGACGAGTTTCTGACCCAGATCTCCGGCCTCACCGCCTGCTTCCTGCGCCAAGATTTGGGCAGCACGGGGAATCGGCGCAGCGGTGATTACTATGACAAGCTCCAGGCTATGTACGACCAAAATGTCAGCGACGTTGAGCGAATTCTCTACGGCAGCGACGACGCTCTACGCGCGCTCTTCCCCGGCAACTCCCTGCATGATCTCAGCGGCCTGCGCCACTACTACCATGCCCCCGCCATGGGCAAGTGCTTTCCCAACCATAGGCGGGTCGAGTATATGTCCGGTGCAGTGGCCAGTAAGGGTAACGATTACGCCCTTATCGCCAATACGCGTATCAAGGTTGGCGACAAGGCCGAGAACGGCTACCGTTTCCGCGAGTTTATCTTCACCGAGTCGGAACACGAGGACGTGATCGATATTGAGGATAACTACCCAGGCTTCGTGGTCGACGGGCGCAAGGTCCGTCTCAAGGGTTCCTCCGGCTGTCTACCCTACGGCGTTCCCCGCGGCTGCGGGTTCAAGCATGTCGGGCGCTACCGCAGAGCCCCCTTCTGGCTCGACGCCGGCAAACCTCTGGAACTCAAATGCAAGATCCGCGACCAAGGCAAGACCTGTAAGTCGTCAGGTTCGACCAAGACTGCCAGGGTCGGCGGTGCCTGCGATACCCAGATGCGGCCGGTGACGCATGTGAAATAGCGGTTTTCGGAGAAGATAGCCAATGACGATTTCCAGTGCCCTGCTGCATCGACTGCCTGAGCAGTTCAGACTTGGCGGATAGTCTCAATATCCATGTCGTTGCAACCACTGCTCGAGCATCACCAGGACCCAGCGCATGATGCCATGGTTGGAGGCGTGAGTACCCTGATGTTGTTCGCCGAGCCAGTCCAGATAGGAGGGCTTGACGATGCCGCGCTCGCGCAGGGAAGCGAGGCTCGTCTCGGTCAGCTCCCGCAGGGGCTGGTACTCCACCATCCACAGACCCACTGGCAAGTCGATGCCATGCTTCTTCTTGTCGATGATCTCCCTGGGGACTAAATCGGCGAGCGCTTGTTTGAAAAACCAGCGCAGCTTGGTGCGTTGAACCTGCATTTCGGGCGGCACGGCGGCGGCGAAGACCATCATCTCCTGATCTAGCAGGGGGTAGCGTACGTCCACACCCGCCAGACCGCAGGCATGGTTCATTTTGCGCAGATCGTTGTCGGCGAGGGCGATCTTGAGATCGAGGTGCATCATGCGGTTGACGCTGGATTGGGCGTTGGTGCGGCGATAGGCGGCGCGTAGGTCTGCGAGCGGATGCGCCGGATCGACTGCGGCAAGGAAATCGGCGACAAAGATCTCGCTCAGAGGCGAGCAATTAAGGAAGTTGTCGATCTCCAGGCGGTCCGGCAGGGGCACTTTGGCCTGGTGGATAAAGCTCCTGAGCTTACGCACAGGAGCGACCTGATCGCCACCAGGTAGACTGAAGACGAGGGGCTCGATGAGGCGGCTGCGCAGGGAGTCGGAGACCTGGCCGTAGAGTTCGAACGCCCATTGGTTGGCATAGCGTGCATTTCCGCCGAAGATCGCGCCTCCGCCGTCGCTGGCCAGAAGCCGCTCGATGCCCTCCCTTCTTGCATGGCGCGCGCGTAGATAAGCCGGCACCACCGAGGCGTTGCCAAATGGCTCGTCGCAGTAGGCGGCTATCTCGGGGATGCTCTCGAGCACATCTTGCGGGGTGACAGAGAATTCACGGGCTTTCGTGCCGAAGTGTCTGGCGGCGATACGCGCGTATTCGATCTTATCGAAACCCTCCGCCTGGTACTCTGTGGAATAGGTTTGGACCGGTTCGTCTCGGAGCTGGGCGAAGGTACCCGCGACGGCGAAGCTGTCGGCGTATCCGTTGAGTAAGGCCGCCGTCGTGTGCTCATCTCCGGCGGCGCGGGTCACCACGCGAGGAAGCAGGTTGCGGAAATCCGCTTTCAGAGCGTCGAAATCGGCTGGGTTATCCTCGCGGTACGGCATGCTCCAGTAGAAACGATCCCGGCATAGGCCATCGGCGCCGACGACGACCATCTGCGCCGGCAGGAGCTTTTCGCAACCGCTGTAGACGGTACCCGGGCTGGGCACGACATGGAAATAGAGATAGTCGAAGAGGGCCTGCTCATTCAGCCTAGCCTGGAAGCCGGGCAGCCGCCGCAGGGCATCGAGCCGGGAGGAAAAGGACAACCGTGCCGCATTGCGATGCAGGTAGAGGGGGCGCTGTCCGATACGGTCGACGGCCAGGATCACTGTATGCTCGCCGCGGTCGTACAAGGCCAGGGAGAAAGGACCGTGCACGCGGCGCAGAAAATCCTTGCCGTGGGCGCGGTAAAGATCGACCAGATCCCGTGCCGAGAGCGAACGTCCCGATGCTCGCTGCAGCTGATCGCTAACAACAATGGCATAATTGTCGTCGGCATACAGCCGACCGGCTACGTCTGCCGCGGCGCCCAGGTAACCGAAATGCAATGCGTCCACTCTCAGTCCCGGCGTCTCGATTCCGGATTGCGCACCGCAATCTCGCAACATACCGGCTAACAACCGATGTGACGCTGCTGCATCGGCCACATCGCCGACCCAACCGCAGATACCCTGCATGACATCCCCCTTCTCCTCGCTGGACGCTCAGTATACCTGCCGCATTCGAGTGCCGGAGAGGTCGTCTGCGCCCGTCGATTGCAGTAGACTCAAGGCGGAAGACCCCGGTTTCGTTGGCGCAGGTGAGTCATGACGGATACCAGATACGATGTGCTCTTTTCCGGTGAGCTGAAACCGGAGGCCGACCCGTTTGCGGTGCGTGCCCGAATCCAGGAGCTGTTCAAGCTCTCTGATCAGGCCGCGAACCAACTCTTCAGCGGCAAGACGATCGCCGTGAAGCGAGATCTTGATCTCGCCAAGGCGACCAAGTTTCGCAAAGCCTTTCTTCAGGCCGGTGCCTTCGTGGCGGTGGTCGAAAAGACGACCGGCCCGGCCGCCGAGCAGAAAAAGGCAGAGCAACCACCCGCCAAGGAGCAGGGAAACCGGGCCCAGGGATTGACGTTGGCGGCGACCAACAGCGGCCCGCTCGAAGCGGACAATTCCGCATTCGCGGCACGGGAAATCGACACCAGTCACTTGAGCTTGGTCACGGGCAACAATTGGTCATTGGAAGATGCAGCCCCTACCCTGCCCCCCGTCGCGCTACCGGATATCAGCCACCTCTCGCTTGTCGAGCCAGAGCCGGAGGAGGACGGGGATGGAGAACCGGACGAATCCAGATAGCGAACACAGCGATCCAAAACCCGAAACAATTAAGCAGTGCCTCGTCATATGAGCACGGATTTCGAACACATCGTCGTCGGTGCCGGGATCAGCGGCCTCGGCTCTGCCCACCGTGCCGCACGCAAAGGCATCTCGACCTTGGTACTCGAATCGACCGCGCGCATCGGCGGCTGCATGAACAGCACAACCTTCGAGGGCTGCGATGGCTTCTGGGCCGAGGCGGGTAGCCACACCTGCTTCAACAGCTACGGCCACCTGCTCGATACCCTGGACGACCTGGGGATGCTGGAGCGTCTCACGCCGAAGGCGAAGCTGAGGTATGCGCTTTGGCGGGGCGGCGAACGTAAGTCCATATTCTCGTCCTTGCACCCGCTGGAGTTGCTCTTCTCTTTGCCGCGGGTCTTCACGGGCAAAAAGGCTGGCCGGAGCGTCAAGGAGTTCTATGCCCATGGACTCGGACAGCGGAATTACCGAGACGTTTTCGGTCCGGCTTTCCGTGCCGTCATCTGCCAGGATGCAGACGACTTCCCGGCGGACCTGCTTTTCCGCCGCAAACCAAGGCGTAAGGACGTTATTCGTAGCTTCACCCTGCCGGGCGGCTTATCCGGCATCCCTCAATCCATCGCCGCGCAGGATGGATTGGAGGTGCGGACCAGAAATGGCGTCGCCGAAATTCATCGCGACGGAGCAGGCTTCCGCTTGCAGATGCAAGACGGTGGCGAACTTGCTTGCGACAGCCTGACACTGGCGGTGCCACCAGACGTGGCCGCGCGGTTGCTGAAGACAGCGTTCGACGATCTGGCCATGATCATCGGTGGCATCGGCATGCAGGAGATAGAGTCCTTGGCACTGTGCATCCCATCGGAACAGGTGTTGCATCTCCCCCCGCTTGCAGGTCTGATCGCTATCGACGACGCCTTTTACTCAATGGTCTCCCGCGATTTTCTCGCTGATCCGCACTACCGCGGCTTTACCTTCCATTTCCGCCCCGATACGGTGCACGGGGATGCACAGGTGGAGCGCGCGTGCTTAGCACTCGGCATCCGCGCGGATGCCATCGCCGGCATGGAACGGGTAACCAGCCGCCTGCCGGCGCTACGCGTCGGTCACGAGGAACGTGTGGCGCGCATTGATGAGGCATTGGTAGGGAAGCGCGTTGCCATCACGGGAAACTGGTTCTTCGGGGTATCGATCGAGGACTGCCTGACCCGCAGTCACTGTGAGCACGAACGCCTGTTTGGCTAACCCTATCCCCGGCCATCTCCCAAAGGGAGAGGGGGACAGGGTACACCTACGGAGCCTGTTTGAATGACAACTAAACAACGCATCGAAGGAGCTATCTTATGCGAGAAGCGAGCCTGTTCATCGCCCTGTTCGCCGTCTGCTTGACCGCAGCGGCCGAGGAGATCGGTACTGTCAGCACCAAGTTCAAGGTAGTCGGCCCCAATGACAAAATCGTCATCGAGGTGTTTGAAGATCAGGGCGTTCCCGGTATCGCCTGCTATCTCAGCAGGGCCAAGACCGGCGGTATTTCCGGTGCCTTCGGACTTGCGGAAGATACCTCCGATGCATCCATTTCCTGTCGCCAGATAGGCCCCGTTCGGCTCGTCGACGAGATCCGCAATGGCAAGGCTGATGGCGATGAGGTCTTCAAACAGCGCACCTCGCTGGTGTTCAAGTCCATGCAGGTGGTGCGCTTTTACGACGCCCAGCGCAACGTCCTCGTCTATCTGACCTATAGCGACAAGATTATCGAGGGTTCACCGAAAAACAGCATCTCGGTAGTGCCCATCCAGCCATGGCCCGGCCACGGCCAAAGCCCGAGCGCCGAGGAAGAGATGACGCCGGGGGATTGAGGCCATCTGCCTTCAGCAAGACAGGGCGTTGTGCCTTCGCGGTTCACAGCAGCACAAGATTGTCTCGGTGTATGAGTTCGGCATCGTCCAGATAGCCAATGATTTCCTCGAACCGCGAACTCGGCTGCCCCTTGATGCGCGCCGCCTCCTGGGCACCGTAGTTGACGAGCCCGCGGGCAATCTCTCTTCCTGCCTGATCCACGCAGGCGACGACCTCGCCGCGGATGAAATTCCCTTCCACATCGCTGACACCGACAGCCAGCAGGCTGGTTCCGCGGTTTCGCAGGGCGCGTACGGCCCCGTCGTCGAGCGTCAGCCGGCCACGTACCAAGAGATGCCCAGCCAACCATTGTTTGCGTGCCGCCTGAGGCTCCTGCACCGGCAGAAATAGAGTGCCGACAGACTCGCCGGCCCGAATGCGGCCAATCACGTCCATGCACCTGCCTGGGGCGATGATCGTCGGCGTGCCGGAGCGGGCCGCTAGCCGAGCTGCCCGAACCTTCGTGACCATACCGCCGGTGCCCAGCCCGGTGACGCTCCCGCCAGCCACAGCATCCAGCTGGGGGTTGTCGATACGGGTCTCGGAGATCAGCTTGGCGGCGGAGTCGAAACGCGGATCACGGTCGAACATTCCGTCCTGATCCGTGAGCAGGACCAGCATGTCTGCCTCGATCAGATTGGCCACTAATGCTGCAAGGGTGTCATTGTCACCGAACCGCAGCTCATCCGTGGCCACGGTGTCGTTTTCGTTGACCACCGGGATCACGCCTAAGGACAGTAGCGTCTGCAGGGTGCTGCGGGCGTTGAGATAGCGTGCGCGGTCATCGAGATCGTCGCGCGTCAATAGCACTTGGGCAGTGTGCAGCCCGCGCTTGCTGAAGCAGTCCTCGTAGGCGCGGATCAGGCCCATTTGCCCGATAGCGGCGGTGGCCTGTAGGCCATGTAAGGTCTTTGGCCGGCGCTGCCAGCCCATGCGCGACATGCCCTCGGCGACGGCGCCGGAAGACACCAGCACCAGATCTGCCCCGCTTCGGCGCAGGGCGCTCATCTGGTCCACCCAGGGGCTCAGGATCTCGCGCCTGAGTCCATCGCCATCGCCGGTCAGCAAGGCACTGCCGATCTTGATCACCCATCGGCGGGTGTGGGGGATTTTCGTTCGGATCATTGGCCTAGATTGGACGGCGATATCGAGCAGTAGTCAGCAAGAGTTTATTTTTTATGGAGGAAAATCAAAACACCCTAAGCGCGGGGAGCGCTAAGACAGACCTCGACTGGATACTGGTAACCGACAACTGGAGACTAACAACTTTTCGCGTTAATCGAGCGGATGCCAATCGCCATTTTCCGGCGCTTCGGCATGCTCGTTGCGTCTCTCCTTGGCGGGTCGCAGGGCCTCCAGGCGCCGCATCAGGGCCTGACTCAGTACGTCGGTTCCCTCGCCGGTGACGGCGGAGATGCCGTAGACTGGCCCCCGCCAGTCGAGGGCCTCGAGGAGGCGCCCCCGCCGCGACTCGTACTCGGCCGCCACCAGCAGATCGCGTTTGTTGAGTACCAGCCAGCGCTCCTTTTCTATCAGATCCGTGCCATATTGAGCCAGCTCGCGTTCGAGCTTTCGAACCTGATCCAGCGTGTCGACCGAATCGTCCAATGGCGCAATATCCACCAGATGCAGCAGTAGCCGAGTGCGCGACAGGTGCTTGAGGAAGCGCAAGCCGAGGCCAGCGCCGTCTGCCGCACCCTCGATCAGACCAGGGATGTCCGCGATGACAAAGCTGTGCTCGCGCCCGAGGCTGACCACGCCGAGGTTGGGATGCAGGGTCGTGAAGGGGTAGTCGGCCACCTTGGGTCGCGCGCTGGAGACCTTGCGGATCAGGCTGGACTTTCCCGCGTTAGGGAAGCCCAGGATGCCCACGTCAGCCAATAGGATTAGCTCCAGATGCAGGTCGCGGCATTCGCCCGGCGTTCCAGGTGTGCTTTGGCGCGGCGTACGATTAGTGCTTGATTTGAAGCGTGCATTGCCGATGCCATGGAATCCGCCGCGGGCAACGAGTAGCCGCTCGCCGTGGCTCAACAGCTCGCCGATGAGCTCGCCGGTCTCGTCGTCAAGCACCCGGGTGCCCACTGGGACATCGATTTCCAAGTCCTCCCCGCCGCGGCCGGTCATGTTACGGCCCATGCCAGTGCTCCCGTGCCGAGCGCGCAGGATTCGCTGGTAGCGAAAATCCACTAGCGTGTTCAGATTGCTGCTGGCGACAAGATGGACGCTTCCGCCATTGCCACCGTCTCCGCCATCTGGCCCGCCTTTGGGAATGTATTTCTCGCGCCGGAAGCTTACACAGCCGCTACCACCATCACCGGCCTCGACGCGGATTCGTGCCTCGTCAACAAATTTCATGAGACTACGAAGACAAACAGGGGCCTGAAACGCGAAAAGCCCCGCCATAAGACGAGGCTTCTCATCGATACTGGAAAGGCCTGAAGATCAGGCGCTGTCGACACTGATGTACTTGCGGTTTTTAGGGCCTTTAATCTCGAACTTCACAACGCCGTCGGCGAGGGCGAAGAGCGTGTGATCGCGGCCGCATCCGACGTTGACGCCGTTGTGGAACTTGGTGCCGCGTTGGCGCACGATGATGCCACCAGCGCGAATGCTTTGGCCACCGTAGACCTTGACGCCGAGACGTTTGGATTCTGAATCGCGGCCGTTACGCGAACTGCCGCCTGCCTTTTTGTGTGCCATGCTGCTCTCCTCAGCCCGCGTTGATACCGATGACAGTGAGCTCCGTGAACCACTGACGGTGGCCTTGGCGCTTCAGGTATTGCTTGCGTCGACGGAATTTAACGATCTTCACCTTTTTGCCGCGCCCGTGACTCTTGACTGTTGCCAAGACCTTGCCGCCCTCGACATACGGCTTCCCGACCGTGACCGTTTCACCGTCGGCGATCATGAGCACCTTGTCGAGTTCGACACTAGTGCCCTCATCGGCAGCAATCTTCTCGACCTTGAGGGTATCGCCCTCTGTGATCCGGTACTGCTTGCCACCGGTTTGAATGACCGCGTACATGAATACATCCCCAGCGATAATTGTTATCGGCCCCGCTACAAGGGGGCTAATCAAAGACTCCGAATGATAGCCCGCCGGATTGGGCGGAGTCAAACTCGCCGATGACGCTCATTGCATTTGCCCTCTTGGCAAATCGGTGCAATTCTGATTGGTAGCGCGGCACGAAGGCACCGGTTGTGGTCGCAGCGGAATCAACGCTCCTTGACAGCGCATGCCCTCGCACCTAGGATCGCTGCGGTTTATTTTCTACCTCTCCCAGTAATTTCACATGGAACTGTCCGCGATCCGAGGCCCTGTCGCCGAAGACTTCCAGGCCGTCGACCGGTTGATACTGCGCCGACTCGAGTCTGACGTCGTCCTCATCAACCAGATAGGCCATTACATCGTTAACAGCGGTGGCAAGCGCTTGCGACCGCTGGCGGTATTGCTCGCTGCACGAGCATGCGGGTACGTGGGTGGTCGCCACATCGACTTAGCAGCCGTTGTCGAGTTTATTCATACCGCGACCTTGCTGCATGACGATGTGGTGGACGGCTCCGAGCTGCGTCGCAATCGGGAAACCGCCAATGCGGTTTGGGGTAACGAAGCCACTGTACTCGTCGGGGATTTCCTCTATTCGCGCTCCTTCGAGATGATGGTGGACGTAGGCAGCATGCGCGTCATGGATATCCTCTCCCACGCCACTAACCGCATCGCCGAGGGTGAGGTGTTGCAGTTGCTCAACTGCAACGACCCCGATACCAGCGAGCAAAAGTATATGGGGGTCATCGAGCGCAAGACAGCCACACTGTTCGAGGCGGGAACTCGCCTCGGCGCGGTGCTGGCCGAATCGTCCGGTGATGTAGAGGAGGCGATGGCGGTCTACGGGCGCGCCCTTGGCGTTGCCTTTCAGCTGGTGGACGACGCCCTCGACTACCGCGCCAGCAGCGATGAGCTTGGCAAGAATCTGGGAGATGACCTCGCCGAGGGGAAGCCCACGTTGCCGGTCATTCGTGCCCTGGAGTTGGGTACACCCGAGAGCAGGGCACTGTTGCGTGAGGCTATCGAGTCCGGTGGACGTGAGTACATTGCCGATGTTGCGGCGGCAATTGATTCCACGGATGGGATTGATTACACTATCTCGCTGGCACGTGAATACGCGCAGATGGCCAAGCAAGCACTTACAGCATTGCCTGAGTCGAAAGAGCGTGCTGCATTGGAAGGTATGGCGGATTTCGCCGTTGTTCGCACTTATTAGCGGGGTGTAGCTCAGCCTGGTAGAGCACTACGTTCGGGACGTAGGGGCCGGAGGTTCGAATCCTCTCACCCCGACCACTGCTTCGGATCGGTTCCCGGTCGATCCGACACGAGAAACCGGCCTTTCATGGCCGGTTTTTTCGTGTTACTGCTCGTCCTTCTCCACCAATGAGATTTGATCCAAGCCCTTGTTGACCTCGGCCCGCTCCTCCGCAGTCCCGCCGAGCTTAATCATCAACCGTACCTCGTTGGCAGAGTCAGCATATTTCAGTGCATCCTCGTAGGAGATCTCTCCGTCCTGATAAAGGTCGTAGAGAGCCTGATCGAAGGTGATCATGCCCTGTTCCCTGGACCGTTTCATCAGCTCCTTGAGCTTATGGACCTCACCCTTGCGGATCAGATCGGATGCCAACGGCGTGTTGATGAGCACCTCCATGATTGCGCGCCGTCCCTTGCCGCCTTTGCGAGCCGCCAATTGCTGAGCAACGATGCCCTTGAGGTTAAGTGACAGATCCATGAAGAGCTGGTTACGCGCCTCTTCCGGGAAGAAGTTGATGATGCGATCAATGGCCTGATTTGCATTGTTCGCGTGCAGGGTGGCGAGTACCAAGTGTCCCGTTTCGGCGAAGACGATGGCGTGCTCCATGGTCTCGCGGGTTCTTATCTCGCCGATGAGGATGACATCCGGGGCCTGACGCAAGGTGTTTTTGAGGGCAATGCCATAGGATTCGGTGTCCACGCCCACTTCCCGTTGCGTCACGATACAGCCGTCGTGATCATGGACGAACTCGATGGGGTCCTCGATGGTGATGATGTGCCCCGTGCTATGCCGATTACGGTAACCGATCATCGCCGCCAGCGAGGTGGACTTACCGGTTCCGGTGGCGCCGACGAAGATCACCATCCCGCGTTTCGTCATGCCCAGATCGCGAAGGATCGGCGGTAGGCGCAACTCTTCCAAGGTCGGTATCTTGGTGTCGATACGGCGCAAGACCATGGCAGCCGCATCGCGCTGCACCAAGGCACTGACACGGAAGCGGCCCACGCCTTTGGCATCGATGGCGAATTGACACTCCTTGGTCTCCTCGAACTCCTTCTGCTGCTTCTCGCTCATCACGCTGTAGATGATGTCGCGCGCGGCGCGCGGCGTCAGCGGTTCGTTACCGACCGGACGAAGGACACCGTCGATCTTGATGCAGGGCGGACGTCCACTGGTGATGAATAGATCCGAACCCTTTTTTTGGGCCATCAGGATAAGCAGTTTATTGAAGTCCACGATGTCTCCCGTATTGCTCGCTGCTCAGCCCTGAGCTTTGCCCCGCAAGGCGAGTGGCCGGACAACCTGGCCGGCAGCTCGGAATAGGTTGAGAAATTAAGTGATGGCGTCTTTGTTATGTGCCTTGCTTTTGGCATCCTGACGCGTGATAAGGCCTTGCTTGAGCAACCCCGAGAGATTCTGATCGAGGGTCTGCATGCCATGGGCCTGACCCGTCTGGATGGCCGAGTACATCTGCGCCACCTTGTCCTCGCGAATGAGATTGCGGATGGCCGGAGTGCCAATCATGATCTCATGGGCCGCTATACGACCGCCGCCGATCTTCTTCAGCAGGGTCTGAGCAATCACCGAGCGCAGCGACTCAGAAAGCATAGAGCGCACCATGTCCTTCTCTGCTGCGGGGAAGACGTCGATGATCCGGTTGATGGTCTTGGCAGCCGAGGTGGTGTGCAGTGTGCCGAACACCAGATGCCCCGTCTCCGCAGCGGTCAGCGCTAGACGGATAGTCTCCAGGTCGCGCATCTCGCCCACCAGGATGATATCCGGGTCCTCGCGCAGTGCCGAACGCAGCGCCTCGCTGAATCCCAGGGTGTCTTTGTGCACCTCGCGCTGATTGACGAGGCACTTCTTGCTGACATGCACAAACTCGATGGGGTCCTCGATGGCGAGGATGTGCTCGTAGCGGTTGTCGTTGACGTAATCCAACATGGCCGCCAGCGTGGTCGACTTACCCGAGCCCGTCGGGCCGGTCACCAGGACCAGGCCGCGCGGGACATCGACGATGTCCTTGAAAATCTTTGGCGCCTTGAGGTCATCCAGGGTCAACACCTTGGAGGGGATGGTACGGAAGACTGCTGCCGCGCCCCGTTTCTGGTTGAAGGCGTTGACACGGAAGCGGGCAACGCCGGGGATCTCGAAGGAGAAATCGGTCTCCAGAAACTCCTCGTAGTCTCTGCGCTGCTTGTCGTTCATGATGTCGTAGACAAGGGAATGCACGGTCCTGTGCTCCAGGGCCGGCACGTTGATGCGGCGCATGTCGCCATCGACGCGAATCATGGGCGGCAGGCCTGCAGAGAGATGCAGGTCCGAAGCGCTATTTTTGACCGAGAAGGATAGGAGTTCTGCGATATCCAAGGTATACCCCGTCCGCCTTATGTAAGCTGTTCGATCGATGCGTCAAAGGATACCGCGAAAACCCAAGAGGAACACGATCCAAACGGCGCAGTGGCAGGTATGACGCGTCGTTATCCCGGGCTCGTTGTGGTCTTTACTCGGCTGTTGCCAGTAACGATCGGCTTTTTCAGCGGCTCGACTTGACTGAAAATGAGACCCTAAAAGCACATCCTTTTGCTAGCCCAGTTCTCCACGCGCCATCTTCTCGACCTTGTCCATGACCATCGCCTCCAGATCGCGCTTGAACTGTGCGACGCGGTCAAGCACGGCAGGATCGCTCGTGCCAATGATTTGGGCGGCGAGCAAGCCCGCGTTTTTCGCCCCGTTGATGGCGACTGTGGCCACAGGTACCCCTGCGGGCATTTGCACGATGGACAGAAGTGAGTCCTGGCCCGAAAGGCTGGAGGTCTTTACCGGCACACCGATGACCGGTAAGGGTGTGATGGCGGCGGCCATGCCAGGCAGGTGGGCGGCCCCGCCGGCACCGGCGACGATCGCTTTGAGTCCGCGTTCGCGGGCGCGCTCGGCGTATTCGTAGAGCCGCTTGGGGGTGCGGTGGGCGGAGACGATGGTCATCTCGTAGACAATCCCGAGTTCGTCGAGGATGTCGGCCGCTGCCTGCATGACGGGCAGGTCCGAGTCGCTGCCCATAATGATACCGACCAGTGCCTGGGTCATGGATGATCCTCCCCGGTGATTTCCAGTAGCTCCCGCACCTGCTCCGCTTTCGTGCGCGCCGCGGCGATGTCCGCATCCAAAACGGTCACATGGCCCATCTTGCGGAATGGCTTGGTGGATGCCTTGCCGTAGATGTGGACGCTCACGCCCGGTATGGCCAGGGCTGCGGCCATGCCCCGGATGACAGGTCGGCCGGTATGGCCCGGACTGCCTAGTAAATTGATCATGGCCGCCGGAGAAATCTGGTCAGTCGCGCCCAGGGGCAGACCGATGACGGCGCGCAAATGCTGCTCAAACTGGTCCGTCATGCATGCCTCGATGGTGTAGTGGCCCGAATTGTGGGTCCGCGGTGCTACCTCGTTGACCAGAATCTCACCATCCGCAGTCAGGAACATCTCGACGCCAAAGACCCCTACGCCGCCAAGGGCATGGACTGTGCGCACGGCAATCTCTTCAGCGGCGGCAGCGGTCTCGTCCGAGACGTGGGCGGGGGCCAGCAGCAGGTCGAGCACGTTCTCGCCGGATCGAAAGATCATCTCCACCACTGGGTAGCAACGCGTGTCGCCGTCCGTGGACCGGGCCACCAGAACTGCGATCTCCTTCTCTGCCTCGACGAAACGTTCCACGTAGGAAGACACTGGCAGGTGACGGGCAAAGTCTTCCGGTGTCTTCATCACCGCCACGCCACGTCCATCGTAGCCGCCGCGCCTCACCTTCTGGACCAGTGGGTAGCCGAAGTCGGCGAAGGACTCCGCGAAGTCGCCCTCGACCTCGACGAATTCGGCGGTCGGGATGCTCCCGTCGCGCATCAGTCGCTTCTGCGTGAGTTTGTCCTGGATGATCGCAAGTACCTTGGGCGAGGGGTGGATGCGCCGCCCCTCGCGCTCCAACTCCATGAGGGTTTCGCTATCGATGTCCTCGATGTCGAAGGTAGTGACATCTGTGGACTCGACCAGTTCGCGCAACTTGGCCGGGTCGTAGTAGTCGCCGACGATCTGGTGCCCGGCCACCTGACCGGCAGGGGAGTTGGGGGTGGGGTCCAGCACGACGCAAGTGCAGCCAAGCCGTTTGGCGGCCTTGACCATCATGCGGCCAAGTTGGCCGCCGCCGATAATGCCGATGCGGGCAAGCGGGAAAGGGTAAGAATCCATCTCTTCGGTTCAGTCAGGAAAAACGATTAATCATACCGCTCACCTGCGCAACTAACCAGATCTTAAGGCGGCTGCCCCAACGTATGAGCCAATGAGCGAAAATCTCCAAGATCACATAGGCTCGGGCTTGAATTCAGGTGTCACTTGCCCGCAAATTCGCCCTTGGCGAGGATTGCGGACCGACCCTCTAGCTGTCTCGACCCGCGCTTCGGTTAGGCCCGGGCATAGATTCCCGAAGAAATTAAGGTGGGACATGAAGCACAACCGCTAT
>Ga0316198_10001026_pt1 | contig 15873 bp, 12 predicted proteins | sample OudBieAanoxic_MG_FD_204935 | JGI IMG/M metagenome (GOLD analysis project Ga0316198, IMG submission 204935) | Coastal sediment microbial communities from Oude Bieten Haven, Netherlands - site A anoxic | ecosystem: Environmental > Aquatic > Marine > Coastal > Sediment | place: Netherlands...
GCCATGAGCTGGGCGCCCAGGCAGATGCCCAGGATCGGTTTGTCCGCCGCCATGGTCTGTTCTATCAGCCGCCGCTCCGCGCCGATCCATGGATGGACCGCCTCCTGGCCCAGGCTCATGGGCCCGCCCATGACGATCAGCGCATCGAAGTCCCCGGTGTCTGGAAGCGGCTCGCCAGCGGGTACCATCACGTGTGTCAGCTTGTGGCCCAGGCCAGCCGCCCAATCCGGCAGGAACGCAGGTCCGTCATAGTCGGCGTGTTTGAGGCAGTGGATTCTCATGGGATTTCGGTCCGGCAGACTGCTCTGCGCCCTAGTGAAGATGCAGCTCGACGATGTCCCCATCCTCGACCTGGTGCTCCGGTCCGACCTGCTGGCCGTCGAAGACGGATCTACCCCAGACCCGGGCAAAGCCAAGCGAACTGGCGATGTCCTTGTGGACCAGTGTTGCCACATCCATGACGGTGTCTCCCTGGCGCACGGTAAACGGTTTGTCCATGTCCGGGTCCTTGCCGGGCGTCTTGGTGTAGACGCGCACAATACCGAGCTGATTGAACAGGAAGGGTCCGATCCTATCCAGGCCGTGTCCGGTCTCGGCGGACGTGCCGATGGCCGGGAGATCCAGGTCCAGGAGTTCTTCCAGCACCTCTATCTCGCCGGGCTCCGGGTCCAGGTCACGCTTGTTGGCGAGCAGCAGAGTAGGGAGTTCGATCCGGAACGGGTCGTCCTCGTCGCCAGCCGACACGGAGTCGGCCGTCCCCGGCCATTCCGGCACCAGCCGGATCCTGCGTTCGTTCAGCCACCCCAGTACGTAGCTGAGCTGGTCGGTGCACGCCGGGTCCGACAGGTCCACCACCAGCAGCGCGGCATCCGCCGTCTGCAGGGGCGTGGCGAACCACGGTACGGTGAATTCCTCGGCCACTGGGGGCAGGTCCACCAGCTGGAAATTCACGTCCTCCCAGACCAGCATGCCGGGCTGTGGCAGCTGGGTGGTGAAGGGGTAGGCGCCCACCTCCGAACGGGCGCCGGTCAGGCGCCCATGGAGGGCCGACTTGCCCGAATTGGGTGGACCGACCAGGGCGATCTGTGCGGCGCCTTCATGTCGGACCGCATGGCTGGGGCCGCTGCGTTTGCCCCCTTTGCGCGGACCGGCCAGCTCCTCGGTGAGCTGCTTGATCCGGCTCTTGATGTCGCCCTGCAGATGTTCGGTCCCCTTGTGTTTTGGGATGGTCCGCAGCATCTCGCGCAGACAGTCGAGCCGTTCCCGCGGCTCCCGGGCCTTGCGGAAGGATTCTTCCGCTTTCTTGTATTCAGGCGTGACGTTAGTGGGCATGCCGGCAGGGTCAGGGTCGTTTCCGCGCCGCGTGGCGCGCGATCCATATTAAGTCATCGACGGGGAGGGATGGCATCTCATCCGGGATCGCCGGTGAATGCCTGCTCTACGATCCGCTCGAGTTCCGGCGCTTGTTCCGAACAGGCATGGAAGGCAGACAGTTGTCCCCGGGCTCTCACCAGGTTGTGTTCGCTGCGACTTTTATAACGCTCCGGATCCCAGCCGAAATAGGATTCATGCAGCGCGTCGGCGCAGAAGCGGGCCGCCAACTCGACAAAGATCGTCCGGGTCGCGGTCACGATGGCCCTCCACTCCGGTTCCATCAGCCAGCCACACGTCTGTTCCGCATAGGCAGCCACGGCGGCTTCGAACAGCGAGGTGGAGAAGCGCGCCTCAAACGCGTCTTCGCCGGCCAGGTTGCACCAGGAGCGGAAGGCATCGCCCAGCTCCAGGGGCAACGGCATCTTTCCCAGGGTGTCCAGATCCACCAGACACAGGGCGCGCTCGCCGTCGGCGCCAAAAAGGATGTTGTTGATCTTGGGATCGCCGTGGACGACCCGATCCGGCAACGGGGGCAGCCCCGGCAAGGAGGCGGCGGCGTCGAGGATGTCGTTGGCCAGCGGCCGGATGTCGCCGAAAAACCGGTGTCCGGCGTGTTCCCCAATGGCTCGCTCCAGCTTGCGCAGATGTTCCGCCGTATCGTGCACCCCCAGCCGCGGGTTGTGGAACCTGTGCTCGAAGTCCTTCAATGCATCATGGAATCGACCCAGCAAGCGGCCTGCCTCCGCCGCCTGTTCAGGGCCTTCGAGTCGCTCGAAACCGACGCCATCGATCCAGCTCAACATGCGCCAGACGGCACCGTCAGCTCGTACCCATGCCGCGCCGGTCACGGCCCGCCGGAGTCGGGGGGTCATTATCCCGCGGGCAGCCAGGAAGCCGGTGACGGCGTCGATATCCTCGTTCACACCGGGCGGGAAAATGGGATTGACGGCCTGCAGCACCCAGTTTTGTCCGTCGTCGGCTTCCACCTGATAGGTGCGGTTGATCAGGCCGCGTCCCAGGGTCGAGACCCTCCGGGCCACGATCCCGAAGTGTGCCTCGACCAGCATGGCCAGTCCTGTTTCGCTCATGGATGTCCGGTTCCCCGATGCCCCGATGATCGTCCTGGTCATGATACCCGCCCGGGCCGGTCTTACGCTGTTCGCCGTGCCCACGGCGCGGGCTCTACGCGAAGTGAAAATCACTACCTGGATCAATATCCGGCGCGGCCGGCGCTGCTATGATCTGGATGGATAGGCGCCACTGAATGCTCACGACCGGATGGCCGGATCGAACGACATCAACCAACATCATGGACCACAGGTCGATCCGGCGGGTCGGTTCCCCTGGGGCTGGGTGGGCAGCGCATTCGTGCTGACCGTGCTCATGTTCGTCGGGCTGGCCTGGCACGTCCGCTCCACCTTCGATGTCGGCCGCGAAGTGGCGGAATCGTTCGTGGCCAGCGATCAGCTGCGCGACCTGATGACCGAACTCCAGCAGCAGCTGGCCACGACGGCCATCTTTTTGATTGCCACCCATGATCCGTCCTGGAAGACCCGCCATCTGGAAGTGGAAGCGAGGCTGCAGGAGGCGCTCGATGAGACCATCCAGCATTCCGAGATCGGGTACAACCGGGAAGCCCTGATCCAGGCGGGCGACGCCATCCGGGAGCTGAGCCGGATAGAAGCGGAGGCCACGACGCTGGCCGATTGGGGTGAAGTGAACGAGGCGCTGTCGTTACTGTCCGGGGAGGAATACCGGAGCTGGCAACAACGCTTCCTCGGCGCCTCTCAACTGTTTATCGATGACCATCGCCGTTTTCTGAATTCCAGGCTGGCGATCCAGGCCGAGCGGGAAGTGCAGTCGGTGGGCGTCGCATTCATCATCCTGCTGTTGAGCCTGACCATCTGGATGGCCCTGGTGCGCCGTCTGCAGCGATGGGGCTCTGCCCTGGACCAGGAGTCCCGAATCCGCCGGCAGCTGGAGGCCGGGCTGCTGCAGGCGCAGAAGATGGAGGCGGTCGGTCGTCTCGCCAGCGGCATCGCCCACGATTTCCGCAATCTGCTGAGCGCCATCCGGGGGTATGTGACCCTGGCCCGGGAGAAGATCCATGACGATCACCCGGCCGGTCATGCGCTGGGACGGGTGGAAGAAGCCGCAGACCAGGCCGAGGGGGTGATCCGTGGGTTGCTCACTTTCGGCCGGCGCTCGGTGGCGGAGAAGAAGGCCGTGGATCTGGGCGAACTGGTGACCCGGGGTGGTCGTTGGGTCCAGCGGATGGTGCCGGCCTCGGTCAGGCTCGAGACGCGGATCGCGGACGATACCGGCGGACTCTGGGTTCTGGCGGACCCGGTCCAGCTTCAGCAGGTCCTGCTCAATCTCGCCGTCAACGCCTGCGATGCCATGCCCGGAGGGGGGGATCTCGCCATCGCGGTGGACCGGGAAGAGCAGGCAACTCCGCCGCGCGTGACCATGACCGTCAGCGACAACGGATGCGGCATGGCTCCGGAGGTCGCCGAACGGGCGATGGAGCCGTTCTTCACCACCAAGCTGGCAGGCGAGGGTACGGGTCTGGGGCTGGCCATGGCCCACGGCATCGTCGCCCAACACGACGGCCGCATGAGTATCGAATCCGAGCCGGGCCGGGGGACGACGGTCACCATCAGCCTGCCGGCCATCCCGGCGCCGACGGAGCCCAGCTCGACGACGCGGGATACCGAGACCTTAGAGACCGGTGAGGGAATAGTGCTGCTGGCCGAGCCACACCCCTACGCCCGACAGATCATGGGCAGCGCGCTCGAGGCCATCGGCTTCGAAGTGTTCGCCGCGGCCGATGGCTGCGCTCTGAAGGAGGTCCTGTCTGATTCTGACCAGGAACCCGTACTGATCGCTCTCGACGCCCGCCTGCCGGACGTCGAGGCGGAAAGCCGGCTGCTATGGCTGCGCGAACTCGGTTATCAGGGCCCGGTGCTGCTGGTCGGTCCGGCCACCGATGCGGATCCCGCAGGGCCCCCGGATGATTCGGTGATCCTTCTGCGTAAGCCGGTCCGTGTCGGCGAACTGAAACAGCTGGCCCTGGATATGACCCGGGCGAATTCCGACCGGAGGCGAATTCAATGAGCAAGCCCATCACCGTCCTGCTGGCCGACGATCATGCGCTGATCCGCGAGATGTTGGCTGAACGCCTGAAGAGCGAGCCCGACATCGAAGTGATGGCCAGCGTCGCCGATGCCGGCGAGGCCCTGGAGGCGGCTAAAGAGCGTCCCCCGGGAGTGCTGATCATGGACATCGACATGCCCGGACGCTCACCATTCGAGGTCGCCAGCGAAATCCGGCAGCTGCAGCCCTCGGCGCGGGTGATCTTCCTCAGCGCTCATCTGAACGATCAGTATATCGAGCAGGCCCTTGAGTCAGAGGCGGCCGGTTATCTGACCAAGGACGAGCCCACCGCCCGCCTGATCGAAGCTATCCGCGCGGTGGCCCGGGGCGGGACCCATTTTTCCAGCGCCGTCAGCGAACGGATCGTCATCGACGAACACGGGGCCCATCTGGGACACGATCATCTGACCCGGCTGCACTTGCTGACCCAGCGGGAGCGGGAAGTGCTGGGTCACCTTGCCCAGGGTCTGCCCAAGAAGAGCATCGCGCGGCTGATGGGGATTTCGGTGAAGACCGTCGAGAAGCACTGCGATCACGTGATGGAGAAGCTGGATATCCACGACCGGGTGCAGCTGGCGCGCTTCGCCATCCGGGAGGGCTTGTCCCAGCCCTGACAGACGGCCCGTCCATTTCTACCGAGCCCGGCGACCGGGCCCCGCCTCCCGCGTTGCTCCGCAACATCCATTGCCGTACGCTCCCCGATCAGATTCCCGAACGGCGGGATAGAAGAGACGTTTCGACTGATGTCCGACAAAAGCTGGTCAGTCAATAAATTCGGTGGCGGTAGCCTCGCCGGTGCTGCCGAGTTCAGGGCCGTGGCGAAAATCCTTATCGACACCAGGGCGGCTGCCCGCGCCGCCGTGGTCTCCGCTTCGGCCGGGATCACCGATCGCCTCATGGCGCTGGTCGATGAGCCGGCTGCGGACCCCGCCGCTGAAGGCATGGCGGCGATCCGGGAACATCACCTGGGTCTTGCGGAATCGCTACTGCCGCAGCCTGCGGTGGGCGATTACGTGAAGGCTCTGGACGAGGATCTGGAGACCGTGTCCGCGGTCATCGGGGCGGTGCGTCTGCTCGGGCGATCCGCACCGGAGGCGCGCAGCCTGGTGTCCGGATTCGGGGAGGTGTGGTCGGCACGTCTGCTGTCCGCCCATCTGTCCAGTCTTGGCGCGAGCAGCGAATGGCTGCATGCCGGCGACGTTCTGACCATCCGTGATTCGGAGCTGGGACCCATCGTGATGTGGGAGGAGAGCCGTCGGCGGCTCGCGTCCCGGATGCCCGCGGACCCGTCATGCATCCTGGTGATCACCGGTTACGTGGCACGGGAAGAGTCCGGCGTCCCCACCACCCTCGGCCGGAACGGCAGCGATTTTTCTGCTTCCATTTTCGGCCGTCTGCTGGATGCCCGTGAGATCGTGATCTGGACCGACGTCGACGGCGTGATGAGCGGGGATCCGCGACGCGTCAACGAAGCTGCGGTCATCCCGGAGCTTTCCTATCACGAGGCCATGGAGCTGGCCTATTTCGGCGCCAAGGTTATCCACCCCCGGACCATGGGCCCGGCGGTAGAGAAAGGGATCCCCATCTTTATCCGCAACACCTTCCGGCCACAGGGCGAGGGCACCCGGATCTCGGCCGAAGGCGGCGACGGCAATCGGGTCAAGGGCATCTCCACCGTCGACGGCATCGCGCTGGTGAATCTCGAGGGCGCAGGCATGATCGGCGTGCCAGGCACCGCCGACCGCCTGTTCGGCGCCCTGCGGGAGTCCGGTATCTCCGTGGTGATGATCTCCCAGGGCAGTTCGGAACATTCGATCTGTTTCGCGGTGCCTGAAGCGGATGTCGACCGCGCCGCTGCCGTGGTTTCGAAAGCGTTTGCGTTGGAACTCGAGCAGCAGCAGATCCAGGGCCTGGACGTCACCGCCGGCTGCAGCATCCTCGCCGTCGTCGGCGACGGCATGCGCGGCATGCCCGGCATCGCGGCAAAGCTGTTTGGTGCCCTGGGTCGCGCCGGCGTCAACGTGCGCGCCATCGCCCAGGGCGCCTCCGAGCGCAACATCTCGGCCGTCATCGATTCAGAAGAGGCGACGCGGGCGGTCAAGGCGGTCCATTCCGGTTTTTATCTGTCGCCCCAGACCATATCGGTCGGTCTGATCGGGGCGGGCACGGTCGGCTCCGCCCTGCTGGAGCAATTCGCCGCCGAGCTGCCGCGACTGCGGCGGGACTTCAATCTCGATCTTCGCATCCGCGGCATCGCCAGCTCGCGGCGCATGCTGATCGGCGAGCAACGCCTCGATCCTGCGGCCTGGACGGACGCGATCAGGGAGCAGGGCGAGACGCTGGACCTGGAGCGGTTCGTCGACCACATACACGCCGAGCATCTGCCCCATGCGGTCTTGATCGACTGCACCGCGGATCAGGGCATCGCGGACAGGTACGCCGGCTGGCTGGAGAGCGGGCTCCATGTGGTCACACCCAACAAGAAGGCCAACACCGCTTCGCTGGATTATTACCTGCGGCTGATGGCCGCCAGGATGCGGGGGGGGTCCCGTTATCTCTACGAGACGACCGTGGGCGCCGGTCTGCCGATCGTGCACACCCTGCGGGATCTGCGTCAGACCGGTGATGCCATCCTCGCCATCGAGGGCGTGCTCTCGGGTACGCTTGCCTATCTGTTCAACGTCTTCGACGGCAGCCGTCCGTTCTCGGAGATCGTGCGGGAGGCGCGCGAGATGGGCTACACGGAGCCGGATCCCCGCGATGACCTTTCGGGCATGGACGTGGCCCGCAAGGTCGTGATCCTGGGCCGCGAGATGGGTCTTCCACTGGAACTGTCCGGTGTCCAGGTCGAATCGCTGGTACCGGAGGGGCTCGATCAGGGCGACGTGGACAGCTTCCTGGACGGCCTGGCGGAACATGATGAGGTCTTCAATGCCCGGCTTGCGAAGGCGCAGGCGGCGGGCGAAGTCCTGCGCTATGTGGGTCGCCTGCAGCCCGGTGGTGAAGTCAGTGTCGGTCTGGAGCAGTTGCCCGGCGACCATCCGTTCGCGCGCCTCAATCTGACCGACAACATCGTGCAGTTCCGTACCCATCGTTATCACGACAATCCGCTGATCGTCAGAGGCCCCGGAGCCGGACCCGCGGTGACCGCCGCCGGCGTGTTTTCCGATCTGTTGCGGCTGTGCGCGAATCTGGGGGCGAATCTCTAGCATGCCCATGGGCTACGTCAGTACCCGGGACGCTGAGGGCGCCCGACCGGCGAGCCTGTCCGCGGCCATCCATCGCGGTCTGGCGCCGGACGGCGGTCTCTATGTGCCCACGACGCTGCCGCGCCTCACCGTCTCCGACTTCGACGGCGCCGACGGTCCGGCGCAGATGGCCGCGGTGCTGCTGGCGCCGTTCTTCGATGGCGATCCCCTGGCCGGCGAGCTGGATGCCATCTGTGCCGAGACCTTTACCTTCCCGCTGCCGGTGATCGATCTGGACGGCGGTCCCTCGGTGCTGGAGTTGTTCCATGGCCCGACCGCCGCATTCAAGGACGTGGGCGCACGCTTCCTCGCGGCCTGCACTCAGCGCCTGGATGCGGACACGGCCGATCCGTTGACCATACTCGTTGCCACATCGGGGGACACCGGGAGCGCGGTCGCGGCGGCCTTCCATCACCGGCCCGGGATCGAGGTGGTGATCCTGTTCCCCGCAGGTCTGGTGTCCGAACGCCAGGCGCACCTGTTGTCCTGCTGGGACGGCAACGTGCGGACGTTTGCCGTCGACGGGGCCTTCGACGATTGTCAGCGCATGGTCAAGGCGGCATTCGCTGATACCGCCATCACCTCCGCCCGGCGTCTGAGTTCGGCGAACAGCATCAACATAGGGCGGCTGCTGCCGCAGATGGTCTACTATGCCATGGCATCTCTCCGCGCCGCCCGCCAGGCACTGCCGGCACCGGGTTTCATCATCCCCAGCGGCAACCTCGGCAATGCCTTCGCCTGTCTGCTGGCGCGGGAGATCGGGCTGCCGATCGGCGACGTGATGCTGGCCACCAACGCCAATCTCACCCTGTCCGAGTTCATGGACGAAGGCGAGTGGGCGCCCAGGCCCTCGGTGCCGACCCTGGCATCGGCCATGGACGTGGGGGATCCCAGCAATATGGAGCGCATCTTCTGGCGTTACCCGGACCACGCCGGCGTCCGCAAGGCCTTCGACGCGGTGGCCGTGGATGATGCCGCGATCCGGGAGACCATCCGCGTGGGCCCCGGACGCTGGCACCAGATATGGTGCCCCCACACGGCCACCGCGGTGCGGGCCTGGGAGCAGCTTCCCGCCGCCGCGCAGTCACGCGGCTGGGTGCTGGTCGCGACGGCTCACCCGGCCAAGTTCAACGATATCGTTGAGCCGCTGATCGGCCAGGCGGTGCCAGTGCCCGCGGACATGCAGCGATTGCTGGCTCTGCCGTCCCGGGCCGAGGAGATCGGGCCGCACCCTCAGGTCCTGCGCGCCCTGCTCCTTGGAGCCTAATCTTCATCCCGGTCATGCTCGCGCCGCGATGGCCGGCCATGATGATGGTCGCGTTTCGGACGGGGACCTGATCGCTCGCGTTCCCGGCCGAACTTCCTCGGCAGGCGGTCGTTCTTGCCCGGCTTGTGTAATCTTTCGTACGTGTCCTCTTCGAGTACGCCGAAATCTTCATCGTCGAAATCGTCGTCTTCGCCGGACTCTTCCGGGGGGACAGGAGGCACTCTGCCCATGGTAATTCTCCATCCTGAACCTGGGCCGTCTGACCTCGGTGCCGGACGGCCACGGCCCGAGGTCAAACCACGGTTCGAAAATACAACGCCGCTTGGCCCTGTCAAGCATTTTTGGGTCCGCCAGCAGAGGACAGACGCCGGGATGGCCGTGAACGGGAGTTCCGCATGACTCGCCCTCTGCTCGGGCGCTTCAGGACCGGGACCGGTGCGAGGGGGCTGGGGTCCGCCGGCTCCGGCCCATGAGCGGGCCCGCACTGGTCACCGGCGCCACCGGCTTTATCGGTTCCCATCTGGTGTCCCGCCTGCGCGCGGATGGCCGGCCGGTGCGCGCCCTGGTGCTGCCGGGTGAGCCGCTGCCCGCGGACTGGGATTCCGGCGTGGAGGTCATCCGCGGCGACATCACCGAAGGCGACAGCCTGGCGCCGGCGGTCGAGGGAACCGAGGTCGTGTTTCATCTGGCGGCACTGGTGGGCGACTGGGGTCCGGAACAGGCATTTCGCCGGGTCAGCGTTGAAGGTACGCGCAATCTCTTGCGCGCAGCAGCTGACTGGGGAGCCCGCTTTGTGCTGGCGTCCAGCATCGTGGTCTACGGCGACCGTCTCGGTCGCGAGGTATGCGACGAGGATCTGCCTCATGGCCACGCCTATGGACCTTATAGCCGCTCAAAGCAGGCCCAGGAGCGGCTCGCCCGGGAATGGCTCGAGCGCGGGACAGATGTGCGCATAGTGCGGCCCGCCAATGTCTACGGAGCCGGCAGCCGGATCTGGGTGGACGAGGTTATCCGGCTGCTGCTGGACCGCTCGCCGACGCTCGTGGGCAGCGGTGGCGGTAACGCCGGTCTGGTCCACGTGGATAATGTGGTCGACATCCTGGTACGGGCCGCGTCGGATCGAGCATCCCGTGGCGGGATCTTTAATGCCTGTGACGAATTCGACGTCTCCTGGTGCCGATATTTTTCCGATCTTGCCTCCATCGCTGGTGCCGGTTCCCCGCGTTCGGCTCCGTCGTGGCTGGCCTGGTCGCTGGCATCGGTCATGGAGCCGCTCTGGCGTCTGGCCGGCTCGGCCAGACGGCCGCCCCTGACCCGCGAGGCGCTCCATCTGATCTGCGCCGATCATCAGGTGCCGGCCGCCCGGGCGAGGGATGTGCTCGGGCATCGCGGCCTGGTGGATTACGAAGGAGCCATGGCAGCCGTCGCCGATTATGTCGCCCGCACAGGATTGGCGAGGTCCGGACAGCCGGATTAAGCGGCGATATCGGCCTTGGCCATCTGCATGTCCCGCTCCCGGTTCCGGTGCTGACGCGCCAGCAGCAGCCCGGCGATGATGGTGCCGATCGCCACGACGGCTACCAGGATGGTGGCCAGGGCGTTGATCTCGGGGCTGACCCCCAACCTGACCTTGGAGAAGATGACCATGGGCAGAGTGCTGGACCCCGGGCCGGAGACGAAGCTGGCGATCACCAGATCGTCCAGCGAGAGGGTGAAGGCCAGCAGCCAGCCGGCCACCAGAGCCGGCGCGATGATCGGCAGTGTGATCTGGAAAAAGATCTTCGCCGGACGGGCGCCGAGATCCAGCGCCGCCTCCTCGATGGATTCGTCCATGTCGGTCAGCCGGGATTGCACGATGACCGCCACATAAGCCATGGAGAAGGTGATGTGCGCGATGGTGATGGTCATAAAGCCCCGTCCTGCCGGCCATCCGAACGCCGCCTCCATGGCCACGAACAGCAGCAACAGCGACAGGCCGGTGATGACCTCGGGCATGACCAGCGGCGCCATCACCATGCCGGTAAAAAGCGTACGGCCCCGGAAGCGGCGGAAGCGGGCGATGACGAATCCGGCGATGGTGCCCAGCACCACTGCGGCGGTGGCATTCAGGGTGGCGATCCGGAGGCTGATCCAGGCCGCCTGGAGGATCTGGTCGTTCCTCAGCAACTCGCCGTACCACTGAGTGGAGAAGCCCGCCCAGACCGTGACCAGTTTGGACTTGTTGAAGGAGAAGATGATCAGGGAGACGATGGGTGCGTAAAGGAATACGAAGCCCAGGGACATGGCCACGGGGACAAAGAGCCGGCGCCGGTTCACGAGTTCGCCTCGGCCGCGCGCGCCTGGTTGTACTGGAACAGGACGATGGGGATCACCAGCAGCAGGAGCAGGGCGATGGCCACTGCCGAGGCGACCGGCCAGTCGCGGTTGGAGAAGAATTCGTCCCACAGGACGCGGCCGATCATCAGCGTATCCGGGCCGCCAAGTAACGCCGGGATGACGAATTCACCCACCGCCGGGATAAACACCAGCATGGAGCCCGCCAGGATGCCGGGCAGCGACAGCGGCAGGGTGACCCGGAAGAACGCCTTGGCCGGTCTGCAGCCCAGATCCGCCGCGGCTTCCAGCAGCGTCAGATCCAGCTTCTCCAGGTTGGCGTACAGCGGCAGGATCATAAACGGCAGATAGGAATAGACGATGCCCAGATAGACCGCAAAATCGGTCTGCATCATCACCAGGGGCGTATCGATAATCCCCAGCGCCATCAGCAGGTTGTTGATCAGACCGTTGGTCTTGAGGATGCCGATCCAGGCGTAGACCCGGATCAGGAACGAGGTCCAGAACGGCAGGATCACCAGCATCAGCAGCAGAATGCGCCGGTCGGGCCGGGCCCGGGCGATGCCGTAGGCGATGGGATAGCCCACCAGCAGACAGAAAAGGGTGGAGACCGCAGCGATCTTGACCGAATTGAGATAGGCGCTCCAGTAGAGGGAATCCTGGATCAGGTACTGGTAGTTGCCCAGGTTCATGCGGATGTTGAGGTACTTGTGCTCGACCCAGTACCACAACGAGGTATAGGGGGGTTGAGCGATCTGCGTCTCCGCCAGGGAGATCTTCAGCACGATGACGAAGGGGATCAGGAAGAAGGCCAGCAACCATATATACGGGATGCCGATCACGCTGGTGCGCCCCAGACCCTTGAAGCGGCGTCGCAATCCCGCCCAGACCACGGAACCCCGTAGCCCCGAAATGCGCTTCACCGCGGTATTGGCGATCCGGCTGACGCCTCGGGTCAGAGCGGGCGCGCCGCGGGTACTCACTTGGTCACCACCACCGGGCTGGAGGCATCCCAATACACATAGACCCGCTCGTCCCAGAGGATCCGCTCCGGGTTGCCGCGCAGCAGATTGGGCTGCGTGATGCGGACGATCTTGCCGGTCTCCAGCTTGACCAGATAGACCGAAAAATCACCCATATAGGCCACTTCGTCGACAATCCCCGTGATGCAGTTTTGCGGCTGCCCGGGGTCGTCCCGGGTGACATGGATCTTCTCCGGCCGGATCGCCGCCCAGACGTCGGCGTCCGGGCCCGCGCTGACCCCATGGTTAACGAAGATATCGGTACCGGCTTCCGGCGAGTGGATCACGACGTGATCCGGCTCGTCGACGATCAGCTTGCCGGCAAAGATATTTACCGAGCCGATAAAGTCCGCGACGAACCGGGTCTGGGGAAATTCATAAATATCCGTGGGCGTGCCCACCTGGATCAGTTCGCCTTCGTCCATGACCCCGATACGGGTAGCCAGGGTCATGGCCTCCTGTTGGTCGTGGGTGACGACGATGAATGTCACACCCACCTGCTCCTGGATGTTCATGAGCTCGAATTGAGTGTGTTCGCGCAACTTCTTGTCCAGGGCCGCCAGCGGCTCGTCCAGCAGCAGAAGCTTCGGCTTTTTGACCAGGCTTCGTGCCAGTGCCACCCGCTGGCGCTGGCCGCCGGACAGTTGATGGGGTTTGCGTTTGGCGAACTGCCCCAGCTTGACCAGTTCGAGCATCTCGGTGGTCCGTTCTCGCACGACCGCCGCGGGCAGTTTCCCCTGTTTCAGGCCGAAGGCCACGTTCTGCTCCACGTTCATGTGGGGGAACAGGGCGTAGGACTGGAACATCATGTTGACCGGCCGTTCGTAGGGCGGGATGTCCGCCATGTCGACGCCGTCGATGAGGATGCGGCCGCCGCTCGGCTGCTCGAAACCGGCCAGCATCCGCAGCAGGGTGCTCTTGCCGCAGCCGGAGGCACCGAGCAGGCAGAAGAGTTCCTTGCGATAGATATCCAGGTCGAGTTCGTAAACGGCGACGAAGTCGCCGAATTTCTTGGTCACCCTGTCGATCCTGACGTAGGGCGTCTCGTCGGAGTCACGCCACGGCTGGAATTCGGCGGGGGCCTGGGAGGGTTCTGCCATGGTCATCTCGATCGGGCGCGACGGCCGGCGGGGATGCCGGCCGTCGCGCCCGGATTTGGTCAGTTACTGGCCGGTCTTGAAGCGGGTCCAGGTCCGGGTCAGTTTGCGGGTGAACTCGGCGCTGTGGGCCAGATCCGGGTATAGCTTGGCCTTCACCTCCGGGGGCGGATAGATGCCCGGGTCTTCCAGGATCTCCGCTTCCACGAACTCCGCCGAGGCCGCATTCGGATTGGCATAGAACACATAGTTCGACACCGCCGCGATCACCTCGGGCTCGAGCAGATAATTGATGAACAGATGGGCATTGTTCGGATGGGGCGCGTCCGACGGTACCGCCAGCATGTCGAACCAGATCACCGTGCCTTCCTTGGGGATGCTGTAGGCGATCTCGATGCCGCCCTCCGCTTCGCTGGCCCGATCGGCGGCGATCATCATGTCGCCGCTCCAGCCCATGGCGACGCAGATCTCGCCGTTGGCGAGGTCATTGATCTGCTGGGATGAATGGATATAGCGGATGTGAGGCCGGATGCTCATCAGCACTTCCTCGGCCGCCGCCAGGTCTTCATCCGTTTCGCTGTTGGGGTCGCGACCCAGGTAGGCGAGCACGGCGCTGACGACCTCGGTCGGCGCGTCCAGCAGGGTCACACCGCATTCCGAGAGCTTCGAGATCACCTCGGGATCGAATAGCGTGGCCCAGCTGTCCATCGGCGCATCCGGGAACACCTCGGCGACCTTGCCTTCGTTGTAGCCGATACCGGTGGTGCCCCACATGTAGACCGCAGAATACTGGTTGTCCGGATCGTGCAGGGCGACCCGGGCCATGATGTCCTCATCCAGGTTGGACCAGTTGCTGAGCTTGTCCCGGTCCAGCTTCTGGAATACGCCGGCCTTGATCTGGCGCTCCAGGAACGATGCAGTGGGCACCACGATGTCGTAGCCGGTGTTGCCGGCCAGCAGCTTGGCCTCCACCACTTCGTTGGAGTCGAACACATCGTAATTGACCGTGATGCCGGTGCGCTCCTCGAAATTGGCGATGGTGTCCTCGGCGATGTAGTCCGACCAGTTGTAGACGTTGAGTACGGGCTCCTCGGCTTCGACCTCGACGGCCATGCCTTCAACACCGGCTGCCGGTGCCGCTTCTTCCTCGGCTTTCTGCCCGCAGCCCACCGCGAGGGCCAGACCACCGGCCAGCAGAGCGGCGCGATAGATACGTTGCAATGGATTCATTGTCATTCCCCTGGTTCTCCTGAAAAACGTCCGGCACCTCTGCGGGATGCCTGGCCCTCTTGATTCTCGATCACCCAACCGCTTCGCTGCGGCTGTTTCTACTGATCCTTCCCTGATCCGGCGCTCAAGCGACGCCGAGCGCAATGGCGGTCTGATCCAGACACTTGTGGGCGAGCGCCACCAGTTCGTCGATCTGATCCGTCGTGATCACCAGCGGCGGCGAGATGATCATGGTATCCCGGACCGCCCTCATGATGATGCCATTTCCAAAACAAATGTCACGACAAATAGTGCCGGTCTTGCCCGGCTCCGGGAAGCGCTCACCGGATGCCTTGTCCCGTACCAGTTCGAGCGCGCCCAACAGCCCCTTGCAACGTGCCTCGCCAACCAGCGGGTGGTCGGCCAGCTCCATCCAGCGGCTGGCCAGGTGGGGCGCGGCCACGTCACGGACGTGCTCGATGACGTGCTCATCCCGCAGGATCTCGATATTGCGGATGGCCACTGCACAGCAGGTCGGATGGCCCGAGTACGTAAAACCGTGATTGAATTCGCCGCCCCGTTCGATCAGCACCTCGGCCACCCGGTCGGCGACCATGACGCCACCGATCGGGAGGTAGCCTGAGCTCATGCCCTTGGCGATGGGCATCAGGTCGGGTTTGAGGTCGTAGGTCTGAGACCCGAACCAGTTTCCGGTGCGGCCGAAGCCGCAGATCACCTCATCCGCCACCAGCAGGATCTCCCGCTCCCGGCAGATCCGGTTGATCTCCGGCCAGTAGCTGTCCGGCGGGATGATGACGCCGCCGGCGCCCTGGATGGGTTCGGCGATAAAGGCTGCGACCCGGTCCTCGCCCAGTTCCTCGATCTTTGCCTCCAGCGCTTTGGCCGCCTTGATACCGTATTCGTCCGGGCTCATGCCGGCGCCGTTCTGGAACCAGTAGGGTTGTTCGATATGGACGATGCCCGGGATGGGCAGACCGCCCTGGGCATGCATGGGTTTCATGCCGCCGAGACTGGCTCCGGCCATGGTGCTGCCGTGATAGGCATTCTCGCGGCTGATCAGGACAGTCTTGTCGGGCTGGCCCCGGGAGGCCCAGTAATGGCGGACCATCCGCACCACGGTATCGTTGGCTTCGGAACCGGAGCCG
>Ga0316198_10001027_pt1 | contig 15871 bp, 16 predicted proteins | sample OudBieAanoxic_MG_FD_204935 | JGI IMG/M metagenome (GOLD analysis project Ga0316198, IMG submission 204935) | Coastal sediment microbial communities from Oude Bieten Haven, Netherlands - site A anoxic | ecosystem: Environmental > Aquatic > Marine > Coastal > Sediment | place: Netherlands...
CCACCGGTGGACGATGCCGATGGGAGCCGCAGCGTTGCGGTTCCGTCGACCGCTTCGTCTCTTCCACACCTGTGAACTCCACACGCGCCTCTTGGGTTGGGACGACAAGTGGGGCTACACGGAGACCGTGTTCGTCCGCAACGGCCGCACGGTCGCCACCGTCGTGAGCAAGGCGATGGTTCGCGGCCCGGACGGCGCTGTTCCCCCGGAGAAACTCTTCGCGGTCCTCGGGATCGACAGCCACCCTCAAATGGTCCCAGAACACATCCGTCGATGGGTCGAAGCCGAATCGGTCTTCACCTGACCGGATCGTCCGAAACGCCGCACACCGCCGGCAATCTGCGTGGCCCAGAGACACCGCCCACACCCCCCATGCAAACCTGACGCAGACCACGCTCCCGCGGACAGCGACAGGAGCCGGTTGGAAGCAACAGAAACCTCTACTGTGTAAAGGCTTCCTCGGTGGGCGCTACTGGGATCGAACCAGTGACCTCTGCCGTGTGAAGGTTCCTGGAGGCCTGAGCACTCACTCACAGAATCGGGCGGATGCGGCGGTGTCCCTTGCCCTGTTGAGCTTTCTGCTTCGTATTATCGCTCAACGTTTCTCGGCGCTTCTCGCTGTCATATGGACGCGGTGTGGTCGCGAAACGAGCGCAACAATCGGTCACCTCCGCGTGGATGGGGGCAGCAACACCTGGAGGAGGCTCAGCCGAGCGAGCCGTACGAGCCGATCGAACCAGGTGTCGCGTTCAGGCCAACGCCAGGACCGAGATTGGTTGCCGTATCCCCCGCCCACCGGTTTCTTCGCCATGAGGACGCCACCGTCGAGCCTGAGCTTGGCCTCTCAGCTACGCACCCGGACTGACACCGAACCCCCAAACCGTCTGATCGTAGAACGGTCGGCGAGTGACGGAATCATTGCGGCGCCCCGCTCTCTGCGGGTTTGGCGTGCGCTAGATGTGCCACATCCCTTGGGGTTTGGCACGAGCATCCAACGAGAACGAGACGGATCATCGGTCCCGTTCACGAGCTCGTGAAGACCGGGGAACCAGTATCCAACCCAGAAGATTCGCCGTCATACTGGTCAGCTCCGAGACAGGACGCAATGTGGCCGCCCCGCAGGGCGGCCACATTCGACCCGTTCGCTCGGTGACTATGACAACGACGGCGTACCGTCGAAGAACGCCTTGCTGTCCTCGCTCCCGTACAGGATGTACAGCACCACCAGGGCGATGACGGCGCCAACGAGACCCTCGAATCGGCCACCCGGCACGGCGAAGATGACGTAGATCGCGCCGGCGATGCGCAGCACCATCACGACGGCGATCAAGAGACGAACCCCATTGCTGGCCGACCGAAGTCCAAATGCCAAGAGGCCGATGATCACGCCCACGACGAGCATCGCGATAGCGATGCCGACGATTGCGCTCTCGCTCATGTCTGCTGCCTCCGCGATGGGACCCTTCTCGATCAGAAAGAAGACACCGCCGGCAATGTCCAATATCGCGGCGATGTACATCAGAATCGTGATCACACTGATGCCGAGAGGCACCTTCCTGTCTGCCATGTCTTCCTCCTTGTTGTTAGCGCTTGCTGCACTTGTGCAGCCGGACTCTAGTCAGATCGCTTCTGCTGGAAGATGGTTACCACTGGGCGCCCATCCCTTCGATCCGGTGGACCAGAAGCGCCGCTCCGATGGCAACGGCTGCGCCGAGGGCCGCACCGCCCAGGGCATCGGACAGCCAGTGAGCTCTGAGATACACACGACTGAGCGCCATAGCCACGGCAAACGCTGCAGCCAGCATCTCGAGATTGCGCCGCTTGGTCCCCGCCGGCACCAACACGATCACCAGCGACACCGCGATGGCCGCACCTGCCACCGCGTGGCCCGAAGGGAAGGAGAACCCCGATGTCTCGACGAGCGGGAACGGGGGCCGTGCCCGTTCGTAGAGGTCCTTCATCGGTCCGATCAGCAGCTGAGACCCCAGCATCGCCAGGAACCAGGAGGCCAAAGCCTCCCAGCGCCGGCGGAACGCCAAGAACACGCCAACGAGGATCATCACTGGTGCTGTCACCCACGTACTGCCGACGAAGTCGAGACCTTTCGCGAGAGCGACGACAATCGACGACTCCAGGTCGACGGCGAGCTCATGGACCCGATCGTCGACACCTTGGACGAGGTCGGCAAGTGCAGGAATGGCAAGTGCAATGAACACGAACAGGCCGAGCGCCCAGAGTACGAGCGCCAGCCTGAAGGCGCCGGGATGGTCCTGGAGGAGTGGCCGCTCCTCCAGGCGACGCGGCGGTTCGGACGTCACAGCATCCCGTCTCGTTCGAGCTTCCTGAAGCTGAAGACACCGGGCAAGATCGGGAGCCAGAAGGTCGCGATCCTGTAGAGGAAGGTTGCCGACACGGCCGTCGTCGCATCGAGCCCGAGCGCCGTCATCGCGGCGATGATGGCCGCTTCCGTCGCGCCGATACCACCGGGGGTCGGTGCCAAGTTACCGAGTGCTTGACCACCGAGGAACACCAGCGCCACGGCGGGGATGCTGAGCCCCCCTCCGAATGCCTCGAGTGAGAACCACAGGGCGGTGATGTAGGCGACGATCAGCATGAAGGCGCCGCCGAACAGCATGATCGCCTTCGACGGCGTCGATGCGACGGCGACGAGACCCTGGCCGGATGCCTTGATCGACGGCCAGACCTTGGTCTTGAAGATCTTCCTCGCCGGAGGGAGGAAGTAGACGACCATGAGAAGGGTGAAGACCGCCACCATGCCGATGAGCACGGTCTGCCCGGACGGGAGCTTGATGAAGTCCCCGGCATTCCTCCCGAGGAACACCACCGTCGTGAGCAGCAAGGTCATGTGCACCATCATGGTGGCCACACTCGCCACGCCGATGCCCGCCACGGCATTGGGGAGCTCGACACCGTTCTTCTGAAGGAAGCGAACGTTGGTGGCCATGCCCCCCACCTTGACCGGGCTGATGCGGTTGATGAACGAGCCGGCCAGCTGCACGAGGGTCGTCGGGATCAGGCGCACCCGCTCGGGAACCGACCCCATGATGTTGTATGCCGCGCCGACGTAGGTGATGAACGACGCGAGGAGGATCGCCGGTGTCCATGCCCAGTTGGCGTCGAGGACGGCGCCAAAGTCGGTCTGCGTCAGCTGCGGGATCAGGAAGTAGATCGCCAAAGCGAAGCCGAGCACCATCACGACCGTGCGGGTCGGAATGCGCTCGAGGTTCTCGAGCTTGACCTCCTCGATGTCGGTCTGGGTCTGGATCTCGTTGCGGATCTCCTCGTCCAGGCCCTTCTGCTTCTTCAGTGAATCACGCGTTGCACCCGAGAGTGCCAGGGGCTGGATCCGCGACGATGCTTCGGCGACAGGATCCGTCCCCAGCACGGCAATCGCGTTCGCCACGGCGCGCTCGGCCCCGACCGACGAAGCCGTCGACGTGATGAGTTCTGCGATGTCGGACCGCAGCTGTCCGTCGGTCGCGGCGAGCTCGGCGAATCCGAAGTCGATCAGCCACGGCTGCCCGTCGGAACCGAGGAAGACGTTGGCGAGCCGAAGGTCGCGGTGTGCCACGCGGTGCTCGCGCAGGATGAGCACCTGTCGCCAGACGCCCTGGAGGACGTCGTCGGTGAGGTCGTCGACGGGGACCGAGTCGAGCGACTTGCCGTCAACGAGGTCGTACGCCATCAGCATCGAGCTGGGTGCAATCTCGGCAATCGCCTCCATCTGCGGGGTCTTCACCCCGTCGGCGCTGGCCATGAGCGAGGCGACCGCCTCGTGCTCCACCGCTCGCTTGAGAGACGAGAACGGGCGCTCGTCACCGACACCCTTCAGGCGGAACATCCGCGTGACGCGGAACATGACGTCTGCGGCACGCTCGTCCGGCGAGAGTACCTTGACGAACAATCCCTGGCCCGACGCCGTCGTAGCGAAGTAAGGCACCGACCCACGCGCATCGACACCGGCCCTCTTTAGATGGGTGAGCGTGATCCCAGACCGGGCGAGTCCTTCCACCACTCGACGGCCGCGTGGGCGGCGGTTGGGCTCGCCGAAGGCCAGGAGCACCGCTGCCCCGACGGCGTAGGCGATGCCGATTGCGAGGAACTCGTCGGTCGGCGGCTCAAGATGGCTCAGCATCTGCGTAAGAGCCAAGAGGATGATCGTGATCCATCCGAATCGCTTCCACCGCCGATTCAGGTATGGGATGACCGCGGAGAAGAAGGCGGTAAGGGCGACGAGGCTGCCATACCGGACGAGCGGACTCGATATCTCGGTGTCGGGAATGCATTCGAACAGGCCGATGTTGGCGATGTCCGTTCCCGGTGCACACACCCAACTTGGCGGCGCCGTCGACAGGACGGGTGGTGAGAAGCGCGACACGAGGAACGATTCGAGAAGCCACAGCACCACCAGAGCAAGCACGACCGCGAGGAGTGCGAGACGCAATCGCCGCCACTGCTTCTTCCGGATGAAGTACCCGATGGCCACGAAGGGTAGGATGAGCGCCAGCAGGCCGACCAGGGCCAGGACGACCAGGACCACGGGGTTTGGGAGGTGGTCGAAGCCCTGGATCACCTCGACCGTGATGGCCTCGGAGAGGTTGTTCAAGGTGGTGGCCAGCAAGAAGCCGACGATCGTCGCGACGATGGCGACGATGAGGCGCAGCAGATCGGTCGGATGCCGCACAATCTTTCGCTCGGCGGGCTCTTCGATCATCACGCCACGATCTTCCATGGTGGTTGTCACGTTCTCTCCTGAGGCTTCGGAAGGGAGGAAGCATCATAGAGGTAGTCGCTTCCGCAGTAAGCGGAATTCCGGAGCGGCCCATCGTGGCTCGCGGATCACTGGGGTTCCGAATCAACCGCTTGACCCTCACGCGGTGTCAGCGGTCGTACCCGCCCTGCGCTGTCTGTTGCGCAACGTCGACCCGGTCCGTGGCAATGTAGGCGACCATTGCATCGAAGAACGACCGCGTCCCGACCGGCGAGTACATGAGATCCGACCCATCGAAGCGCACAACGTCGGCATCGGCCACGATCGACGCCATCCTCCGGTCGAAGTCGGCGCCGTAGGCGTCGGGATCGAAGTCGGCGCGCGGCGAGATGAAGCCACCCTGCTCCGCCCAGGGCTCACCGGCGGCGGCCGTTGAGAGGAAACGCATCAGCGCCCAGGTTTCCTCGCTGTCGGTGAAGGCTGCGGCCACGGTGCCGCCGATCACGACCGGAGCCGGTCCGGTGTCCATTCCGGGCAGGACGAAGACGTCGACGTCCTCGCCCTCTCCCACCGAGACGCCGCTCGGGAGATTCGGCAGCTGGAAGGATGCTTGCTTGTACATGAGGCAGCCGGGAGGCGAGGTGAACATCGGATCCTGCGCCCTGGCGGGGCTGGTGTTCAGGACCCCTCGACGACCACCGTTCGCGGCCTCAGCACTGAGCGCGAGGGATCCGAACTCGGCGATCGCCGATCCGATGCGGTCGTCGGTGAAGGCGATGTCGCCCGCAACCCAAGCGTCGTAGACCTCGGGGCCGTCGGCCCGGAGCACGATGTCCTCGACCCAGTCGGTGGCTGGCCATCCCGTAGCATCGAAGGCCGACACGCCCATGCACCACGGGTTGAGACCGTCCGCGGAGATGCGTCTCGAGAGCTCTTCGAGCTCAACCCAATTCGTTGGTATCACGTAGCCGCGGGCGGCGAACTCGGCTGGCGAATACCACACGAGGCTCTTCACATGCACTTGGAAGAGCACACTGTTTGCCGCGCCGGCTGATCCGAAGGCTCCATCGAGGGAAGGAAGAAGGGAGTTGCTCGCGGCCTCGGTCACGTCGTCGCGTAGCGGGATGACAAGGCCCTCATCCGCGAGGTCCTCGAGGAGGCCCGGCTGGGGGAAGAGTCCGACATCGGGTGGGTTTCCTTCCTCCACTCGCTCGCGGACGGCTCTCGGGAACGACGCAGACCCCGTAAAGCGCGTCTTGATGCCCGTCTCGTCCTCAAAGCGGGCGAGAACATGGCGGAGGGCATCGGCATCGGAACCCCGTTGGTTCCCGAAGACGATGAGGGCGTCGGTGTCCTCGGGCTCCCCCGACGAACAGCCGGCGGCAAGCAGACCGAAACCGATCAGGAGGAGGAGAAGCCGTTCAGCCGGACGTAGATTCATCCGCGACCTCGAGTCGATAACGGACGCTGATGTCGACAACTCTGCCGATCTGGGCCGACACGGCGTCGGCGAGCTTCCACGAGGGCTGCGGGGCGCTCGAGGTCGTCGAAACCACGAGATCGACCTCGGCGCGGCCACCCGGCTGGAGGTCGGCAACGAGACCTTCAATCGTGGCGTTCGGATCCCAGGCGGCGACCTCCACCGTCACCGTCTGTGCGAAACGCTGGTCCTGCACAACGCCGACGGTATGCACCGTCAGGGGAACGGCGATCGCCACGAGAATCGCGGCGCTCACGAGCAATCCGATGCGAGCGTTGCGGAAGCCCTGGAGTCGAATCTCGGGTGGCACGAATCCCGAGAGCAGCATGACGACGATGGCGGACAGGATGATGGCAAAGAGGTTCGTCACGAACAGGAGGAACGCGCCGCCGGCCCGGGAGCTCGCTCCAATCTGCAAGAGGATCCCAACGGTGGCAAGCGGCGGTACCAGGGCGACGGCGATCGCGACACCCGGAAGTGATGAGCTCGCCTTCGGGTGGGTGAGAACGTAGCCGCCTGCGAGACCGGCAGCGATTGCGACACCGAGATCGAGCAGCGATGGTTGTGTCCGCCCGAGGATCTCGCTCGGAAGTGAGTACACGGTGGTGAAGTTCTGCAAGCCGACGAAGGTGACCACCATCGATGTACCGATCGCCATGACGACGCCGGAGGCGATGACGGCAACGCTGGACAGCAACGTCTTCAGATCCGCGACGAGGAGCGACGCGGCCGTTGCGAGGATCGGCGTCATCAGCGGTGCAACGAGCATCGCACCGATGATCACCGCCACGCTGTTCGCTGCGAGTCCGAAGGCAGCGAGGAGGGTCGAAAGCACGATGAGGACGAAGAATCGCACGAGGTGCGCCGTGAGCTCCTCGGACTCCCAGAACAACTCGTCCGTCACCAGGTGGCGCTCGTCTTCCGACATCATGCGACGTGACGGACGGAGCCCATCGAGCATCTGACCCAGGGGCGACAGGGCCGCTGGCGGCCTCGGAGGCGACAGCTCGTCTGGGATTCCGTTGCTCATGGGCGCAGATCATACGTCCACCGTGAAGGTTGTTTCCTCGGTCAGCGAGATGGGCGTCTCGGGGCGAGGCGCCGGGAAGATCCCAGTACTATTGACTCATGGAGACCCACCAGACCAGTGACGAGTACGATCGCTTGACCGCACGGGCCGTCGTGACATTGGGCGGTGCCGGCACCACCATCTCCCATGCCGTTCGGGCGAGCACGGGACTCAAGGTACTCAACGACAACTCGAGCATGGTGGCGTTTCTCCTTGTTTGGCTGTCAGGTCCGATGCGCCCCAATGAGATCGCCACGGCGATGGAAATCACCACCGGTGGGTCGACCAAGATCGTGACAAGACTCGAGAAGAATGGACTCGTCTTGCGCCGCCATGGCACCGACCCCGACGGACGCGCCGTGGTGGTGACTCTCACCGGGAAAGGAGAGCGCGCAGCGGCTGCCGCCCTCGCCGCCGTCGGTGAAGCGGTGCGGGATCTCATGGCGCGGCTCGAGGCGCTCGACTGACATGCAGGTTGAGTTGGCCCGCTTCTTCGATTAGCGATGCCCCTAGGCTCGCCGGATTCTTGGCCGCCCTCGACTCATGGGATCAGGAGGACACGTGGATACTGAGCCTGCCGCCACCGGCCTCGGCCCGGAGAGGCGCACGGCGCGAACCGATCGCGGCGACCGCTTCGACCCGTCCTCAGCCATCAGGAGCGACGTCGACGCGACAATCATTCTGATCCTTTGGTGCATTCGGAAGGCCTTCTTTCCCCTGTTTTGGCTGGGAATGACGTTTGCGACGATCTACTTCGCCATCGCCCAACGGGACCTGCTCGAACTCGAGAACCAGGCTTCGTCGCTGGGCTCGCCGAGCGCGTATGCCGGAGCTCTGCTGTCGCCCCTTGCCCTCGTTACGATCGCTCTCATCATGAGAGTCGCTGTGGGATTCCTCGCTCTTGCAGCCGCCTACCCGTTGAGCAGGTCGACGAAGCCGCACGATCATCAAGACGTCCGAACGATGACGCAGCACATCCGCGTATGGCGAGATCGGCTCTATCTCAGCCGTGCGTATCGATCGCTCCGGTGGACCTGGATCGTCCGGAACGCTGCAGTCCAACAACTCGGTCGTCGGGGAGCGAGACTCGCGATGTGCAATCCGGTGCTGAGATGGGCCGGCATCGCACTGTTCGTCCTTTTCGTGGTTGTCTTCTTCTTCGCACTGGGAGCATCCGCGCAGTAGCGACGCGTCTCGGCGGACAGAGGAAGCCTCCAAGGCCGGTGAATACCTCGTTCCAGAATGCGACGACCGTGCACCCGACGTTCGACGTGCCCTTGCCCGGGAACGACTCGTGCCCGAACGCAACGCCGCCATTCGTATCGACAACCGCGGCAACATGAACGCCGGCACGCGTGTCCACACCACCAACCACTCCAGATACCATCAGCATCGGCTGCCCATTTCTCTCGCTGAAGGCGGAAAGGGTGGCACACGCCAGCAGGACGGCGGACCGAGACCACCCGAGCTGGAACGAACAGCTCAACCGGTCCCTCACCGCCCGACCGAGGCGTTCAACACCGACCCACATCATCCCTCCCAGCCGGTTGTGGGCGCAGATGCAGAACGACCAGAACAGTGTTGAGTTCAGGAGTCGGCAGCACTGAACGGCCGGTTGAGGCATCCATAGGTGCCGAGATAGGCCATGGGATCGACGAAGTCGACAGTCTCGGAGGGGTTCCTATAGTCCGGGAGCGAATCCACCCCATCGAACGTGAGGGAGACACCCATGTCGATTCTGTCCGAGAACGTGCTCGTGATCTCGCAGAAGGCGAAGTTGATCGAAACGAAGAACGAATACGAGATTTTCGACGGCTCGGGGACCGAGATCGGCACGATCCGTGAGCTCGAGCAGTCCAAGACGAAGCGCGCGGTCAGGCTCCTCAGCGGCGTAGACCAATTCATGACGCACAAGCTCGGCGTATACGAAGCGGACGGCCAGCCGGTCTGCACCCTCCTGCGGCCCGCCAAGCTGATGAAGTCCAAGATCATGATCACCGACGCGGCCGGGTCGGATCGAGGTGCGATCCTGCAGGGCAACGTGATGGGCAAGAAGCACTTCAAGCTGGTGGACGGCGAAGGTGGCGAGATCGGGTCCATCGACGCCGAGAACTGGCGGTCGTGGGACTTTGCGATCCACGACGCGAACGGCGCCGAGGTCGGTCGCGTCACGAAGAAGTGGAACGGGATCCTGAAGGAGGGCTACACCACCGCCGACACGTACGTCCTTGAGATCGAGGGCGAGGTCTCCGACGACCTGCGGCTCATCATGGTGGCGTCCGCGGCTGGTCTGGACGTAGCGCTGAAGCAGGACGATACGGGCGGTTGGGGCCGCGGTGGCGTCGGCTAGCGCAGGACCGGTCACGACGAGTGCAGTCGCTACCTCCACTGATGCGACTGAACGCAGCCCCTCTTGACCACGAGAGGCGGAGGCGAGATACGTCCAAGACGCAAGTCCTAATCCCACGGCCACGATCGGGACGCCGATCGATCCTCGACAACGTCCCTCGGCCCAGTGCCATCGGCACCACCTCAATCGGCTAGCCAGTTGACCCGCCGCAACGTATTGCACGCGAGTGGTGTTTGACAGGGTTCGGTGCTCCGATTCTGTTCCGGGGACTCGTGATCGTGCGATTGCCGTGGAAACATGGCACGGGTTGGATTGGGAGAACTGTCCTGTGTCGTTGTCCTTGCCGATCGGGGCGGGGACTGGATGTCTTGTTTGGACGATGAACGGCCAGTGCCTCGACCGCAACGCCGCCGACCTCCCCAACCGACGCCCAATCGACCGATTCGACTCACCGGCTTGCTGTCGATCCAGCACCTCGACCCGCTCCAACTCCGTGAACACCGCCACAACAACCTCCTCGATGAGACACCACAGCTAGTTGCGTCCACCCCCAGAGACCACAGCCGATATGAGCGGTTGCGGGTGTTGGGTTCCCAGTCCTCGACTAGTCCGTTCGACCAAGTCCATATGCACTATGAATTCTCCGGGGTCGGAGCGCAATGCTGGTAGGGCAAAGGTTGGGCATGTCTGTCATCGACTACGGCGCATCGCTCACCGCAGGGAACTCTCGAAAGGTGAGCCAAGGAGACGAATACTCGGAGTTGCCTTGGTCGGAATGCTCCTTGCCGGAAGCCTTCTGGCTACCGCTGCCGCAGACGACGAAGTTGGGACTGCGCCCTCTACGGTAGAGATGCTTGGGTGTCTCGAAATGGATTCGACAGCCCCAGCGACAATCAAGGTGGACGTAACACACGTTTCCGCTGATACGAAGCGTTACACCAAGACACGGTGCGAGACGAGGAAGCCCCAAGTCCGGTGGCGGATTTGTGGCAAGAACGCGACAAAGCCCTGACCGTTGGGGGACCGTGTCAGAGATGGGTCGCTATTGCCCGAATAAGTAGGTGCCTAGCACTGCGCCGGCCATGACGGCGAGGATGAGGGCGAGCTTGGCCCACAGCGGCATAGTCGAGAAGTGCCTGAACGAGGTCTTCTGCTCTTGTTTGTCATTCATAGGGCCAGCGCAGCGAGTTGGGTTCAATAGCCGCTCGACTGGTCGCTCCGATGACAACCTGGTTCCTCGGGTGACAATTGCGCCCGGCGCAACGGAAACGTTCACCCACAGTGTTCCGGCAAGACAAGTAGGGGTTGGGTCATCGTGGACCGATACCTCTGGAGACCCGGTCAAGTTCCCCCGCCCAGGCCGCCCCGGTCAGTTCGTCCCCAACACAAGGGAACGGAAGCCGAATGATGCGACTCCACACAAACTGAGCGCCCGGGTACCATCGCAGCGGCGCACCCACCCGCCCGGATACTTCGAGACTCCCATCTCGCTTCCACTGGTGGGTGCGCCCAACTCCAAACACCCCGCCCACATCCGGCCGCTCATAGGTGCCGATGCGTGCGGATGTTGGCGAACTCATCGGAGGGTACGCGGGCCTTGTTGACCGAGATGGATGTGCCTCGTGTTGCAGCCGGGAGTGGCCGGTCAGAAGCTCACGGGTTGGTGCGGCAGGGATAGCATCGCTGCGATGGCCGCTGCGCAGAGGAGGCTTGCGACGACGAGCATGGTGATCCGCATCGTCTGGCCTTTGAGCTTCGTTCCGACTCCGGCGAAGAACAGCACAGATGCCATGATCACCGTGACCAGCACGAAGCTGTCGCCGGTGCGGTTCGCATCGGCGGCTGCCTCGGCGGCCACAGTGGCATTAGTGAAGTGAAAGCTCTTCACTTCGAGCAGCTCTTCGAAGCCCTCGGCATACTCGGGCAAGTCCTGGGGCAGCCCTGGGGGAATGTCACCTTCGGTCGAACCGGCCATCCAGGCGTCGAATGCTGGGCGAAGCGTTTCGTCGAACCGTTCCTCGAGTATCTGCATGCCGCGCTCATTGTCTTCGGCTGCCATGGTCAGCCAGGTCGACATCGCCTGCGAGTCGGATTCCATCTGTGCCGTGATAAGGGTTGCAACTTCGCTCGACTCCGTGAGGCTTCCCGTGTATTGGCTCGCGTTTGCAGACTGAACGCCACCCCACAGCGATGCTTGATACGCGGACCACGCAGCGACGAGCACTGCCAACGACAGAACCACCGTGGCAGCCAGTTCGACCCAGTCGCGTTGGTCAAATCGATGCGCTAGATCATCGAGGGCGCGGCCAAGGTGCGAAGCAGCACTCTCAGCATCTGCGGGCAAACCATCTGATGGCTCGCCGCCGCTCCCGGGGTCCATCTCCGGTCACTCCTTGCTCTCGGTAGTCCCTCGAATGGCCAAGACGCTGAGGAGGGCGGTCCCCGGCTCTAGGGGGACCGCCCTGGCTCTGCTCTTCAAGCTCGCTCGATGAAAGGAAGCTCCTACGCGGTCCGCTCGAAGTACTCGTCGGATTCCTTGTTGCCGAAGAGCGCCCAGAGGATGAAGACGCCGAAAGCGATCGAAAGAATCGCGTTCCAGTGGATGCCTCCGTCGAGATGAGTGATGAGCCACCATCCCGCCACCGCAACGCGGATAGCGATCACGATGGCAACCGCCCAGCGCGCCCAGTTCGCACCGGAGAAGACGGCCCACGCGACGAGCGCAAGGAGCCCAGCGATGATCAGCTCGACAACACCAGTCGTGACCATCACATTGGCGTCGGTGACACCAAACACATCCTGAAGGGCGGCCACGTCCTTCTCAACGATGAGGGCGATGCCCACGGCGGCGTTGAGCACGGCTCCAATGGCCAGCAGGACACCTACGAAGGTGACGACTCCCGGTCGCTTCATGTCTTCCTCCCATATCGACTATTGCCGACGGGCACCATAGTCGAGAACGCGAACGCATGTCTTCCATCCCCGCCCATAGGTGCTGCGATTTCAGGGGGTCGTTGCATCACTTTCGACGAGAGTTGTTGTCTCGTTTTGGAGGTGAGGTTGTGGGACGGTTCTCGGAGTCGGAGAAGGCTGAGTTGTGGGACAGGTTTGAGGCGGGTGAGTCGTTGCGGGCGATCAGCCGCCAGTTGGGTCGTGCTCCGTCGTCGGTTCGGACGCATGTTGTGTCTGCGGGGTGGCGACGTCCGGTCCCGGCTGGGGATTGGTGTCCGATACGGTTGTCGTTTGCGGAGCGTGAGGAGATTTCGCGTGGGTTAGCGGCTGGTGTGTCGCTGCGATCGATCAGCCGCCGTCTGGGCCGAGCCCCGTCGACGGTTTCGCGTGAAGTCGCCGCCAACGGGGGACGTATCCGGTATCGGGCGGTGGTGGCGCATCGGGCTTAGCGGCGTCGGGCCCATCGGCCGAAACCGGCGAAGCTCATCACGCATCCTCAGTTGCGTCAGGTGGTGGAAGCCAAGCTCGAGCTGTGGTGGTCACCGTTACAGATCTCTGGGTGGCTCATGGAGACATATCCTGATGATGAGGAGATGCGCGTGTCACACGAGACGATCTACCAATCGCTGTTCATCCAGGGCAAAGGCGCGCTGCGTAAGGAACTCTGGCGTTGTCCACGCACCGGCAGGGCGGTGCGCCGCCCCCAGGGCCGGCCTGAGTCGACGAAGGGCCAGATCCGTGACATGGTCATGATCTCGGACCGGCCCGCCGCCGGTGAGGATCGGGCGGTGCCCGGTCATTGGGAAGGCGACCTGATCATGGGGACACGTAACACGGCGATCGGGACGTTGGTGGAACGCTGGTCCCGCTAGGTGATGCTGTTCGGCCTTCCCGATGGCAACACTGCTGAAGCTGTCCGGGGCGGCCGTGGCATTGCCGTACTTGAGACCCGATCCGCACGGGCATCACTCGTTGCGACCGACTTTGGTCGCCGCCTCTCCGGGCCGAGCAGACATCTTCGCTGCGAACTCGACACGCCGTTCTCGGGTCTCGAGCTCGCCCTGCCACCTGCGAAGGTGCTCGTTCCACCCCCGGAGCCGCTCCTCGACTCCCGCAGCCTTCGCCTCTCGGCCCGCAACCTGCTCCTGGCGTCTGGTCAGCTCCTCCTCGGCCTGCTCCGCCAACACCGGCAGGTAGTCGCCGGTGTGATCACCAAAGACGCTGACCAACTCCCGGTCGATCAGCGCCACGACGGCGCGACCCATCGAGACCCCGGCAGACTCGCAGTAGCGCTTCCACGTCGACCACTTGGACGCCATCACCGGCACTCGGACCATCCGGTACGCCTCGTCGCCGCCGAGACCGGCGAGCAGCTTGCGGTCGATCCTGGCCAACACGCCACGTTCGAGATCCATCACCACCTCACCTGTCTACATGTAGACACTGAGCAACTGTGTTGCACGTGCGTGTGTGATTTCGGGGTCTCTGCGCGCGTTCGCGACGAGGCGGCCGGTGTCATGGCCATTCTTCGGATCGTTGCTGTCGTAGATGGCATTCGCGGTGCTCCGATTCTGACCGGGGGTTCTCGATCGTGGGATTGCCGTGGCATCTTGGCCTGCGTCGGATGCAGAGATTTGTTCCTGGGCTTGCAGCCTGGCCGACCCAGACAGGGCCTGAACGTTGTACTCGGGCCACGAACGGCCAACAGGATCACGTCGACGACCCCTGACGACGGAATCTCCACTGAGGCCAACGAGCGTTTCGTACTCCATGACCGTGAAATAGACACGCCAACCCTCTCACGAGAGTGTCCGTAACCCTTTCACGAAAGTGTCAAGAACCCTCCAATCCCTGTCGTGGACAGCGTTTCCGGACCGTCGGATCACGAATCCGCCGACGTCGAGTTTCTGGTGGATGACCGTCGAGTTGGAGGGCTACTGACACTCTCGCGAGAGGGTCATCCGGCATCGTCGTGGTTGAAGTCGATCCCCGATCCGGCGATAGGAGGTGCTCGTGGCATCGATCCGTAGAGTTGTCCACCGCACCGGCCGCATGTCGTGGCAGGCCCGGTGGCGCGACCCGACCGGCAGCCAACACTCGAAGAACTTCGGCCGCCGCATCGACGCCGAACGGTTCCTCATCACCATCGAAGCCCGCAAACTCGCCGGCACCTACATCGACCCGAGGGCCGGACGACTCAGACTCGGTGAGTTCACCGAGCAGGCGACCGCGGGGTGGGTGAACCGCCGCGACTCGACCAAGGCCCGTGACGAGTCGTATCTGCGTAGCCTCGTCCTGCCGGTGTTCGCCGACATGCCGATCGGTGCCATCCGTGTCTTCGACGTCCAGGAGTGGGTTTCGGACCTTGACGCCGACGGGTACGCCCCGGCCACCATCCGCAAGGCCTACCAGTTGCTCGGACGGATCTGCAACGACGCCGTCAACGGTGGGCTCATCGCCCGCACTCCCTGTCGCGACGTCACCCTGCCCAAGATCGACGACACCGAGAAGCGGTTCCTCTCACCCGAAGAGATCACCCGCCTCGCCGACACCATCGATCCCCGATACCGGGCCCTCGTCATCACCGCTGCGTATACGGGCTGCCGCATTGGGGAACTCATCGCCCTCGACACAGACCGCTATCAGCCCGACCAGCGGATCATCCGCATCGAACGGTCCCTCGCCGAAGTCCGCGGCCACCTCCGCTTCGGGCAACCCAAGACCGCCGCCGCCCGACGAGCCGTGTCGCTACCCGAATGGCTGCCCGCGGCCATCGACCAACATCTCGACACCTACCCGCCGGGCCCGGACGGTCTGATCTTCTCTGCGCCTGAAGGCGGCGCCATCCGCCGCAACACCTTCCGGAGCCGCTTCTGGCTCCCAGCCGTCGCCGACTCGGTCGGCCAACCCATGCGGTTCCACGACCTCCGCCACAGCCACGTCGCCCTCCTCATCGCCGAAGGCGCCCACCCCGCCGTGATCGCCTCGAGGCTCGGACACACCAGCGTCAAGACCGTCCTCGACGTCTACGGGCACCTCTACGAAGGCCTCGACCGCAATGCAGCCGACACGTTGGACCCTCCCTGGGACCCGTCTGATGTGGACGCATTGTGGTCGCGGCGCAACCGACACCGTGATCAAGGAAGGGGGCTGACCTAGGAAACCCAACAACCACAAGGGCTCCCGGCCGTGGGCGTTGACGGGCTCGAACCGCCGACCTCTGCCTTGTAAGGGCAGCGCTCTCCCAACTGAGCTAAACGCCCGGGGCGGGCATGGTAACGGAGGCCG
>Ga0316198_10001028_pt1 | contig 15867 bp, 14 predicted proteins | sample OudBieAanoxic_MG_FD_204935 | JGI IMG/M metagenome (GOLD analysis project Ga0316198, IMG submission 204935) | Coastal sediment microbial communities from Oude Bieten Haven, Netherlands - site A anoxic | ecosystem: Environmental > Aquatic > Marine > Coastal > Sediment | place: Netherlands...
GTCCTCCAGCTCTTCGACGAAGTCAGAGCTATGACCTGGCGCCTCCTCCACCCGAAACCGTAACGGAACAGGAAAAACACTGCCCAACGAGATGTGCCGGGTCCGTATTTGTGCAGGAATGCTCTCCCGGCAACCCGGCGCCTCCCGCACAAATGGGGACCGGGCACTCCGCGGCGAAAGCGCTGGGAGAATTTCTTCCGGCTCGTTAGTAGGCCGCCGTTCGCACGAGCAGCGTGGTCACAACCCTTCCAATCAACTACCAAATGACCACGCTGCCCGTGCGACGCTGGGGCGCCAAAGGCGGCTCAGAAGGCCGGGGCTGATGGACAGGTACTGGTACGGTGCAAAAAATCGCCTCAACACCAAGTCATCCTGCGGGCGAGACGCCCGCACCACAATGGCCGCTCAGAAGGCCGGGATTGATGCCTCAGCGGTGTCTTCGTGCTTGCGACGTATGATGTCTCTACGCCTCTGCGGTGGGTCCTCATCCTGTCGCTTCCACCAGCCCGAAGGTCCGTTTTCTGCCGTGATACCAGGCAACCGCGCGGTCGAAGTCTCCGGGCGAGAAGTCTGGCCACGGTAGATCGGTGAAGTAGAGCTCGGCGTAGGCCGCCTGCCAGAGTAGGAAGTTGGAGAGCCGCCGCTCGCTGCCGGTTCTGATCACGAGATCGGCGGGCGGGGTGTCCCGGGTGTCGAGAGTGCGGCGGAAGAGCTCCTCATCGATGGCGTCCGGGTCGAGCTTGCCCTCTGCAACCCGGTTCCCGAGGCGGCGAGCGGTTCGGACGATTTCGTCGTGGCCGCTGTAGGAGAGCGCCAGGGTGAGTCGCATGGCGCCACGACCACGGGTCGACCTCATGACCCGTTCGAGGAGCGAGCGGGCTCGGTCCGGCAACCGTCGGATATCGCCGATCGCCCTCAGCTCGATGCCGTGCCTGATGAGTCGATCCTCCTGCTCGAGAAGGAACCGCGCCAGGAGATCCATCAGCCCTCTAACTTCGGAACTCGGGCGGGCCCAGTTCTCAGTCGAGAATGCGTAGAGGGTCAGATACTCGAGCCCCGCTTCCCGGCAGTGGGTGATGATCTTCCTCACAGCCGCCGCTCCCCGCTGATGGCCGGCGAGGCGGGCAAGGCCTCGAGCCCGGGCCCAACGGCCGTTGCCGTCCATGATGATCGCGATGTGTCGCAGTTGGTGTGCGTTCATGGTCTTTCCTCCGCGAGCCCGCGAGGCACGATCGGTGAGTGGTGTTTGCGCGCCAGCCGGCGCCGAAACCGCAAATGGCGCCGGCGCGCGGCGTGGACCAGCGGCTGCCAGGCCGCCGCAACCAACTGGTGGCGAATCAGGAACGACCATAACCAGTTGCAACGCTTGTAGAGACAGCTCATGGCCAGATATCCAGGAACAGCCGTGAGATCGCGTGGCCTGCGGCGCCAGATCGAGGAGTGGGAAAAGACCCGTTGATAGCAGCGTGAGTATCCGTCTTCGAGTTGCTCGGGGGTCATGTTCCGAGGTTGGAAGACCGCGTGGGCTGTGTCATAAAGACGCCAGTCGCGGTGGAGAATCCTCCCCTCCGATTCGAGGCGGGCAAAAAGGGGAGTACCGGGGTATGGGGTGAGGATCTGAAATGTCGCGCATTCGAGACGGACCGCCTCGATCCAGTCGGCCAGCTCATCGAAGACCTCGTCGGTGTCGTGGTCGAAGCCGAGGACAAAGCTGCCGTTGACCTGGATTCCGTTGCTTTGCAACAGCTCGATTCGTTCGGCGTACAACGCTGGTTTAGGCGTTTTCTTGCCTGCGTCGGCGAGGTTCGCGGCGTCGAGGGATTCGAATCCGACAAAGACGCCGGTGCACCCGGCGAGGGCCATCTCCCTGACCAGCGGGGGGTCGTCGGTGACATCGATGGTAATGGCGGCGCTCCAGATGTGATCGAGGGGTTTGAGGGCCTTGCACAACGACCGCAGGTATGACCGGTTCGACCCGAGGTTGTTGTCGATGAAGACTGAATACGGTTGGCGCTCTCGACGGATCTGGCGGATGACCTGGGCGACGTCGCGGGTCTGGTAGGGCATATCCATCCCATCGAGAGCCAGATAGCAGAAGTCGCAGCGGTTGTGGCAGCCGCGAGTGGCGATGACGCTCGACGTGGTGAGAAAACCGGACCGTGGGAGAACCTCGGTCCGCGGGAGTGGCTGATCCTTGATTTTCGGCACTCTGAAGGAGCCGGTGTAGAGCGAGGTGAGGCGACCGAATCGGTGGTCCAGAAGGACCTGTCCCCATACCGCCGTCCCCTCGCCCACGACAATGGCATCGGCGTGGTGCTTCGCCTCATCGGGGCAGCTCGTGACGTGCAACCCTCCCAGAACCACAACCGCGCCGCGATTTCGGTACCAACGTGCGAGTTCGTAGGCACGTTCGGCGAAGGTCAGGTGGACCGTGATGCCGACCACTTCGGGAAAGGGCTCAACCGGAGGGGATCCCTGCAATAGGTTCTCGTCCCAGAAGCGGACCGTCCAACCGAGTGGTGTTGCCGCTGCGATGGAGGTCAAGGCCAGGCTCGGCGTGAGCACGTGCTTGCCGAAGCTCCCGTTCGGATCCTTCGGATAGAACGGATTGATCAGGAGAATCTCGCCGCGGATAGGAGCGGTGTGGGGCTCGAGGGGCAGTACAGGCGGTTCCACGAGTTCTTTTGGGATCGGGTGGGCGGTTGGGATCGGTTGGTTCATGCAACCAGCTTCGGGGTGGATGGTGATGCCCTCGTGGCGAAGTCATGGCGATAGTGTGGCGAACAGAGGCCGTATGCGACCTGCGGCGCGGGCTCGGCTCTCCTGGGACGTCCGACCCCGGCCCCGCACAATGCCGTCCCACGGGGGTCGAATCTCTCTGCCGTTCTTGTCGGTGTGAGCGGTGGTACTCTCACGAGTGCGGATTTGGAGAAAAATGGCAAAAAGACGCTACCGCATCCTTGCGCCGAGCGCGGTCACTTCGGCCAACATCGCGGCCGGTTTCATGGCCATGGTGGCGGCGGCCGACGGCCGCTATGAACTCAGTGTCTACCTGCTCTTGGTCGCCATCCTCTGTGATGTGCTCGACGGCACCATCGCCCGACTGCTCGGCGCGACCAGCGATTTCGGGCAGGAGATGGACAGTTTTTCGGATGCAATCTCCTTCGGTGTCGCGCCGGCCTTCCTGATCTATCTCGCGGTGCTCCGTCCTCTCGGTTTCTGGGGACTCATCGTTTGTCTGGTCTATCTTCTCGCCGGGGTGACCCGGTTGACGCGGTTCGTTCTTACCAGCAACGCTCACGGCAAGGAGCTGCGCACCACCGGCGCCCCGATTCCGGCGGCGGCCTCCTACCTCATGGCTGCGGTGCTCATGCGCGAGAGCATGTCGGTGGAGGCCGTCGCCCTCGTGGTGCTGTTGATGGCGGTGCTGATGGTGTCGAGGATTCGTCTTCCCAACCTCAAGGGCAAGAACATCGTCACCGCGATGATGCTGCTCGGGCTCGTCAACTACATGCTGGTCGTTTTCCACCCGAGTTGGATCACCATCGGCTGGTGGAATGTCTGGAACGCCTTTATCCTCGTCGCCGCGAAGGTCCAGAGCAACCGACTGCAGCCCTCCTCAGCACCCTGATCCGCACTTTCCTCAGGACTTGGGACGATCGCAGGGCAGTGCTTCGATGGTGTGATAGTGCCGTGGACCTCCACGCCCGAGTTTGAAACACGAAGAGCACAAAGAACCACGAGGGCTCCACAAAGAATCGCATTTGAAAGTGGATCATCGCAGCCGGTACGCTCTACGATCTCGTGTGTCGTTCTCGCGGACCACACCATTTTTTTGAAACGCAAAGACCGGAACGACCGCAGAGGTTCGCTGCAATGATGACCGAGTAGCGAGGTCGTCCTTCAAGCCAGACTCCACCTCCCAACTACGGTTGCGATGACTTTGTGAAATGGACTCTTTGCGACGGTCTTTGTGGCCCTTGGTGCGCTTCGTGTTTCAAGCCTGCGATGAATGCGATGGCGATGCGCCTCGCTATCCGAGGATCTGCCGGAAGGCCTCGGCGAGTGTTGGTGCGTTGAATCGGTAGCCGGTGTCCTCGAGGACTTTCGGTGTTGCCTTCGTCGATGACAGCAGGAGCGCTTCGGCCATCTCGCCGAGGGCGAGCTTGATGGCGAAGGCCGGCGCCGGGATGATCGCCGGCCGGCCGAGGTATTCGCCGAGCGTCCGGGCAAAGCCTTTGCTGGTGACGGTTTCGGGCGCGACGAGATTGACCGGCCCCATGATGGTCCCGTGACCGAGAACATGATCGACCGCGCCCGCGACATCGCTCATGGCGATCCACGGCCACCACTGGTTGCCGGAGCCCATGGGTCCACCAAAACCGAGTTTGAACACCGGCAGCATCTTCTCGAGGGCAGCACCCTTGCCGAGAACCATGCCGAGCCGGAGGAGAACCACGCGCGTCGATGCGGATTGAGCCCCCATCGCCGCGGCCTCCCACTCACGTGAGAGGTCGGCGAGAAAACCAATGCCCGGCGATGATTTCTCATCGAGAATCTCGTCGCCCCGGTTGCCATAGAGACCCGTCGCAGACGCGTTGATGAGCACCGAGGGAGGAACCTCTGCCCGGCCGATGGCGTTGACGATGGTTCGGGTGGCGTCGAGTCGGCTCGACCGGAGCTCGTCCTTGACCTCCGGTGTCCACCGCCCCCGGGAGATGTTTCGGCCGTTGAGATTGATGACGGCGTCGGCTCCCGAGATGATCTTCGGGTCGAGATCACCCGAGACCGGATTCCACGGTGCCTCGATCGCGGGGTCGGTGGCCTGCCGGCGAACCAAGGCTGTCGCCTGATGGCCTTGTTGCCGCAGGTGTGCTACCAACGCCCCTCCGACGAAACCGCTCGCTCCGGAAATGATGATCTTCATAGTGCAAGGGAAAGCGCTTGTTCCTGCGACGATATTCCCAACCGGGAAGATACCGGCACTTCGTACTCTGGTCGAGGCTCGGTCCTCAGCCCGGCCGGCCCGTCCAGTCAACGGTGTGGTCGGCGACGATCTCGCTGAGCGCCGTAATGTGCTCCCAGCGGTCGTTCAGTGCTGGGATATAGCGGAAATCAACGCCACCCGCTGCCGTGAACCGCCCGCGACTCGAGATCGCGACCTCTTCGAGGGTCTCGAGGCAGTCGGCCGCAAAGCCGGGGCAGATGACATCCACCCCTATGACGCCGGTCTGCCCCCACCGGGTGAGGCGGGCATCGAGTTCGGGCGCGAGCCAGGGTTCTTTGCCGAAACGCGATTGGTACGCCATGTGCCACCGGCCGGGCGCGAGATCGAGGCGCGCGGCCAGCGCGCGGGCGGTGGCGGCACACTGCTTCGGATAGGGATCGCCGGCCGAGGCGTACCGGCGCGGAATGCCGTGGAACGACATGAGGAGCCGGTTCGGCGGGCCGTTTTCGTCCCAGAACTCCCGCACCACCGTTTGGAGAGCCGTCAGGTAGGCCGGGTGGTCATGATAGTCCGGCACCGTGCGGATCTCCGGCGCCGTCGTCATCCGGGACAGGGCCGCGGCTACGGCGTCCGCGGTCGATGCCGTGGTCGTGGTGCTGTACTGCGGATAGAGGGGCAGGACCAGAATGCGGGTGCAACCCTGCTCGGTGAGCGCAGCGATTCCGTCTTTGATCGACGGCGCTCCATAACGCATGGCCATTTCCAACGGGATCGCCGGGCCGCCGGGATCGTTCAATCGCGCACTGAGAGCGTCGCCGATCCGCCGGGTTGTGACTGTCAGCGGTGAGCCCTCCCCGGTCCAGATGCTGCGATAAAGAGCGGCCGATCTCCGTGGCCGGAGAGGGAGAATGAAGAGATTGCGAATCAACCACCAGCGGAGTCGCGGCAGATCAACAACTCGCCGATCGGCGAGGAACTCGCGGAGATAGCTTCGTACGGACCGGGCGGTCGGCGCCGCCGGGGACCCGAGATTGGTCAGCAGAACGCCGAAAGCCGGATGGGGAGTTCGACCGCCATCAGCAATGGTGGACATCGCTCCCCTTCGCGATGCTCAGCGGTTCACTGTGCGGTGGGCCCGTCCGCGAAATCTTCGGGATCGAACGCGTCCATATCGGGCACCTTCGCCATGATCTCTTTGATCATCTTCTGGTGCTGGACCTCCTCATCGCGAAGCCGGACGAACAGTTTATTGACATCTTCGTCGGTCACGGACGGCAGGGCCTGGTGATAAAACTCGTAGGCCTTGATCTCGGCGTTGAGGGCGACCTCGAGGGCGTCGTTGATGGACATGAAGGCGCGGGCGCCGTCGTAGTCGGGCGCCTCGATGTCATAGAGCATCGAAGCGTCGGCGGTGGTGGGTTCGTTACCGAAGAGCTCAACTCGCTGAGTGGTGAGGACCTCGGCGTGCTTGACTTCGTTTTCGGACATGAAACGAAAGAACTTGGCCACCTCGGGAGTGCGATGGGCTTCGAGTTGTTCGGCGAACTCGTCGTAACGCTCCTGAGCTTCTTCTTCGATGGCGATAGCGAGGTCGAGGGTGTCGCGAAGATTGAGGGCTGAGAAGTCGATGTTGTGGCTCATGGCGTACCTCCAACTCGTCGCCGGGTATTGTCGAGGCGACGATCGTCGGGGGGAACTGTGAACCCGCCGGGGATGCTTGTCAAGACGTCCGGTGCCAGCGAAGGCGTTCCCATGTCATTCCCGCGACCCAGCCGACGGTCATGAACACAATGACCGCGCCCGTGTGCCAAACGAGGACGTGGGAGAGATTGGACATGGGACACAGCAGGTGAATGACTGCGTCCGAGGCCACCGTTGCGCCGGCGCCACCAAGGAGACCTGCGGTGGGGGCCCTCAGCGGGAGCGCGCGGAAGACCAGCCACATCGTCACGACAAAGGTCGGCAGGGCCATGGCGGATTCGTATTTGAAACAACCGATTCCGGGCGTGATGCCGCTCCCGGGCATGGTGATCGCCGGTGAGTAGATCGAGGTCGCGACACCGACGAGGATCTGCACTGCGAGTGCGGTCAGAGCGGCGATGCGGACGGCGCCTCCCGGGATGCCCTCGCCGGGGACCGCTTCGCGAAGCGCGAGCACGATCAGCAGGATGCCGAGGGCCAGTTGGAGGATGGAACATCCCCAACTCAGCCACATGGGCAGCTGATCTATATCGGGGCGGAGACTGGCTTTGGCGAGGACAAAGGCCAGCACGACGGCGAGGATCGCCACCGCCAACATAGTCCGTACCCACGCCGGATGGAGCGGACGGACCGGTTGAAGATCGCTCTCGATGGCCTCACGAAGACCGTTGGGGATCGAGTCGAGACTCATCTCACGCACCCTCCTCGATCATCTGTTCTCGGACCTTTTTCAATGCGCGGTGAGCGCGGACCTTGGCGGTGCCGGGGGCGATTCCAACGATGGCACCGACCTCCTCGAAGCTCATGCCGAGCAGGTGGTGGAGGATGAGAACCTCCTGAGCCTCTCGCGGCAGGGTGCTGAGCAGCCGTTGCACGGTTGCTCGATCGGCGAGCTGATCCATTTCCGGCGGCACCGGAACCTCCGGGAGATCCTCGGCGGGCAGAACTTCCTTGCGCCGCCGCATGGAGCGGAGGTGCATCAAGGCGACATGCCGGGTGATGGCGTAGATCCACGGCCGCACAGGGCGCGGCGGGGTGTATGTCTGCCGTGCTCGGTGGAGCTGGAGGAAGGTCTCTTGGAGCAGATCCTCGGCCATGGTTTGATTTCGGACAAAGGTCCATAGGTAGCGAATGAGTGGACGCTTCAGGGCGTTGTAAAGCCCCGTGAACGCATCCATGTCCCCCTTCTGATAGGCGATCATCAGCGCGGTCAGTTGCTGATCTTCGGCGCGACGGTCGACTACCATCAGTGATTATGCCTTTCTGAGTTGGGACGTTACGTGAACCGCAGTATAACCCGGCGACCGGTGACGGATGATCTTACCCGGCGCGTCCGCGGCCGCGTCCGGGGCAGCGGCAGCGACAGCGAAAGCGGCAGGGACAGCGTCCGCGCCCGTTCCCGATCCCGTTCCCGATCCCGTTCCCGATCCCGTTCCCGAATTGAAGCGTCCGGGGCAGCGACCGGGACAGCGGCAGGGGCAGCATCCGGGACAGCGGCAGGGACGGAGTCCGTGCCTGTGCCCAATGACCGCTCGAAATTCGAAGTTCATCATCCATAATGGCGAACATGTCCGAAGCTGATCGCCTCATCGCCTGGTTCCGCGCCAACGCGCGGCTGCTTCCGTGGCGGACGGCGCCCCGCAATCCGTATCACTCGCTGGTCTCCGAGTTGATGGCCCAGCAGACGCAGCTCCACCGTGTCGTACCGCGGTTCGAGGCCTTTGTGGAGAGGTTCCCGAATCTCCGCGCGCTGGCAGCGGCGACCGAGGACGAAGTGCTCGCGCTTTGGTCCGGGCTCGGCTACTACCGACGAGCACGCCTTCTGCATAGGCTCGCACGCGAGGTCGCAGCCGGCGGCGGTGAGCTGCCGAGAACGGCGGCGGAGCTCCAAGCCCTGCCCGGGATCGGTCCCTACACCGCGGCGGCGGTGGCTTCGACCGTTTTCGGCGAGGCTGTTCCTCTCATGGACGGCAACGTCGCGCGGGTCGGCGCGCGGGTGCTCGCTTTGGCCGAGGACCCGCGGACGAAAGCGGGCAGGACAGTGGTTTTAGAGTGGGTTCGCGCCCTGATGGCCGATGCTCCTCCGGGCGAGGTCAACGAGGCTCTGATGGAGCTCGGAGCGAAGATCTGCACCCCCTCGCAACCGAAATGCGACCTTTGCCCACTGGTCGAGGGCTGTAGTGGGCGTGAAGAAGACGATCCGACGGTCTACCCGCCACCGCGACGAACGCGGGAGACCATTGAGGTCCATTGGTTGGCGGTGGTCATCGAAGATTCTGACGGGCGGTGGATGTTGCGTCGGGTTGATGAAGGTCCGATTCTCAAGGGACTCTGGCTGCCGCCTTTCAACGAGATCGATCCGAACAGAGGGCTTGAAGAACAGGCTCGCGGTCTGGCGCCCTTCGGGGTCGAATCGCCGATGGAGTTTTTCGAGCCGATCAAGCACTCCATCACCCACCGGAGGATCGAAGTCACTCCGGGGCGAACTCGAGTCGACCATCCGGTGAGCGTGCCCGACGGGTGGTCATGGGCCGATCCGGCGAAACCGAATCTCCCGACATCGTCACTTCTTGCAAAGCTGCTGGCTTGGGTCGGGGGATCTCCATCCGCTTCGTTCCCAGCGGTTGCCGAACAGCCCGACGGAAACTGAATGGCGGTTCAGTTCCCCTGTTATACTGCCAAGGTGCGGCAAGCCTTTCGAATCCAATTTTTTTCTCAGGTTTGAGGAGGAGTCATGGACCACGCCACTGCGTCATCGTTTCTGGGAATCTCGGGCGTTGTCTGGTTCTGGGCGCTCACCGTCATCAGCGTCGGCGCCGTGGTGTTTTCACTGAGCCGTCGTTTCAGCTTGCTCGAGTTGGGTCGGGCGGAGGACCGATTCGACCGCCTCGGTGAACGGTTCAAACATGTTCTGATCTATGCCTTCGGCCAGAAAAAGATGTTCGACGACCCCTTTGCGGGGATCTACCACCTGCTGATCTTCTACGGATTCCTGGTTGTCAGCATCAGGACCGTGACCATGGTGGTCGAGGGTCTGTTCGCGGGCTGGGAGCTGCCGCTTCTCCACACCGGAGTCGGGCACGCCTATCTCTTTTCCAAGGACATCTTCGAGGCGCTGGTGATTCTCGGATTGGTCTTCGCCGTATGGCGGCGTGGCGTCCAGCGTAAAGACCGAATCATCCAGTCATCCGGCGCCTGGATTGTCATCGGGCTGATCGGCGCTCTCATGCTCACCGATTTGGTGTCGGAAGGGGCGAGGATCGCGGCCGGTGCGCTCGACGGCAGTTACCTGCCCGTGTCGGCGCTCTTCGGTTCGCTCTTTGCCGGTTTCTCAGAGGGCGCCCTCCAATCGATCTACAGCTGGACCTGGTGGATCCATCTCATCACCCTCTATGTCTTTGCCAACGAGCTTCCATACTCGAAGCACTTTCACGTCTATACCTCGATCTTCAACGTCTTCTTCGCCAACCTCAATCCCCCCGGCAAGTTGCCGTCCATGGATCTGGAGAATGTCGACGAGAAAACCCGGTTCGGGATCTCGACCATCACCGACTTCACCTGGAAACAGATGCTCGACATGTACACCTGCACCGAGTGCGGGAGGTGTCGCGAGTACTGCCCCACGACTTTGACCGACAAACCGCTGCAACCGGTACAGTTCCTCAAATCCGTTCGTAATCAGCTCTACAGCGAGCAGAACGAACTCCTCTCGACCTCCGGTGAGGAAGCCACCGGGTCGCAGCACGAGCTGGTCCCCGTCGTCGTCGATCCCGAGGTCATCTGGGCGTGCACCACCTGCCGTTGGTGCGAACGGGCGTGTCCCCTGGACATCAGCTATGTCGACAAACTGGTGGAGATGAGGCAGAACCTGGTGCTCGAGAAGGCCGACTTCCCCGAGGAGGCGCAGGCCGCCTTCCGTGGTTACGAGGTCAATGGGAACCCATGGCAGCTCCCCACCGAGGAACGGGGCAATTGGGCCGACGGTCTCGATATCCCCCTGGCATCTGAAGCCGGTGGCGATTTCGAGTATCTCTTCTTTGTCGGTTCCCCGGGCAGTTATGACGATCACGGAAAGAAAGTGTCGAGGGCGCTTGCGAAGATCCTCAAAGCCGCCGGCGTGAAGATCGCCATTCTGGGCGGAGAAGAAGCTTCGACCGGCGACGCAGCCCGTCGTCTTGGAAACGAGTATCTCTTCCAGATGCTGGCCATGCAGAACATCGAAGTCATGAATGGATACGGTGTCGCGAAAATCGTCACCAACTGCCCGCACGCCTTCAACACCCTGGCCCATGAGTATCCCGATTTCGACGGACACTACGAGGTCGTGCACGGGACCCAACTGGTGGCCGATCTCGTTCGGCAGGGTCGGATCAATTTGACCCAGACCGTCGATCTCGATCTCGCCTACCACGATCCCTGCTACCTGGGAAGGACCAATGATGAGTACGATGCGCCGCGGTTTCTTCTCAACGAGATCCCGGGGCTCAAGGTGCGCGAGGCCGAGCTCAGCCGCGATCGTTCCATGTGTTGCGGCGCGGGTGGCGGAAGGATGTGGCTCGAAGAGAGTCTCGGGACCAGGATCAACCAGCTGCGCTTCGACCAGCTCCGAGCGAGCGGAACTCCGGAGATCGCCGTCGCCTGTCCCTATTGTTTCTCAATGCTCTCCGACGCCCAGCGCGAAGGAGGGTTGGAGGACGCACAGACTCTCGACGTGATCGAGTTGGTGGCCCGGTCTCTCGAAACGTGACGGAATTCTGAAGCCGAGGTTTGTCGTGCCGGTCCCAACAGGGAGAATTGACGGTCACCTGCGGGCAATACCACCGGAGCAACGATGGTGGGTGTATTGCGGTGAATAGGCCAAAGGACTATATTGGATCTGCATTCGAGACATGTCTTGTACAGTGACAATGGTCGTGCGGACGAGGGTTGTCTTGAAATGGCGTGCCGCGTTTTTCGGTGGCGATCGATCTTTGAATGTTCCTTTAACCAACAATCCTCGGGCTGCGACAGGGTTGGATTTTCCACCCCTGCCGACGGATTGTGCGTATCTTTGATTGGAGGGCTCAGCGTGGCCAGAAATTTCAACAAACGGAATCTCACCACTGGAGACATCGCCAAACTGTGCGGTGTGAATTTTCGGACGGTGATCCGATGGATACAACGCGGCCACTTGAAAGCTTTCCAGCTTCCCGGACGCGGGGACAACAGGGTCCAGGTCGCCGACTTCATCGAGTTTCTCAATGAAAACAACATGCCGATTCCCCAAGAGCTCCAACCCTCCGCGAAAAAGGTGCTCATCATCGAGGGGGACACAAAATCCGCCACCTCGATGGAGAAAGCGCTGCAGGGCGCCGGCTTTGACACGCGTTTGGCCACTGACGGGTTCTCGGCCGGTGCGCTGGTGAGTTCGTTCGGACCCAACGTCATGACCGTCGATGTCGGAATGAAGGGCATCGACGGGGCCCAGGCGATCAAGCTCATGAGGGACGACGCCCGTCTCGGCCTCGCCAAGATCATCGCGGTGACCTCAGCCAGTACGAGCAAGAAAAAGAGAGACGAGTTGCTTGCGGCGGGAGCGGATGAAGTCCTCAATCGCCCGTTGCATGGCTCGGATCTGGTTCAGACGATCACCGATCTGACGAGCTAGCTCAAACAGAGATCGACACGGTTTTCCGGGCCTTCCCACACACTGACCATGAGCAGCGTGCCGCCGATGGCGGCGAGTCTCGGGTGAAGATCGCCCGCGAGGACCTCCGCGAGGCGCTCCGCGGACGGGGTCGGACTGCCGATCTCCGGGTGGCGGTTGAGATCGCTGTCCCGCAGGGGATCCACGGTCTTGGCGAGGATGCTGTGGACCTCGTGGAAGTCGAGCGCGAAACCCTCGACGTTGAGGCTCTCCGCCCCGACCCTGATTGCGACCTCCCAGAGGTGTTGGTGGGATTCCTCGGGTTGGCCCAGATAGCTCGTGAGAGCGTGATGGGCGTTGAATGAAGCTCGAGAGTGGATAACCCAACGCGGCATCTCAGCCTGCCGATCGGCCGGTCGCCGGGGCCGGGCGTTGAGCTCCCGGGGGTTGCAGGACGATGAGTTCCCGGCGAATCCGGGACATCTGAACCTCGGCCTCTGTGAGACCGAGAGACTCGAGGATTTTCTTGACGCTGGTGGTCGGGCCGGCGGCCTGCCGGGCGTTGAGATCCACGGTAAGGCTCCCGTCGGTGAGCACGGTCCAGCGGAGAATCGCCCCCGACACGGACTGGTCTAGATCGGTCGAGGCCTCGGGCCACCGGCCTTCCGGCCGTGGTGAGATGCGATACCGTGACGCCGAGACCATCTTCCCGAGCGACGGCGCACCCTGCAGCAGCGGTCTGGCGTCGATGATCTCGATCCCGTGAGGCAGGAGCCGATTGACCGCCGTGATGTGCTGTTGCCGTACCTGAGATGTGCAGTCCACATCAAAGAGTTCGACCTCGCCCTCGTGGCCGACGCTGAGGGCCGGCCCCATGGAGAGTCGGATGTGCGGGTTGTAACCTTCGGTGTATCGCACGGGAACGCGTCCCCCGCGAACGGCCCGCTCGAGGGCGTCCATGACCTGGCGGTGCGAGAGATACCGCGCATCGCCCATCTTTGTGAAACTGAAGCGATAGCGGTGTTGGACCGGCGCCTGGGGTTCGATTCTGGCCTGGGGCGGCACTCGAGGTTCGGGACGCAGCTTATAAGCGGCGGTCTTCGGGCGATCCGCCTCGGGCATGGTCTCGCCGAGCAGCGGCAGGGTGCAGGCGGCGAGTTGGGTGTCCGCGCCGTCACCGGGAATCCCGCACCGGTAGCAGCGTCCCCACTTGCAGTCCTCGGTGTCGGCCTCACGGACGGCTCGTCGCCACTCGGCCTTGAGGTAGCCCTTTCGGACACCTGCGTCGATGATGTCCCATGGCAGGGGCTCGCCGATCCCACGCTCACCGAGCTCCCGCTTGATGTCGACTCCGGTCACATCGACGGCCTTGCGCCAGGCGTCGAGGTTGAGGAAATCGGTCCAACCGTCAAAAATCGCTCCCTCATCGTGAGCGAGCTCGATGGTTCTGCTGAGCTCTCGCCCGCCCCGGGAAAGAAGCGCCTCGAGGACCGCCTCGTCGGGGTCCGACCAGTTCAGGCGGGTTCCCTTGATCCGGCGGAAGCGATCCCGGAGGAACTGGATTCGGCGCTGCTGTTCCTCGGGGTCGATAAACGGCTGCCACTGAAAGGGCGTCCACGCCTTGGGGATGAAGCACCCCACCGAAACCTTGATCTGGACCTTGCGGCCGCGGAGACGCTGCCCCGCCTTTGCCAGATTTTCGGCGAGGACCGCGAGTTCCTCGAGATCATCGTCGGTTTCGGTGGGCAGCCCGATCATGGCGTAGACCTTGATGGCGTTCCATCCCTTGGAGAAAGCGGCTTCGGCGGCCTTGATCATATCGGCATTGGTGAAGGTCTTGTTGATGACCCGCCTGAGACGATCCGAGCCGGTTTCCGGGGCGAAGGTGAAACCCGATTTGCGAACCCTCGAGACCGCCTCGGCGAGCCCGACGGAGAAGGAGTCGGCGCGCAGGCTCGGCAGATTGACCGAGACCCGGCGGTCGGACAATCGGTCGGCCAGGTTGTAGACCAGGGGTTCCACCTGGGAGTAGTCGGCGGAGGACAGGCTCAACAGTCCGATTTCTTCGAATCCGGTCTCGTCGATCTGTCGTTCGAGACGCTCGACCACCTGGGCGGGGTCGTGTTCGCGCACCGGTCGGTACCAGTAGCCCGCCTGGCAGAAACGACAGCCCTGGGTGCAGCCACGCATGATCTCGAGCCCGAGACGGTCCTGGATCACACCGGCGAAGGGCACGATGGGGGCCTCGGGCTGGTCGGCGAGGTCGAGTTGGTCGACCCACACTCGTTTGACCGGAAACGGCGCATTCTCGGGTTTGGTCCACGCGCCGGGCTCCTCACCCGAGGCGGGGGTCCAGGTGTAGAACCGAGGAACATAGACCCCCTCCACCGCGGCCAGGCGATCAAGGAGGCCGATCCGGTTCTCACCGGCCGCACGGCCGTCGCGGATGGCGTCGAGCATGGTGTCGAGGGCGGCCTCGGCATCGCCGATGAGGATGGCGTCGAAAAAGTCGGCCACCGGTTCGGGGTTGGCGGTGCAGGGACCGCCTGCGATGACGAGCGGTTCATCCTCGGCGCGTTTGACGGCGCGACGGGTGATACCGGCGAGATCGAGGAGATACGGGATGTTGATGTAGTTGAGCTCGGATTGGAGCGAGATGCCGACCACGTCGAAATCGACGATGGAGTGGTATGACTCGAGGGAGTAGAGCGGGAGATCCGCGGCCCGAAGCGCCTCCGCCATATCGGGCATGGGGGCGAAGGTCCGCTCGGCGAGGGCATCATCGCGGCGGTTGATGAGGTGATAGAGGATCCGGGTCCCCTGGTGGGACATGCCGATCTCATAGGCATCGGGGAAGGCGAGGGCGACCCGTAACGCAACGCTGTCCCACGGCTTGCGGGTCAGGTTGCGTTCGAGACCGAGATAGCGCGACGGGCTCTGGACGGTGGGTAGGATCGCGTCCAGGCGCTCGCGCAGGGTGGATGGGTCGATGGTCGTCATGGGCTCTCCTCGTCCGTGGCCGGACAATATATACCAAGTCTCAACAGATCAGGACTCTCGCGGCTTCCATTTACCAATTCCGTGCCCGTACCCGTGCCCGTGCCCGATGACCGGGGCAGCGTCGGCGGCCCCGGCCGGGTCCCCAACCCGCAGATCCGGCCTTCTGGGCCGCCCTTGGCGACCCAGCGTCGCGCGACCAGCGTGGTCGAAGAGCAGAACGGGAAGGATTGCGACCACGCTGATCACGCGAACGGCGGCCTGTTGGCGAACCTGGAGAGGTGCTCAGGTCTCTTTCGCCGCGGAGTGCCCGGTAGCGTAATTGTGCGGAGCGTTTCGCAGTGCCGGGTGGCTGTACCTGCACAAATACGGACCCGGCACATCCCGGTGGGCGATTTTCTTCGTGTCCGGCCACGGCGGGCATCTCGGATTGCTTGGAGGGTGGACTTGGGCCCACCTTCAGACACCTTCCGGTCGATAGAGAGTCACCACGTTAGTCAGGGAACCTTCAATCAAGTCCATCCCACTCTGAATTGCGATGTCTTGGCGGCCCTTTGCGATGGATGGTCTTCGTGTTCTTTGCGATGCAACCCTG
>Ga0316198_10001029_pt1 | contig 15859 bp, 16 predicted proteins | sample OudBieAanoxic_MG_FD_204935 | JGI IMG/M metagenome (GOLD analysis project Ga0316198, IMG submission 204935) | Coastal sediment microbial communities from Oude Bieten Haven, Netherlands - site A anoxic | ecosystem: Environmental > Aquatic > Marine > Coastal > Sediment | place: Netherlands...
CGTCGAGCGCAATATTGGCCTGTATGGGGCGGAGGAGCTGGTCGGCGAGGAAGCGCTGCTACCAGGCGCGCATCGCACCGCCACCGCCCAGGCCATCGAAACGACGAGCGCCCTTGTTATCGAGAGTAACACTTTTCGGGCACTGGTGCGGCGCCGCCCGGAGCTCGGCGAGCGTGTCATGCAGCAGCTCGTGCGGCGCCTGCAGCGGACCGAGGAGCAGCTCGAAAACTTCCTGCTTCCAGATCCCGCAATCCGCGTGCTGAACACGCTTCTCCGAGCGGTCGACGCCGCCGACGATGGGCTGCTCGAGCTCTCACCACTCGAATTATCCACTCGAACTGCACTGGGTCTCGATCAGGTCAAAGCCGTGATCGCTCAGCTGCGCGATCGCGGCTATCTCTTGGCGGGTGATCAAACGATCACCATTGGCGATCCGTCCGCGCTTCGCCAGCTTCACGCTCTGCTCGCCCTGAAAGACGATGTTCGGCATGGCCTGAGCTGTCGGTAATCCGACACCCCTTCTTGACCGGGCTCCAAGCACTCAGTAGACCCAAATCGTGGTGCGTATTTGGGGATTCATTTGGCTGGCCTGCCTAGCCATCGGCTGCGTCACGACGTCGGCCGCGGGCACGCCCGACGGTGAGCGCTCGTATCGCGAATTTCAGCTTGCAGCCAGCCTTCGCGAGGAGGGACAGACGGCGGGCGCCATTGAACACCTGCGCAAGGCGCTCGAGCTCGACCCCCAAAATGCCGAGGCCCACCTGCTTCTCGGCTTCATCCAGATGGAGCGCCGGACCTACCAAAATGCGGAGCCGCACTTGGCCACGGCAATCAAGCTTCTCGAAAAGCAGGCCGCCGGCTCCACGCTTGCGGAGGCTCGCAACATCTATGGGCTATGCCTGATCGAGCTCGGTCGTTACGACGAAGCCGTCGTCGTGCTCCGGGAGTCCGCAAGTGATGAGCTGAACGCAGCGCCACACCTTGCCTGGGGCAATCTAGGGCTGGCGCAATTTCACCTGGCGGAATATCAAGAGACGGTGACCTCGACGATGGAGGCGGTCCGCATACAGCCGCGATTTTGTGTCGGGTACTACACGATGGCGCGAGCGTTCTGGCATCTGCAGCAGTTGAAAGATGCCGAGCGCGCGCTCGTGGGCGCACTCGAAGCGGATCCGTCTTGTTCGAACAGCGTGGAGCTTCAAGGAGCCTGGCGGCTGCGCGGTGAGGTCCGCGCGCGCTTGGGTCATCGTCGAGACGCCGTCGCCGACTTGGAGCGCTGCGTGGAGCTAGACCCGTACTCGAACGACGGACGAATGTGTCAAACCCTGCTCGAGGACTCACGATGAGGGCGGATTCGATCGGCTACTGGTTGAAGACGGAGCGCGAGACGCGCCATCTGTCGATCGAAGAGGTTGCGAGCACCACACGCATACCGCGCAGAACGCTCGAGTCGCTCGAAGAAGATCGCTTCGAAGATCTCCCTAGCGGCGTGTTCGTTCGTGGCTTCATCAAAGCCTACGCTGCCGCCGTCGACATCGACGCGGACGAGGTCCTTGCTCGATTCGACTCGGAGCGCCCTCGAGCCTTGCCCCCTGCGCCGCTCGCCACGGTGCACAGTCGCCGCAGATACGGGGCCTTGGTGCTGGCAATCACCACCTTCGCACTTTTTGCAATCATCGTGGCCACCTTTTCGCTCGTTCGGCGCGCGCCTGCACAGGACGATCCGATTGAGCTATCCTCCGCACTGCCGTGCCGAGTCGAAGCCGCCAAAGCCGAGCCCTCCTATTGCGGTCCGTCGACTATCGCGACTCTGACCGAATCGTCACGCTCTTAACGGAGGACTACGGCAAGCTCTCCGCGCTTGCCCGGGGCGCGCGAAAGAGTCAGCGACGATTTGGCGGGGCCTTGCAGCCCTACGTCTTGATGAACGCCCATTTCCGCCCGGGCCGCGGTGAGCTCGCGCATCTCGAGCGTGTGTCGGTCGACCGTTCGTTCCACGACATCCTACGAAACCTCGAAGCGATCGGGGCCGCCGGTGCAGCCCTAGCCGTCATTCGCGAGCGCGTGCCGGACCATGAGCCCGAGCCCGCGGTCTTCGACACGACGGTGCGCTTGCTGACGGCGCTCAATCACAGCGCGCCCCCGGAGGAAGCATTGCTTTCGCTACAGATTCGGACGCTTGCTATCCTGGGCTTTGCACCCACGCTCGATCGCTGCGTCCTGTGCGGCAAGACGCCGGCCGCAGGGCGTTCGGCGTCGTTTGACGCTGCACGGGGGGGAATCGTGTGCCGAGCCTGCGGTGGCGGGCGGCTGGTTCTGTCAGCGGCATCGCTTCGCCGCTGGGTCGTCGTTCAGGCGACTTCGGAGTTTGCCGACCAGCCCTGGCCCGCACGCGAGCGCCAAGAGATCCGCGACGCACTCGTACAGCTCGACGCGAACCATGCAACGGTCACCGTTCGAGAGCGCACCGCGGCAGCCTCGAGCAGCTGGGAAGGGCGCCTCTCGTGAGCCAAGCATTGGAGCCGATCGAGTTGCGGGCGCCGCGTGGCGCCCGAGTCATGGAAATCGACTGGGCCGACGGGCACCGCAGTGTCTACCAGCACGAGCTCTTGCGTGGCTTCTGCCCCTGCGCCCACTGCCAAGGTCATGAGGGTCCGATTCGGTTCGTGGAGGGCGGCGACCTGGAGTTGAGTGACGTCCAATCCGTCGGAAATTATGCGGTCAGACTCGTCTGGCGCGACGGTCACCAGACGGGGATCTACAGCCATCGCTTCCTACGGAGCCTGTGCGCCTGTTCATCCTGCGCCGCAGATGAACCCAAATCGCGCTCGTTCTGGCGCGAATAGAGCAGGTCCCCCCTTGTTTGTCTCTGTTATCCTGTCCGTGGGGGTTTCGGGTGACATTTCACACACTCATCGTCGATGACAGCAGCGCCGTGCGCGCATTCGTCCGCGCTGCTCTGGAGAACGCTGATTTCGCGCGAGTGCAAGAGGCCGAAACCGGCTTCGAAGCTCTCCAACTGCTCGCCTCGAACGCGTTCGACGTGGTCATCGTGGACGTCAACATGCCCGATATCAATGGGCTGGAGCTGCTCGCCTTCATGAAGAAGAGCCCCAGGCAGCAGGGGGCTACCAAGATATTGATCAGTACGCGCGCCGATAGCCTGGATGCCAAGCGGGGCGCCAAGCTCGGCGCGGACGCCTTCCTCGCGAAACCGTTCGAGGTCGACGACCTTCGAAAGCTGATTCGAGGCTTGGCCGATCGAAGCGAAGAGGTGTCGGGGTGAGTGATCCGCGCGACAACGTGCAACAGGAGTTTTTGGCCGAGGCCCAAGAGCTGGTCGAGGCATTGTCACGCGACCTCTTGCTGCTCGACGAGGCCCATCAGCGAGCCGAACGTCCCGATTCATCGCTAATCAACGAGATTTTCCGGAGCGTTCATACTCTCAAGGGCATCGCCGGGATGTTTGGATACAAGCACGTGGGCACGATCGCCCATGCGCTCGAAGACTTGCTGGACGACTTGCGTCTCGGCCGGACCGACATCGGCGACCCATTGCTGGACGTGCTCTTCGATTCGGTCGAGCGGTTTCAGCGGCTCTTGGCACTCGATGACCCTCAGGCGCCCGAAGAAGCGGCCGGGGTAGACGCATACGTCGCAGCGGTCCGTTCGATTGGCACTCAGCCGCCGGTGGAGGAAGGCGATCCTCTAAATCAGTACGCCATCGGGTCTGCGGTGCTTTCCGTCCTCACCGAATATGAAGAACATCGTCTTCGGGCGTGCATCCGTGAGGGTATGCAGCTCTATCGCCTCCGTGCGACGTTCGATCTGACGGCGATCGACGACTCCATCGAGGCCTTGCGCGACATCGTGCACGACGACGCCGAGATCATCACCTACTTGCCAAGCCTGGAAGGCGGAAACGACGAATCGATCGAATTAATCGTGCTCCTTGCCAGCCGGGTTCCGGAGACGGAGCTCAAGGCACATTTCGAAGGACAGTACGGAACGGTCGAGGCGATCGAAGAGCAGAAGCATCTGCCGACGGTTCCTCCGAATCTCACGTCGATCCCTCCCGGCTCACAAAGCCTAATGTCTGAGCTCGAGGATGAAACGGGCCAGGCCTCGCTTCGGTCGGTGGCGAACTCGGTTCGCGTGGACATTCGCAAGTTGGACGACCTGATGAACGTCGTAGGAGAGCTTTCCTTGGTTCGCAGCGCCGTGGGCCGCGCCGTCGCCGGTCTGGACGGTGACCCCAAGTACAGGCAATCGCTCCAGGAGCTGGATCGCCTCGGACGCGGCTTTGAACGCCAGCTATCCGAGCTGCGTACGAGGATCCTCGATGTTCGGATGGTCCCGCTGGGGCAGGTGTTCAGCAAGTTTGCGCGCATCGTCCGGCAAGCAGCAAGGGAGCACGATAAACAGGTTCGCCTCGTCGTTACCGGCGCGAACACGGAGATGGACAAGCTCATCGTAGAGGAGCTGGCCGATCCACTGATGCATCTGGTCCGCAATGCCATCGACCACGGCATCGAATCGGTCGAGACGCGAATGCGACTTGCAAAGCCGGCGGAGGGCACGCTTGCCCTCAACGCATACCACAAGGGCCGAAACGTCGTCATCGAGGTCGAGGATGATGGTGGCGGCATGAACGCGCACAAGCTCCGCGAGAAGGCGGTTTCGCGCGGCTTGCTAACAGCGGAGGACGGCCAAGATCTCACTCGCCAAGGCATGTTAGACCTAGTCTTCCTTCCCGGCTTGAGCACGAACTCGGAAGTGACCGATCTGTCCGGCCGTGGCGTTGGTATGGATGTGGTGAAGACCAACATCCTGCGGATGGGTGGGGTGGTTTCGATTGCGAGCGAGCAGGGCATTGGCACCAAGATCACGGTGACGCTTCCGATTACGCTAGCCATCATCCGCGCCCTCATCATCACGGTGGGCGCGCGACTATTTGCGCTTCCGATCAGTGCCGTTCGCGAAGCCATCCCCTTTGCGCCACAAGACGTTCGCACGATCCAAGGCCGAAAGGTGATCACCATGCGCGGCGAGACGCTTCCAATCTGCGATCTCGCACCGTTGTTCGGTCTTCGAGGGGCGAGACAGCAGGCGAGCCGATTCGTGATCGTCTGCGAGATGGGCAATCAAGAGCTTGGATTCGTCGTCGACGAGCTGGTGGGCCAAGAAGACGTGATCATCAAGTCGCTTGGCCCAACCTTGTCTTCCGTTCGCGGCTTTGCCGGAGCCTCAGACTTGGGCGACAAGAAGCTAGCGCTGGTGCTCGACGCGCCAGCCCTCTTCTCAGAGTACTTCGGTGGCGGCGAAGACCTCCCATCGGTGGAGGCTCGTGTATGACCGCTGGTGCGCAGAGAGCCACTCTGGTTCCCGATCCCGGCAGTGACGACGGGACGATCCCGGTCGTTGCGGTGTTGGCGGGGAGCGAGACCTACGGTTTTCCGTTGTCCGCGGTCCGAGAAATCCTCATGCCGCCGCCCTTGACCGAGGTTCCCCGTTCGGCTGAGCACTTTCTCGGAGTCATCGCGGTGAGAGGCCAAATCATCACGCTAATCGATTTGCCTACGCTGTTGAAGCTCGAGGTGCTCGATCGGCAGCCCCTTGGACGCGTCATTCTGGTCGACGTCGGCGACGAGCTCATCGGGGTCGCCGTGGATCGCGTCGTTCAGGTGTCTCAATTGCAGCCGAATCAAATCGAGTACGCCAGTGCCATGAGCGCGGACCTCTCCGAATACGTCATCGGAGTTGCCCGCATTCCATCGGAGTCGTCGAGTGTTGGTGATCAGATGGTCATTCTCATCGATCCGGGAGCGTTACTGGGAGGTCTGAAGTGAGCGAGAGCAGGGCCTACGGTCTGTCGCTCGCCAGAGACCTCATCCGAGTCGAGGTCGATTCGGTGATGTATGCGCTCGAAATCGCGCGCATTCGTGAGATCGTGAACCCGCGTCCGCTCATCGAGCTCCCACGCGAACACGCGGCTGTTCTCGGGGTTTCCGATTACCGCGAGGAAGTCGTGGCCGTCGTCGACTTGCGGCGCGTTTTCGGTTTGCCGCCTCAGGAACCAACACGGCGTACGAAATGGCTGATCCTCGAGACCCGTCGGGGGCTGGTCGCGGTCGTGGTGGATGCGGTGCACGACGTCTTTTCGTCTGAAAACAATCGGCAGCGTCAAGTGCCCATGCTGGATGAGCGCCATCTGGAGCGGGGAATCAAGTCAGCATACAGGCATCACGAGCGGCTCGTGTTTCTGCTCGATGCTGACCGGGTCGCCCAGCCTGCCTTCGAGATCGCGCCCGACGAGATCCCTTTTCTGCCTTCGGAGACGCCATGACGCAAGATGGGCTCGACGAGGCGTTTCACTCTGCCGATCCGGACGTCCGGCGTCGAGCCGTTCAAGGGATGAGCCTTCGTCCTCGGGGCACCCCGCTCAAACGGATTGTCGATGCGCTTTCGGACTCGGACTGGCGGGTCCGCCGGGAAGCCATTTCTCTGGCTGCGCAATCGGCGGAGAGAGATGCACTCATCGATTCACTGCTAGCTCGCCTGGTCGAGACCGACAACATCGGCCTCCGCAACGCGGCGGTCGAAGTTCTCGGGATGGTGGCTCAAGGGAAGGCGCACAAGTTCGCCAATGCGTTGGCTGGTGCGGGCGGAGGCGCGCAGAAGTTCGTCGTTGAGGCGATGGGCAAGACGCGAGACCCTGGCATGATCGACCATCTGGAGCCCCTGGTTCGGGGTCCCGACGGGAACGTGGCGGCTGCGGCCGTCGAATCCCTGGTTTGCATCGGTGGCGGCCGCGCGGAGGGTCTTCTCAAGGAGCGCCTCTCCACCCCGCACCTGTTTCTGCGAATTTCCATTCTCGAAGGGCTTACCCGACTCGGCACGCGGCTGACTTGGAGCGAGCTCGGGCCGGCGGTGGAGGACGCAATCGTTCGCCGGATCTCTGCTGAGCTTCTTGGAAGGACCGGCGAGCCCGAGGCGCTCGAGTTCCTTCTCGACCTTGCCACCGATCCATCACCTCAAACCTCTTCTGCGGCTCTTCGCGCCATTGCGGTGCTTGCCAGTGAAACCCAAGGCGACCGCGACGAGCTAATCGACCGATTGAGCGCATCGAACGACTCGTTCCGGCACGCGCTTCACGAGGCATTGCTACATGGAGATACTCCGACCCGGCAAGGGGCCGCGTACCTCGCAGTCTTGTGCCGCGACCCGAGCTCCCTCGAAGCGGTCCTCCAAGCAGTTGCCGATGACGTGGTCAGCCCCGAAACGATCGCAGCGCTTCGGACGTCTGGAAGTGCGCTCATAGAACCGCTTCTGATGCAGCGTGGTAGCGAACCGCGGGTTTGGGCGATCGCGCTCGAGCTCGCTGCCGAGCTCAGCTATCGGCATCTGGACGAGGTGCCAGCCGCCATCCGCGATCGGATTCGAAGTCTGATTGAGCGGGACTTGACGGATGCAGCGGACGCGGTCCGGGCGGCGGCCGCAGAGAGTCTTCTGTGGTGGGGCGACCCCCGCGACTGTCGCGCTCTGGTCGAATGCCTGAGTAGTCCGTCTCATCAGGTCCGCGCCGCGGCGACTAGCGCGCTCGAGGGACTTGCGAAGCGGGTACCCGACGACGTCGAAGAGGCGCTCGGCGAGGCCGACCTCGATGGCCCCGGAGGCGCCGACATCGCGCAGGTGCTGTCTCGGCTCAATTCGGCCGGCGCCGAAGAGCTTCTGAAGCGCGGTCTGCACAGCGGCGACCCGCGGACGCGGAGAGCCGCAGTGCAGGCGCTGGCAATTGCCAATGCGAGCGACATTGCCCAGCTCATCGGATACGCGGTCGCAGACGAAGACATCGACGTTCAAATCGCGGCGGTACGAACGCTCGGACAAATGAGCACGGGTGAAGCCGATGGCCCGCTTGGTACCGCGCTCGACTCTCCCTTTGCACCCACGCGTGCCGAGGCGGCTTTGGCCCTCGGACGGCGTGAAGCCAATGGGGCCATCCCGCGAATTCGCGCCCTGTTAGAGGACACGGAGCCGGTCGTCGTATCGGCAGCCCTCGATGCCCTAGCTTGGTTGGGCGATTCGGAAGTCGCAAAGGCCGTCGAGCGTGCGCTTTCGCATGCCGACGACGAGATTTTCCAGGCGGGCCTTCGCGCTGCGCGAACATTACCTGTCCATGATGCCGAGCGCCTCGTGAGCAGAGGGCTCACGCATTCGGCTTGGAACGTTCGGATGTTGGCGATCAAATTGCTGCTCGACCTCGATACCGAGCGCACGCGACTGGTCTTGCGCCGCGCCTTGACCGACGAGACGGATTCCATGGTCAGGCACGCGATCGAGAGCGGCCTTCGGCTAGGTGCGTGACGTGACCTTGTTGCACGACGCAGGGCCGAGCCTGAGCTTGAGAGAGTTCCGTCTGATCCGAGATTTCATCAACCAGTTCTGTGGGATCTACTTCGCCGATGACTCTGCTTACGTCGTCGAACGGCGTCTTCGCGAGCGACTTCGCGAGCTCGGAGTCGAGGGTTTCGCTGAGTACTACCGGTACTTACAGTACCACCCAAAGGCGGAAAGAGAGCTCGAAGCGGCTGCCGAGGTTCTGACGACCAACGAGACCTACTTTTTTCGCGAAGCGTACCAGCTTCGAGCTTTCACCGATGAGATCCTCCCGGCGGTGCGCGCGCGGTCACTCGCGCGCGGGTCGAAGCGGCTCGACGTTTGGAGCGCAGGATGCTCGAGTGGCGAAGAAGTCTTTACGATCGCGATGCTCGTCGATGCCAGCGGCCTCTTCGACGGCTGGGACGTCCGTATCTTCGGAAATGACATCTCGCGTCGGGTCCTGAGCAAGGCGCGTGGGGCGACCTACGGCCCGGCGAGCTTCAGGGCGATGATTCCCGAATACGCGAAGTACTTCATCGACACGGAAGAAGGCAGGCAGGTGCACCCGCGCATCAGGGCGATGTGCCACTTCGGTCATCTAAACCTCATGAATCAGCGGCGCGCCGCAATCGTGGGGCGCGTCGACGTCACCTTCTGCCGAAACGTCTTGATCTATTTCGACGATGCATCCCGCAGGAAGGTCTTGGAGACCATCTACCAACGACTGAACCGGGGAGGCTATTTGCTCTTGGGCCACAGCGAGTCGCTCCTTCGTTCGACCACGGCGTTCGAGATCACGCAGCTCACCACGGACATCGTCTACCGGCGTCCGATCCCGTTTACTGACATGCCGCCGAGGCCAATTTAGGTGAGAGACCTTCGCGCACTCGTCGTAGACGACTCCTCGTTGAATCGCCGCACAATCGCGGCGATCCTCAGGGACATTGACGGAATCTCCGAGGTGGACGTTGCGCGGGATGGAGCGGACGCTCTACGAGTGGTCGAAGCCACTCCACCCGACTTCATCACGTTGGATTTGGACATGCCGCGCGTCGACGGCTTCGAATTTCTTCAACTTCTGATGGACCGTCATCCACTTCCTGTGGTCGTCGTGTCCGGTCTTTCGGCCAAAGAAAACATCTTCCGCGCCCTCGAGCTCGGAGCGATCGATTTCATCGAAAAACCACATGGGGGGGAAGCTCCCCTCGAATGCTTGCGAGACCAGCTCGTCGAGAAGGTGCGTGTCGTGCAGCAGCTATCGCCGCTCGCCCTCCAACATGACCTCGCGGATGTCTTTGGACTCGATGCGGACCCCAGTGCGCCGGTGCGTCGAACGCACGAGCCCACGGTGCTCAAGAGGGTGCCCTCCAAGGTCATCGCGATCGGTGCATCGACAGGCGGACCGCGCGCGCTGGTCGCGCTGCTCCGTCACCTACACGACGACCTCGACGCCGCACTGGTGATCGCCCAGCACATGCCCGCTCGGTTCACGCGCACCTTTGCGGCTCGGCTCGACAAGGCTGGCGTTTTCAAAGTTACTGAGGCCAAAACCTACGAGCGGCTCGCTCGTGGGCACGCGTACGTCTGCCCGGGTGGTCGGTGCATCGAGATTGTTCCGTCGGACCGCGGCCCGGCCATCCGAGTCGTTCCGCCCGATCGACGGTCTCGTTACGTCCCTTCCGTCGATCAGCTCTTCAGCTCTGCAGCTCGCGTGCTCGGGGACAAGGCTATTGGCGTCGTGCTCACCGGCATGGGAGACGACGGTGCGAACGGAGCGCGCGGCATTTTCGCGCAGGGAGGAAGAGTCCTGGTCGAGGCCCCGGAAACCGCAGTGGTTTCGGGCATGCCACTGGCCGTTCAGCGCAGTGGGGTGCAGCATCATGCACTCGGGATCTGGGCTCTTGGCGATATGCTCGCAGAGCTCACCCGGCCAAGCAGGCAATGAGGAGCGAACTTTGAGCGCGCCGTTTCGTATCGTAGGATTGATCTAGCCATGCAACGGTATCGCTGCCTCGTGGTCGAAGACTCCAAAACGATGCGCAATATGTTGGCGGAATCCCTCCTTCGAATCCCTGGCATGGAAGTCGTCGAGGCCGACAACGGGCTAGCAGGCATCCGCGCGCTGGCGGCCGGGCAGTTCGATCTCGTCTTGACCGACGTCAACATGCCGGTGATGGATGGACTCAAGCTCGTGCGGCACGTCCGGGGCGACCCGCGCCACGAAAACACGCCAATTGTGATTATCACGACGGAGAATGCGCCCAACGACCGCGACCGCGCAATGGCGCTCGGAGCGAACGCCTATATCGAGAAGCCGATCCAAGCGCCTCGCGTGATTCGTGCGGTGAAGAAGCTACTCGAGGTTGGACGACCATGAGCGATGAAGACGCCCCGTCGATGGGAAGAGGCATCCTGCACCCCGAAGGCATCAAAGCGACGAGAGAGCTCGCCGCCGGCCTCGTTCATGAAATCAACAATATTCTCGGTGTGATCATCGGGAACGCGCACCTCGCCAAGAAGAATGCTTCGAACCCTGCTGCGAATGAGAAGTACCTGGTCGAGGTCCGGCACGCGGCGGAAGAGGGGCGCGAGCTCATGCGTGATCTCGCAGCTTTTGCGAGCGACAATCCACTTCAAACGCGGGTCCTTTCTCTGAACGACCTCGTTACGAGCGCCGTGTCGGACCTCGAAGCCGCCGTCACGCTCGACCTGAGCAGTCGAGATCCAGTGGTCCGTCTCAACCTCTGGCTGGCGCAAGATGCCCTGGGCAGGCTGATTCAATTCATGGCTTCTACCAAGACCGTCGCATCGATCCGACTCGCAACCCGAGTGGTCGGTGCTGCGGCCGTCTTGACGATCGAAGACGACGGCGTGACCCCAAGCGACCGAGATCTTCGAACGATATTCACGCCCTTCGCGAAAATCGAACGCCGCCCGAACGCCAAGCTCGGACTCGCCAAAATGGCGGACCTGGCATTTCGCTCGGCTGGCTTCGTTACCGCTGGCGTCTGTGAGCCCCACGGACTTCGCATCGTCTTGACCCTGCCCGTCGACGACGATGCCCCCTCAGGTGACGGTCCAGGTGTGTCCTTGCCTCAAAAGGGCATGTAGGTCCGGGTCTCCGAACTGATCTGTGGCCAGCTCCCGCTGCGTTTCGACGCTCTCGTTGTAAACCGGACCCCGGTGCCGGTATAAAACGCCCAGGGCGACGACGTTGGGCAGGTCGGTGAGCATCCAGGCGAGCTGGCGATTGGTCTCATCGTGGATGACGATGTCTTGCTCTGTCACGCCGTCCTCGCCAATGGTCACGACTTCGAGGCTGAGTGTCTCGGCGTTCAAGCGCAGGCCCTTCTCGCCGTTGGCACCGAACGTCATCGGGTGCCCGTGCTCGAGCCAGAGTTGGAAGGCGGGGCCCGTCTTTCGATCGGTGACGAGATCGAAGACGCCGTCGTTGAAGACCGGGCAGTTCTGGAGAATCTCGATGAACGCGGCGCCTTTGTGCTCCCGCGCCGCCGTCAAGGCCTCCGGAAGCTTCTTCGAAATGTCGAATGCCCGCGCTACGAAGGTCGCGCCGGCGCCCAATGCAAATCGCGTCGGGACCACGGGCTGATCGATCGAGCCGAGGGGGCTCGACGGGGTGACCTTCCCGACCTGTGAAGTCGGCGAGTACTGCCCTTTGGTGAGGCCGTAGATCTGATTGTTGAACAACAGGATCTGCAGGTCGACGTTGCGCCGCAGAACGTGGAGCAGATGGTTGCCGCCGATGCTCAGGCCGTCACCGTCACCGGTGATCACCCAGACGTCGAGCTCGGGGTTGGCCAGCTTGACGCCCGTCGCCACCGCAGGCGCTCGTCCGTGAATCGTGTGGAAGCCGTATGTGTTCATGTAGTAGGGGAAGCGGCTCGAGCAGCCGATTCCCGAGATGAACACGGTGTTCTCAGGCGTCGACCCGAGGGACGGAAGCGTGCGCTGCACGGCGGCAAGAATCGCGTAGTCGCCGCAGCCGGGACACCAGCGCACCTCTTGGTCGGACGTGAAGTCCTTGCGCGAGTATTCTTTCTTGGGAGAGTTGGGACTCATTCTGCGCTCCGTTGAAGACGCTCTTCTACCGATTCGACGAGGCCGGCGACTCGGAAGGGCTGTCCTGTGACTCGTGTGAGGCTCTCCGCAGGGACCAGGAATTCGGCTCGGAGCAGCATCGTCAGCTGCCCGAAGTTCAGCTCCGGGACTAAGACGCTATTGAAGGAGCGAAGTAGATCGCCAAGTCCCTCGGGAAGCGGCCAGATGTTCCGGAGGTGGAGGTGGGAAACGTCGTGTCCCCTCTCGCGAAGAATGCGAACGGCCTGGCTGATCGCACCGTAGGTCGAGCCCCAGCCGACGACCAGCAAGTCGCCTTCACCCTCGCCTTGGTCGACCTTTGCCCGCTCGATGTCTCTCGCAATTCCAGCCACTTTTTGGTGGCGAATCCTGGTCATCCGGTGGTGGTTCTGCGGGTCGTAGGAAATGTGCCCGGTGCTGCGGTCCTTTTCGAGGCCTCCAATACGGTGCTCGAGGCCGGGCGTGCCCGGGACAGCCCAAGCGCGGGCTTGGGTTTGCTCGTCTCGGAGGAACGGATGGAAACCTTCCGGGTCACGGTGGAACTGAACCGGGAATGGTCGCAGCGCATCGAGGTCGGGAAGCGGCCATGGTTCCGCACTGTTCGCCAGATAGCCGTCTGTGAGCAAGATCACCGGGGTCATGTATTTGACGGCCATCCGCACAGCCTCGATCGCCATGTAGTAACAGTCACCGGGCGTCGCTGCGGCCAAGACCACGAGCGGCGCGTCGCCGTTCCGGCCCACGACGGCCTGGAAGAGGTCAGACTGCTCCGTTTTCGTCGGCAGCCCTGTCGACGGCCCACCTCGCTGCACGTTGACGATCACCAAGGGGAGCTCGGCGGAAATCGCCAAACCGATCGTTTCGGATTTCAAGGCAATGCCTGGCCCGGACGTCCCCGTCGCTCCGATCGAGCCGCCAAAGCTTGCGCCAACCGCCGCCGCGATCGCTGCGATCTCGTCTTCGGCTTGAAAAGTCGTCACGCCGAAATGCTTGAGCCGCGACAATTGGTGCAGCAGGCTCGACGCAGGGGTGATCGGGTAAGAGCCGTACATCATCTTCAAGCCAGCAAGCCGTGCGCCGGTGACGAGCCCCCAGGCGGTGGCTTCGTTACCGCTGACGTTTCGGTACTCGCCGGGCGTCAGATGGGCGGCTGGCACCTCGTAGGCTTGGATTCCGTGCGGCAATTCCGCATTCTCGCCATAGATGTGACCGGCGTTGAGCGCGGCGATGTTTGCCTCGGCAACCTTGGGATTCTTCGCGAACTTGTTTCTGAGCCAAGCGACGGTCTGCTCGCGTTCGCGTCCGAAGAGCCAATACATGAGGCCAAGCGTCCACATGTTCTTGCAGCGGTTGGCCTCTTTCGCTCCGAGACCGACGTCTTTGACCGCATCGAGGGTCATCTTGTTGATATCGAGCGACAAGATGCGAAAGCGATCCATCGAGCCGTCTTCGAGTGGGTTGCTCTCGTAGCCGGCCTTCTTGAGGTTGTTCGAGCTGAACGCCCCGGTGTTGACGACCAGTAGGCCACCGGGCTTGAGCGCGTCGCTGTTCACTTTGAGCGCGGCAGGGTTCATGGCCACCAGTACGTCGGGGGCATCACCCGGAGTCAGCACATCGTGCGAGGCAAACTGAATCTGGTAACCCGACACCCCATAGGTGGTGCCGGCCGGGGCGCGAATCTCCGCCGGGAAATCCGGAAACGTCGCCAGGTCGTTCCCCGCGTCTGCTGTCGCAGTCGTGAACTGACTTCCAGTGAGTTGCATCCCATCGCCGGAGTCGCCGGCGAAGCGAATCACCACAGAGTCCAGAGTTTCACGCGGACTGGGCTGAACGCGCGCAGCGGCAGTTGTTTCCATGCTTCATCGTCGATTCTAGTCCCCGAGGAGCCCTTGCGCCCGTCGTTACGGAACCAGCTGGTTGCCCTCTTAGAACCGAGGTCCTCGATCGGCAAGCGGCCCCGCCGCAGGTTGGACGAGGAGACGGTGTCGGCCCATCCTGCGGACATGACCGAGGTCAAGATCTGCGGGTTAACCACTGTTGACGACGCACTGCGTTGCATCGAGCGGGGCGTCGATTCGATCGGCCTCAACTTCTGGCCGGCCTCTCCCCGATGCGTCGACGCTCGGACCGCCCGCGCCATCGTCGAGGCTGGGGGTGAGCATGTACAAATGGTTGGCGTATTCGTCGATTTCAGCTTGGAGCAGGTTCAGGAAATCCTGCTCGAAACCGGCATTGGCTGGGTGCAGCTGCACGGGGCGGAGCCGCCGGAGCTGCTTGCCGCGCTCTTGCCCAATGCGTACAAGGCGATCTCCGTGAAGGACGGCTCCGCCATCGAGCTCGCACGAACGTACCCCGGCGAGCATATCCTCCTCGACGCCAGCGTCCCCGGCATGCCCGGTGGCACCGGCAAGACCTTCGACTGGGCGATTGCCACCGAGGTGGCCAAAGAGCGCAAGCTGACCTTGGCCGGTGGCCTGACCCCGGACAACGTCGCCGAGGCCGTGGCGACCGTGAAGCCGTTCCGAGTCGATGTCGCATCAGGAGTCGAATCGAAACCAGGTCGCAAAGACCCCGATTTGGTCAACCGCTTCATCGACGCGGCGAAGGGCGCATAGCGCGGGCGTACCGGGACGCGGCGGAACGCGACGCGGGAGTTCAACGGACGGGGCGGCCTGCAAAGGTGGCCGGAAGGGCTGAGGGCCTGGGGCCACGCACGCCGCCCCTCGGAGCTCGCGCCAATCGGGGAGGATTGCTGTCTTGCCGATTGTCACTCACACGCCGCCGAACCCCCACATCGCGTTCCGCCGCGCCCCTCCATACGGAGACATCTCGAACCGCGTCGCTCCGTGCGGAGCCATCAAGACAAGTTCCCCAAAACCGCCCCAAGCCATGCGCGGCAGCGCGAGCCCTTCGATGGAACCCCGTGTCGCGCCTTTTTCCGCGCCCCGGTAGGGCCCACGCGTGCTAGCTTGCTCGGCTCAACTTCAGGAGGATTCATGCGTTCTGTGCTTTTTGCTTCTGCTCTCACCGCCGGCTTGATGTGGCTTGCCCTTGGAAGCGCCCCGGCTAAATCGCAGCCCGACGGGAAGGCCGCGTCTTGTCAGACTTGCGGGCAGGGCGCCGCGTGTCCGCACTGCGCCGCTGGTAAGGACTGTCCCCACTGCACCGACGGCAAAACCTGCCCACACTGCAAGCAAGGCAAGGCGTGTGCGCACTGCGGCAAAAGTCATCCGCATCACGGCAAGTGGGGTTCGCACGAATGGGAATACAAATGCGTTCGCCCGGCCAAAAAGCCCGAAGCGATGACCCAGCAGTTCTCCGGGCTCGGAGCTGAAGGCTGGAGGCTCGTGGAGGCCGACGGCGGGGTTTGGTGCTTCAG
>Ga0316198_10001030_pt1 | contig 15855 bp, 13 predicted proteins | sample OudBieAanoxic_MG_FD_204935 | JGI IMG/M metagenome (GOLD analysis project Ga0316198, IMG submission 204935) | Coastal sediment microbial communities from Oude Bieten Haven, Netherlands - site A anoxic | ecosystem: Environmental > Aquatic > Marine > Coastal > Sediment | place: Netherlands...
GGCGTCGGCACCCGCTGTGAGGTGAGGATCCCAGATCCGTCGTGCAACCCGTATCTGGCGTTTGCGGCGATGCTCGCCTCGGGACTCGACGGCATCGAGCGCGAGCTCGACTGCGGGGAGCCCGTCAACCGCAACATCTTTGACATGAGCCAGCGCGAGAAGAAACGCCTCAAAATTCACCAGCTTCCGGCCAGTCTGGACGAAGCCCTCGACTTCATGGAGAAGGATAAAATGCTCCGCGAGGCCCTCGGCGATCACATCTTCGATCACTTCCTCTTCAACAAACGCACCGAATGGTCGGAGTACATCAAAGAGATCCATGACTGGGAGCTCGATCGTTATCTCGATCGGTATTAAGCGACCTCAGCTACGACCAGGCCCCGGGCGATACGGTGGGGCCTTTTCAATCCTGAGTGGTGGAGAATCAGGGGAAGATCGATGGTCGAACGTTGACCCGAACCTCGTCCACGCCGGTGACCGTCGAGGCAATGCCCGTGATCTGCTCACGCACCTTGGTTTCCTGCGCGAGCGGCGCTTCGACATCGATGAAAACAACGCCATCAGCCGCCGAGGTGCGAACTCCCGGCCACTCGCAGATCACGGCGCTCCGCACTCGTGCCGCCAATAGAAGATTTCGAAGGGTGGATCGAGAGGAATCAGTGGTCTCAAAGCACGGGCTCTTTGAGGCCACGTGGCAGATGATCTCCACCGCACATTCAACTTCCATCTCGCAGACGTTGATCACGAGGTCGTAGAGCGTGGAGTCAAGGGTGTCGATGCCGTAGAGAGAAAGGGCCCAATGCCGGCGCTCCTCGTCGTCCTTTTTGAGGATCCTCCGCGCTTCCTTTTCGCTGATTCCCTCGCGGCTCATCTCGAGACGGACGCGGTCCTCCATATCGGCGATGATCCGCACTTTGAGCACGTGGCCGACCCCTCGGAGGAAGAAATGGCCGGCCAGACCGTGGTAGACGAGATTATCGCCCCGGACCTGCTCGAGGAGGGCCTGCTGGATGAACGATACATACCGTTCCTTGCCGTGGGTAAAACGCTCCAACACGGAAGGCGCATCGTGCAGTGCGCGAACGAGCCGGATTTCCGGGATGTTGAACTCCTCGGAAGCCTGCAGGAGAATGTCCCGCGACAGCAACGCGTAGTCCAACCTGGCAGCGACCTTTTCGGCGATTTCCTTACCACGGGAGTACGAGCCTCGTGAGATTGTGATGATGGCCATTTTCTACGCTCCAAAAACTCGGGCTGCGGAGTGTAACACCGAGCGTCCCGAATGGAAGAACCGGTCGACGCCGCACTGAGACACATAATGTTACAAACGAGTAACATTATACGACCGCGGGCCGGTCCCTTCGCCACGCCGAGGTAGCGCTCGATCTGACGAAGAATCAGAGATTTGCGAAGCCGCACGCAAATCGATGCCGTGGCACGCATTTTGCGATGTTTTCTCGTTGGCCCCGGTGCCGTGGATGGCCGGATTCCGAAGCAGGAAGCGGTCGTCCCTCCGACACGAGGCAGTGTTGTTAAAAACCAGTGATCCCGGCGCCGAGATGGCGAGGTGGCATCGCGTTCACGACGCGAGGCGGATTTCGACTGCCAAAAGAGCCCCGCAATGGCGACCCATGAACACTCCAATCACATCCAAGGCGTACACTGTTCCAACCACCGGTCCTGAGACCGGTTAGTTCGCAACGGGGGTTCTGAATCCATGCCCATCATCACGATATCTCGAGGGTCCTGCAGCGGCGGCGCGCAGCTGGCGGAGGAGTTGCACACAATCCTCGGATGGAAGGTCCTCAGTCAGGAAGACGTGTCAACCGCCGCGGCCCAGGCCTACCGGATGACCGAACAGGAGCTCTTTCGGGGGCTCTACCTGCCGGCCAATTTTTTCGAACGCTTCACCCATCGGAAGACCCGTTATCTGCTCGCCACCCAGGCCACGGTCACGGAGCTTCTCGCGGACGGCAACGGCATCTACCATGGGCTCGCCGGGCAGTTCTTGTTCGCGGACCTGTGCAATGCCTTCAAGGTTCGAATTGTCGCGCCGATGGAGTATCGAATAGAGACCGCGATGCGACGATTCGGGTTGAAGAAGGATGAAGCCAGGCAGCATATCCGTGACGCCGACGAATATCGGTCTCGATGGGGCCGGCAGATCTTTCACGCCGATATCACCGACGCCGACCTCTATGACCTGGTCGTCAACCTCGAACACGTCAGTATCGAAAGAGCCGCGACGATGATCGCCGAGCTCATGGACGGCGACGACTATCAGCCCACCCCGCAGTGTATCCAAGACTATCAGGATTTCGCACTCGAACGACGGGTGAGAGCAGAGCTCTTTTTCAACTCACCCTTCACTCCAGAAATCGCTCATGTCGAGACCCGCAATTCCGAGGTCATGCTTTCGGGAGATAAGGCGTTTGCGGCGTCCGAGAGTGGGCTGGTCGATTTTGTCGCCAATATCCGCGGGGTCGAGAAGGTTACGACTGATCACGGTACGGTCGGCGCCGTCGACGTCCGACTCGACCCGGAATTCGCTTTGTCTTCGCGGGACGCCAGGGCGAGCGACGTCATGCTGCCGCCCGAAAACTATCCCCACTGCAGGCTGACCTGCACAATGCGCGAGGCGATCGTCGCCCTTAGCGCATCGGCCGTCAAGCTTCAGGACGGCTACATCATGCTGCCACGTTACGTTTTGGTCCTGGACGATGATGATCGACTGGTCGGTGTGGTCAGCCGGCGCGAACTCCTCAAGGGGTTGGTTCCTCACCTGCACGAAGATTTGGAGACCGAAGCCCACATCAAAGAGCTGGTGCCCTTCGGCGGCTCCATGCCGAGCGAGCTGTCGATCCGCTGGACGTCACTGTTTTCGCGTTCGGCGATCGAAGCTTCGATGATGCCTATCCAATCGGTGATGGTTCCGATTAAAGGTACAGTTCAGGTCGATGACACCTTGTCGACCGTGATCTCGACGATGCTCTTTCACAGGGTCGACCTGGTGGCCGTCCTCGACGGCAAGAAGGTGGCGGGCGTGGTCTTGATGACAAACATCTTCGACATCGTCGCTCAATTCATCATGGAGTACGGACAGCCCCCCCAAGCCGACGGTGGCAAGGACGGCAATGATGGCTGAGCCCGTCACCTCTTCGAGTGCCGAATCCAACTCGAAGTCTCGCCGTCGCTGGACCATCCGGTTTCGCAGAAAACCAGAATCGACCGTAGATTGGAAACGGCTCTTTTTTCTCCTTCTCGGTGTTTCTCTGTTCTTCGCGGTCTTTCTGTCCCCTCCCTGGCCTGACGCCATCGATCCAATGGGGGAGTCGTTCCAACTCAGCTCGCAGGGCAAAGCGGCGCTCGGTCTGTTCCTCCTGGCCGCCATGTGGTGGGTCTTCGAGGTGGTGCCGATCGGCGTCACCAGCATTACGATTGCCGTCGTCCAGGTACTCTTTCTGATTCGTCCTGATGTCATGCTCGTTGGTGGAGACGATCCGGTTCGCGGCGGCGAGCTCGCCTTCAAGGAGTTCATGCACCCTTCGGTCTGGTTCATCTTCGGATCGATCGTCATCGGCATGGTCTTCACCAAAACCGGGCTCACCAAACGGCTTGCTTACAAAATGCTGGTCCTTGTCGGTGAGAAGACGAGCCGCATCTATCTCGGCTGCTTCGTCATGACCGCCATGCTGACCCTTGTCATGGCCCACACCGCGGTTGCCGCTACGATCTTCCCCCTGCTGGTCGCGATCTACCGCCTCTACGAAGAGGGCGACGAACCAACAAATTTCGGCAAGGGCCTGTTCATGGGCATGGCCTATGTCGCCGGCGCCGGCAGCATCATTACCCTTCTTGGCGCGGCGCGGGGCGCGGTCGCCCTCGGTTTCTACAAGGAGATCACGGGTCGGGACGTCAGCTTCTTCGAACTCACCTGGTACATGTTCCCTATCGGTTGGGTGATGGTCTTCGTGCTGTGGGCCTTCTTCATGGTCTACTACAAACCGGAGCGCGCATCGATCCCGGGTCTCCGCGAACGGGCCAGAGACCTCTACACGCGGCTCGGGCCAATCACCGCCAAAGAAATTCAGGCCGCTGTCATCGTCTTCGGTGCGGTGTCGGTGATGAGCCTGCGGTCGTTCATCCCGGCTCTCAAGAGCGTCGACAAGAGCGGCGTGATCCTGCTCGCGACGGTGCTCTTTTTTGTCCTCAAGATCCTCGATATCGGCGACCTTGAAAATGTTCCGTGGAATATCATTCTGCTCTTCGGCGGAGCGATGAGTCTCGGTTACTGTCTGGTGCTGACCGGCGCTGCCGATTGGCTCGCCATCAATACGGTGTCGCTGCTCAAGACCGCACCGGCCCTGGTCTTCATCATCGGCATGACGGGCTTCGTTCTGATCATGACGAATCTGATCATGAATGTTGCTGCGATCGCCATCTGTCTGCCGGTGGCCCTCAAGGTTGCGCCCTACCTGGGGGTCGGTGGCGAGGTCATTCTCTTTGGCGCCCTGGTTGCCGCTGGCATGCCGTTCCTGTTGTTGGTAGGGGCCGCCCCCAATGCCATCGCCTACGAAAGCAAACAGTTCACCTCCGGTGAGTTCTTCAAGGCCGGCATCCCCGCCAGCCTTTTGCTGATGGTAGTGATCACCATTTTCGTCATTTTCATCTGGCCGGTGATGGGCATGGAGGTGATCATCCCGACTCAATGAGCTGGGAAACTCCGGTTTTCCGGACGATCTTTTCTGGAGGTACCACTTGCCGACTTCGAAACTGATCTCAGGCTATCGGCGGTTCAGGGAGAAGTTCGAGTCCAATCACGAGGTCTTCGAGAAACTGGCCGAAGAGGGCCAGAACCCCAAGGTCTTGTGGATCGGCTGCTCGGATTCGAGGGTTGTTCCCGAGCTGATCACCGGCGCCGATCCCGGTGAGCTCTTCGACGTGCGCAACATCGCCAACGTCGTGCCACCGGCCTCCTCCGCCGCCTGCGCGGCGGGGGCCGCAGTCGAGTACGCGGTGATCCATCTCCACGTGCGCCACATCGTCGTCTGTGGCCACACCGACTGTGGTGGCATCAAGGCCCTCGAGGCACCGCCGGACCCCGGCGGCCAGCCCCACATCACCTCCTGGCTCGAGCTCGCCAGACCGGCCCGCGAAAAGATCCTCAGCTCCGACATTTCGGAGGATGATAGATACCTCGAGACGATCAAGGTCAACGCCCTGATGCAATGTGAGAACCTGCGGTCCTACCCGTGCGTCGCCGACGGCGAGCGAGCAGGAAATCTTTCGATCCACGCTTGGTTGTACGACCTCCATACCGGCAAGATCCTGGCCTTCGACGAGACCTCGAGAAAATGGGGCCCGGTCGCGGAACAACAGCTGTGATGCAGCCCCACCCAGCCTACTGCGCTACTATGGCCGCAAACCAGAGAACGGCGCAGGAGAAGCGATGACATCAACGAATGGCGCCGAGACGCGTACGGCTCGCCGTTTCAGGGTCCCGACTGCAACGGCGGTGTTGGCGATCATCATTATCGCACCCCTGGTGATCACCGGGGCCGTCAACCTCCACCAATTTCGAAATGCCTACCGAACCAAGGTCTCGAACGAACTTTCGGTCATGATCGAGCGCCATAGCATGACCGTCGACTCCTTCATCAATGACCGGCTGAGCGACATTCGTGTTATCGCCCGCGAACACCCCATCGACCGGCTCCGCCAGCCGGAGTTCCTGCGCCGCGTTCTCAACCTCATGCGCGAGGAGTACCACGGCGCATTCGTCGACCTCGGGCTCGTAGACGCCAACGGCATTCAGGTAGCGTACGCCGGGCCTTTCAATCTCCTGATGGCTGACTACTCAGCCGCCGCCTGGTTTCAAGATGCGGTGGCCAGCGAGAGTGTCATCAGCGACGTTTTTGCCGGTCTGCGCGGATCGCCCCACTTCATCGTCGCGACCCAGAAAACGATCGGAGACGAGCTTTTTGTGGTCAAGGCGACGATCGATTTCGAGGCCTTCAACGCCCTGGTCGAGAACCTACGCATTGGCAGCACCGGCTTTGCCTTCATCATCAATCGCGAGGGCGATTTCCAAACCAACCCCCACTTCGAGGTGGCGCTCAATCGTACTCCGTGGGTTCACCTCCTGGAAGGCCGCATCCGGTCAGACAGGATCTCGGTGTTGGAGGGTGAGGACGTTCTCGGACGAGAGGCCATTTTTACGATCGCGCCGCTCAAACAGGGACAGTGGTTTTTGTGCTATCAGCAAGAGACTTCTGACGCCTTTGCCGAGCTCCGCAGGGTGCAGGAATTCTCGGCGGTCGTCCTGATCATTGTCTCGTTGGCCGCGATCTTCGCCGGGTATCTGATCTCGCGCAACCTCGCTCAACGACTTGCCGATGCCTACCGCGACCGAAGTGTGATGGCTCACCAGGTCATCGAAACCGGGCGCCTCGCCTCGATCGGTGAGCTTGCTGCCGGCATCGCGCACGAAATCAACAACCCGGTGGCGATCATGGTCCAGGAGGCGGGCTGGATTGATGACCTGCTCGGCGAAGGTGATCCGTGCTCCGGCGAAAACCTCGAGGAGATCATGCGCGCCGTCACCCAGATCCGTACCCAGGGTGATCGCTGTAAAGAGATTACTTACAAGCTACTGAGCTTCGCCCGCAAGACGGATCCGACGATCCGCGAGGTCGAGCTCAATGACGTCGTCGATGAAGTGATTGGGCTGACCAGCCAGAAGACCCGTTACGCCAACGTCCATATCGAAACCGAGCTGACTCCGGATCTTCCGGTCATCCAGGCGTCTCCATCTGAGCTCCAACAGGTTCTCCTGAATCTGGTCAACAACGCCATCGACGCCATCGAACGGCCGGGCGGCACCGTCACCGTGGCAACAAGGGCGGCCGGAGCCGAGGTCGTTCTCGAGGTGCGAGATACGGGCAAGGGTATTCCAGAGGCGAATCTCGGACGGATCTTCGATCCCTTTTTCACCACCAAACCGGTTGGTCAGGGCACCGGGCTCGGGCTCCCGATTTGTTACGGGATCGTCGAAAAGATGGGTGGAAGGATCACGGTCGAAAGCGAAATCGAAAAGGGCACCACATTTACCGTGTTCATCCCCCGGGAAGCTCCCGGCGGGGCAGAAAACGTCGAAACCGAAACTCGGGGAGATCGCTCATGATGGAACCATCGGTATTGCTCGTTGACGACGAGGTCGCGTTCGTTGAAACTCTCGTGAAACGCCTCAAAAAAAGAAATGTGCGAGTCTCTGCTGCCCATAGCGGTTACGAGGCGCTCGAAAAGCTCTCCGCAAGTGGACCGACCAAAACTGACGTCGTAATTCTCGACGTCAAGATGCCAGGCATGGACGGACTCGAAACCCTCGCGCGAATCAAAGAAGAGCACCCCTTGATCGAGGTCATCATGCTGACTGGCCACGCGACCGTGGAATCGGCAATTGATGGCATGAAGAAAGGAGCGTTCGACTATCTGATGAAACCGTGCGAGGTTGACGATTTACTCAAAAAACTCAACGAGGCGGCCGATAAGAAGCGCGAACACGAAGACAAGATCCTTGAAGCACGTGCGTCCCTGATCTCGCTCCGGAGGGGAGACTGAGAGAGACTCCATGATCGAGAAAACTGATGTGAAAAAACTCCTCCTGGTAGATGACGAGGTTGGATATCTCGACGTCCTCGCCAAGAGACTCACTCACCGTGGCTTCAAAGTCACCACGGCATCGAGCGGCGCGGAGGCGATCCGCGCACTGCGAAAATGGGAGTTCGATCTCGCGGTTGTGGATCTCAAAATGGAGGACATGGACGGCATCGAAGTCCTCAAGGTGCTCAAAAAGATGGACCCGGCGTTGCAGGTGATTATTCTCACGGGTCATGGTTCGGAAAGGGCAGCGCGAGACGGTATCGCCCACGGTGCATTTGACTATCTGATCAAGCCGATCGGCCTCGATCCGCTGATCGTCAGAATTCGTGCCGCACTGAGCTCGGAATCGACCTGAGGCCATGGAGACGTGCCACCGATGACAACCATCTGCAGCTGTTCGCGGGTTGTGTTTGATTTGATTTTCAGCGGAGGAAAACGATGAGCTTTTTGAAAGCCTTTGGAGAGTTCATGATGGTCGCAACCCGCGCCCACGCGAACTGGGAGCTTGAAACCTCGAATAGAATTCTTCACGACCCCAAGCGGTTGCTGATCCTGTTCCTGCTCGTGATCCCAATCTTCGTCTTCGGACCGATTGTCGCGGCGCAGGTCATGGATCAGGCCGCGACCGCTGGAGACGTGCTGCCCGATGTCCTGGGCGGCAAGAAGGCCTACAGCCCAGCCTACTATTCGACCGGGATCTTTGTCGCCTCAATTTTCATCGGACTCTGTGCCGGACTGATCACCGGCTGCATCGGCGCCGGTGGCGGCTTCATCATCGCGCCCGCCCTGATGTCGGCCGGCATCAAGGGCATCCTCGCCGTCGGCACCGATCTCTTTCACATCTTCGCAAAAGCGATCATGGGGAGCGTTATCCACCGTAAGCTTGGTAATATTTCAGTGCCATTGGCTGTCACCTTTCTGATTGGCGCCATCGGCGGAGCCACCCTTGGCGGGGTCATCAACCGTGTGCTTTACGAAATCAACCCGGTGCTGTCGGACGCGTTCATCACAACCATTTACTCGCTCATGCTCGGCGCCCTCGGCACCTACGCCATGATGGATTTTCTCAAGGCGCGCAAGAACGAAGCACCGGACGACGATGCTCACAGCGGGCGATCGGAAGGAGCTGCGCTCGGCGGGCTGCCGAAAAAACTGCAGGCGATCAACGCGCCACCGATGATTACCTTCGATCAGAATCTGGTGCCAGGCGGACGACGCATTTCCGCCTGGTTTTTGATCGCAAGCGGTTTTCTGGTCGGCTTTGCCGCCGCCATCATGGGCGTCGGAGGCGGTTTCCTGACCTTTCCGATCTTTGTCTACACTCTCGGCGTTTCATCGATGACTACCGTTGGAACCGATATCTTCCAGATCGTCTTCACCGCCGGTTACGCCGCAATCAGCCAATACGCCATTTACGGCTTTATCTTCTACACCCTGGCGATGGGAATGCTCATCGGCTCTCTTTTCGGAGTCCAGGTGGGCGCCATGGTGACCAAAGTGGTCAAAGGCATCACCATCCGCGGCTTTTACGCGATGGCGGTCCTGGCCGGATTCGTCAACCGGATCTTTGCCCTGCCCGGTAAGCTCTCCGATCTCGAGGTGATCTCTCTCTCGCCGGGAGTCATCAGCGTGCTTGACGGCATCGGAATCTGGGCATTCTTCCTGGTCATCGGAGGCTTCGCCGTGTGGGTTCTCTACACCTTTGTCAGCAACCTCGGCAGACTTCGGGGATTGGAGGTGTCGTCATGAGTACCATCAAGAAGAAGGAGTTCGGAATCGGTCTTTTTCTGATGGCGACCTTCATCGCGGTCCTGGTCGGGCTCTTCATGCCGCTCATTGATGGCGGCAACACACTCGACTATCTGGACAACCTCTACAATTCGATATCCAAGGGCTCGGCCTACTACATCCCGAAGGTCGGGCACCAGGTCGAGGACCACGGCAGCGAGGTCGTCACGCTCAATCTCAAGATGGCGGACGCGAGGGCTGCGCAGACAGCCGAAAAGTTGTTCTCGAACGCCGGTATCACTACCGCGGTCGAGGGAAGTGATTTGATGGTCAACGGCGACCTGGAAACGATCTTTTCAGCCTGTCTCGACGATGCCGAGTCGGCTTATCACAACAAGAATGAGGACCTGCTAAGCCGTTACGGGATGGATGCGCGCCCCGCACTCCACGCCTGGTGGCTGTCCCTCAGCGCGATGGAAAAGGACCTCAACCGACAACGGCTCTTCGATGCCGCGCAGCTCACCCATGCCGTGCAGGCTAAGACGGTCGAATGCGCCTACAACTACTACGGCATCGAGGCGCAGGCGATCGGGGACCGCTGGGGGACGGTGCTGTTTTCCCTGGTGTTCTACGTCCTCTACACCGTCTGGTACGGCTACGGAATCATGTACATCTTCGAAGGCCTCGGCTTCGAGCTGGAAGCACACTAGGGACTGTCCTACGCGCATCCGCGGTAGGATGGACCCGACAACCTGAAGCCGACTGCAGGCCGGTTGGGGAGGTGCGGGCGATGACCATCTCGGTGCTCCTGGTTGATGATGAAGAGACCTTCGTCCAGACGCTGGCAAAACGGCTCACTCTTCGTCGATTTAACGTCTACACCGCCACGCGAAAACCAAGAGTCTTCGAAACCTTGAGCGAAAACCGCATCGACGTGGTGCTGCTCGATGTCCGCATGCCGGATCTGGATGGGATCGAAGCCACAAAGGACATCAAGGCGGTCTACCCTCTCGTCGAAGTGATCCTGCTCACCGGCCACGCCAGCATGGAAGCCTCGCTGGAGGGAATGAAGATGGGGGCCTTCGACTATCTCCTCAAGCCGGTCAATATTGACGAGCTGGTCTACAAGATCGAGGACGCCCACCGCAAAAAAGAGCTTCAGGAAGAAAAGATCCGTCGCCTGAGAGATCAGGCCGACGAAGCGAGCGGCGACACGGTTTGATATGAGCGCCTTCTCTTGGTGGAAACGCCTGCTGGACCGTTTCCGGGGCGGCCCAGTTGGGCAACACAACATCGAGGAGGCAAAAGGGCTTTTCGAAAGCCGGTATCATGCGCTGCGTCTCCTGCTTGCTGCCAACACCAGGGCGCTGAAAAGCATGGCCGAAATGGAGCAGGCCGCTCTTAGCAACAGTCTCTTCGGCATGTCGTTTGTAAGATCCCACTGCACCGCGGTCGGTGTAAGCGTCTTCAAGATGGTGCGAAACCTCGACATCCTGGCACCTGAGAGGTACTCGCTGCTCTTCGAGCGGCTGGAGCAGATCCAGGGCCGGATCGACGACGAGCTCGCCACCATTCCGGCACCCACCGACGTTCCTTATATCCTGCCCATGGAGGCCATTGCACACTCCCACTCCGAAATCACGGGATCCAAGATGGCGCGCCTGGGTGAGGTTGCCAACGTGGTTGGTCTGTTGGTGCCGAGCGGCTTTGTCATTACCACCGCATCATTCGACCGGTTGATCGCCACCAACGATCTGGGACCCGAGATCGCGCGTCTCCTCCAGACGAACCAGTCCGACACGCTGGACGAGCTCTTTGTCCTCAGCTCGAATCTACAACAGTTGATTCTCACCGCCGAGGTGCCGGCTGACATCGCCGTCGCCATCCAAGGCGCCGCCGCCGAGATCGTCGACCCCGTCGCCGGTACCACCTTCGCCTTGAGGTCCAGTGCACTGGGCGAGGACTCGATCAATGCGTCCTTTGCCGGGCAGTACGAGTCGCTGCTCAACGTCCGGCCGTCGAACCTGGTGGCTAGCTACCTGGAGGTGGTGGCCAGCAAATACACCCCCCAGGCCATGCAGTACCGGATGCAGCGCGGCCTCCGCGATGACGACGTTGCGATGAGCGTCGGTTGTCTGGAAATGGTCGACGCCCGCTCCGGCGGTGTGGCGTATACCGGGAACCCGAATAACAGGGAAGACTCAAACGTCTTCATCAGCTCCGCCTGGGGTCTGCCGAAAACAATCGTCGACGGTCGTTTTGCGTCAGATCTGCTGATCGTGAATCGAGAGGAACCGCTGAGGGTTTCCTCCCGCGTCGTGGGCAACAAAAATACCCGCTTCGTGCTCCACCCACGGGAGGGCGTGCGACGGGGCAAGGTCGACGAAGACCTGCGCCTCCGGCCCTCGTTGACCGACGCCGAGGCTGTGGCCGTGGCCGGGGCGGCCATCAAACTGGAAGACCACTTCGGCACCCCCGTGGATGTGGAGTGGGCGACCACCGACGACGGTGCGGTCGTGATTCTCCAGTGCCGCCCGTTGTCCCAGTCGGCCGAGGTCACCCGAGCCGCCTTGCCCCCCGACGCCCCGCCTCCCCTGATCAGTGGCGGATTCACCGCAAGCCCCGGCGCGGCCTCTGGAATCATCCACTGGGTGGAACGGGACGTCGAGGCCCTGTCCTTCCCCGACGGCGCGGTCATGACCCTGTCGCAACCTCTGCCGCGATGGGCCGCCCTCCTCGATCGGGCGGCTGCGGTCATTGCCGAAGAGGGCGGGGTCGCGGGCCACCTGGCCACTGTCGCGCGCGAGCTGGGGGTGCCCGCCATCCTCGGCGCGGGTCCCCTCGTCGGGTTTGAAAACGGTCGCGAGGTCACGGTAGACGCTACGGGTCGCGCCGTGTTTCCGGGACGCATCGAGGTCCTCCTCGAAGGTGTCGAAGAAACGGTTGCCGCGGTCCCAGACAACCCGGTCCGGCAAACACTCAAAAAAGCACTGGCACATATTGCGCCGCTCACCCTGATGGATCCGGACGGCCTCGATTTCAAGCCGACGAATTGCCGGACGCTGCACGACATCACTCGTTTCTGCCACGAACAGGCGGTGCGGGAAATCTTCGCGTTCGGCTCCGACACCTCGTTCCCGGAGTACGCCAGCAAACAGCTCCACTACAACGTGCCCATGCAATGGTGGGTCCTGGATCTCGGTAACGGCTTCAAAGATACGGTCAAGGGCAAGTACGTGCATCTCGAAGACATTGCCTGCAAGCCGATGCTGGCGATCTGGGACGGGATGGTGGCGGTACCGTGGGACGGCCCGCCGGCAGTCAGCGGACGCGGTCTTGCGTCGGTGCTCTTCCAGGCTACCGCAAATCCGGCCCTTTCCAGCCCCTTCAAAAAACCCTATGCCAACCGCAACTACTTCATCATCTCCAAACATTTCATGAATCTGCAGTCGCGGTTCGGTTTCCACTTCACCAACGTCGAGGCGCTTGCCGGAGAACGTCCCGAGGAAAACTATTTGAGTTTTTCATTCAAGGGGGGTGCTGCTGATCGCGAGCGCAAGGCGGGGCGCGCGCGTCTGATCGGCGCTTTGCTTGAGGAGCTTGGCTTCGCGACCAATGTTATCGAAGACGTGGTGACCGCCCGCCGCACCAACCTCCACCAAGATGATGTGGAAGACGGAGTTCGAGTCGTCGGCTATCTTCTGATGCACACCCGGCAGATCGACATGATCATGAACGATCCTTCTGCCGTCGAGCGATACCGTACGAAAATGCAGACCGATATCCGTTTGCTTTCGAAGAACTGACCGCGGCCTGGAAGAAACCAGCCAGATCGAGACTTGTACGGTCGACAATGAGGAGCCAACGAAATTCCAACGGAGCACTGGCCGAAGCGTTGTTCACGCTTGCAGACTCCGAACCGCCCGGTGACCGGCGCCTGGCATTGTTGCGTGCCGGTTACGCAGCCTTCGACGCGCCGGGAAATTCGCGTCGAGGCCTGCTCCAGGAGGCACCGCACTGGCTTCGACCTCTGATATCCCAACTCGTGGCCTGCCGAGGTGAAGATGCCTTGGAGGCCGCTGTCCAACGCCTTCAGGGCGGTGAAAACTCTCGTCGACGTCCCGCCCGCCACGGCTATTTCAGTCGCGCCGAGATGACAGAGGTCCTCCGCTCCGGTCCAGAGGATCTTCACCCGCAACGTATGCGCGGCGCTTGTCACTGGCACAGCCGACACTCAGACGGCAAGGCGTCGCTCGAGACTATGGCACGGGCGTGTGCTCGCCGCGGTTATGCCTGGTCCATGGTCACCGACCACTCTCGCGGTCTCGAGGTCGCGTCGGGACTCGATCGTGAAGGGGTCCGTCTCCAGCGTCGAAGAGTCGAACGTTGGAACGATCATCAAGGAGAGGACCACCGCCTCTTCCAGGGGCTCGAGGTTGAGGTTCTGATCGACGGGACTCTCGATGTGCCCAAGGGTGAACGCCTCGAGGTCGATTGCGTGGTCGCCGCCGTCCACAGTCATTTCGACCCGGACCGCGATCAAACCGAACGCCTACTGCGCACAATCAACACCCCCGAGGTGCATGTTCTTGCCCACCCGCGGGGCCGGCACTTCCATCATCGCCCTGGGCTCAAGGCGCGATGGGAAAATGTATTTGCAGCCTGCGCCGATTTCGGTGTCGCGGTCGAGATCAACGGCTTTCCTCGGCGCCAGGATCTCGACACAGATCTCGCGCGCCTTGCCATCGAAAAGGGCTGTGAAGTCATCCTGGCCTCGGACGCCCACGCAGTGCCGCACCTCGAGTTCGATGCCTACGCCTCGGCCATCGCGATGCGCGCCGAAGTCCCGCGAGAGCGAATCCTCAACGTTCTCCACGCCGACGAGTTCGAGGCGTGGTTGGCGGACCGGTAGCGAGGTAAGCTCCATCGAATCATCTCTGCGCGTCTCGCTTCGACGTGTGAGGTACCACTCTTCGCATTGTTTGCCCTGTTTTCATATCAGATTGCGTGGCGATTGAACCAAACAATGCGAAGGGTGGTACCTGTGTCATCGAAGTAATTTCGCGCTCCACAATTGGGGGCAAACAATGCGACGAGTGGCACCTGTGTCGTCGAAGCGGCACCACGCGACTCATCGAAGCTACGCGCACACTGGAGCTTGCTTCAGTACAGCGGGAAATTCGCGGTGAGGGCATGGACCTGGGCTTTGACGGCTTCCATCTCCGCCTTGAAGGCCGCCATCTTCGCCTCGTCCTGTTTGTCCTCGTCGGCCCGCAAAACTCTGTCGATGAGCTCCGCGATCTTCTCCATCTCGGCCGGCCCCATCCCTCGAGTGGTGACGGCAGGGGTGCCGATGCGGAGACCCGAAGCGATATAGGGCTTGCGAGTGTCAAACGGCACGGTGTTCTTGTTGACCGTGATGTCGGCCAACCCCAGCCAGCGTTCAGCCTTCTTGCCCGAAATGAAATCCGCCCCGAGGTCGACCAGGAAGAGGTGGTTGTCAGTGCCGCCCGAAACGATCCGCCAGCCGAGTTCTTTGACTGCTTCGCACAAGATCGACGAATTTTCGACGACCTGTTTCTGGTACGCGTTCCATCCGGGCTCCATAGCCTCGGCAAAGGCCACCGCCTTGGCCGCAATGACGTGCATCAGTGGCCCCCCTTGGACGCCGGGAAAGACGGCCTTGTCGACCGCCTCCGCCCAATCGGCTCCGCAGAGGATGATGCCGCCGCGCGGCCCGCGTAGGGTTTTATGAGTGGTCGAGGTCACAAAGTGACAATGGGGCACCGGCGACGGGTGGAGACCGGCAACGACCAAACCGGCGATATGCGCGATGTCGGCCATCAGCAACGTCTCGGCCTCATCGGCAATGACGCGCAGGCGCTCGAAATCGATCTCCCGGGGATAGGCGGAGGCGCCACAGACGACGAGCTTGGGCCGGTGCTCGAGGGCGAGCTCACGGAGGCGCTCGTAGTCGATGGTTTCGCTCTCTTTGTCGACCCCATAGGAAACAACCTCGAACTCCTTGCCCGAGTAATTGAGGGGGTGGCCGTGGGTGAGGTGGCCGCCGTGAGTGAGGTCCATGCCCAGCATGGTGTCCCCGGGCTGCATCACCGCCAGGTAAACGCCCATATTTGCCTGGGCGCCGGAGTGCGGTTGGACGTTGGCGTGCTCGGCGCCGAAGAGCGCCTTCGCCCGCTCGCGCGCCAGATCCTCACCGACGTCGACATATTGGCAACCGCCGTAATAACGACGGCCGGGGTAGCCCTCGGCGTACTTGTTGGTCATCACCGAGCCCATTGCAGCCATTACCGCCGGCGAAACGAAGTTCTCCGAGGCGATCAATTCGAGGCCCTCGTTCTGGCGGCGCCGTTCATTCTCGAGCGCCTGGGCTACCTTGGGGTCAGCCGCTTCGACCAATTGGTTGTGAACTGAGAAGAACTGCTCTTTGAGGCTATCGGTCAT
>Ga0316198_10001031_pt1 | contig 15850 bp, 13 predicted proteins | sample OudBieAanoxic_MG_FD_204935 | JGI IMG/M metagenome (GOLD analysis project Ga0316198, IMG submission 204935) | Coastal sediment microbial communities from Oude Bieten Haven, Netherlands - site A anoxic | ecosystem: Environmental > Aquatic > Marine > Coastal > Sediment | place: Netherlands...
AGTTCGACGAGGCCGCTGAGGCCTCGGGAGAGGTGCGCGCCCACGGCGTCATGCGCTTTGGCGCCGCGCTCGAAGGCCCACCGGGACGCCTGCACGGAGGTCACCACGCGTTCGTGCGGACGCTTCCAATCGTCGAGCGCGTCACAGCGCACGAGCACGCGCGGACCTTTCCCTGCTCGATCGATGTCTCCTTGCAACAGGGGCTTCAGCTCGAACAGAGCGTTCCCTTCGAGGCAAGCTATCGGTCGGACGGCGAGTCTTGGCAGCTCAGCACCCGGTTCCGGGGCACTGACCGCCTCGTCGCCCAGGCCCATTCGATTCCCAACGTGCCGCTCCTCGACCCCGACGAGCTCGAGCACTGGCGCGCGCTGTACGCAGAAACGAGCCCAGACGACGACAGCTTCCAGATGTTCGGCTTCACCATTCACTTGTCGAAGAACATAGTTTGGCTCGAGTCGCGCGACCCCAAGAGCACGCTTCCTGACAGCCAGCACGCGGCCCTCGTAGACCCCAGCGGGATGCTGGGCCCCTCCTTCATCAGCACCCAGCTCGACACCGTGGGCGCGACCGCGCGTGGCTCGCTGATGCGGCACCCGCATTTCACCAAGCACATCGAAATTCAATTCGCCACGGGGCAGATTCCTGCCGAGACGCATCTGCTCTGTCTCGCCGACCGAACCAGAGTCGAAGAGGACCGGACCTCGGAGACAGCGCCGGTGCAGATCAAGGGCCAGGCCTACGGCACGGCTCGTGTTCCGGTCGTGCTGGTCGACGCCACGTTCAAACGGGTTTTCGCGACCGGACGGGTCACGGTGCACCCGGTCGACCCGGCGAAATTCGAGGCGCTCCAACGGATGCGCCAGATCCGCCAAGATCCGTAAGGCTTTGCTGGAACACTCGGCCCAGCCGGGGCATCCTCTCGCCCATGTCGGCAAAGCTCGAGAACGCCAAAGCACTGTACATGGAGGGAATCCGGGATGGCCGGGTTCGAGAAGCGGTGACCAAATATTCCGGGGCTCGCTATACCCAGCACAGCACCGGGGTAGCGGACGGGGTCGAGGGCTTCGTGGACTTCTTCGGACCGTTTCTGGAGCGCAACCCGAAACGCGACATCGAGATCGTCCGCGCGGTCGAGGATGATCGATACGTCTTCGTGCACGCCTATCAGTCGCTGAACGAGGGCGAGCATCGATGGGTCACGACCGACCTCTTCGACACCGACGCCAACGACAAGATCATCGAGCACTGGGATGTCATCACTGCGTTCGAGGGGCCCGGGCCGTCCGGACACAGCCAAGTAGACGGCGAGACCGAGATCCGAGACTTGGACCAAACCGAGGCCAACAAGGCCAAGGTCCGGCTGTTCATGACGGAGGTCCTGCAGAACGGCGACTTCAGCCGCTTCGATGACTATGTCGCCGAGGACTTGATTCAGCACGCGCTTCATCTCGACAACGGCCGGGCTGCCTTCAGGGAACGAATCGAGGAAGCGCTGGACGCCGGCGTGCAGTACGAGTTCGTCTTCAAGTTGATCGGTCAGGGGAACTTCGTCGTGAGCTACTCGAAGTCCGTCCTCGATGACGATTCAGTGGCGGTGTTCAACATTTGGCGGCTGGCCGACGGGCAAATCGTCGAGCATTGGAGCAACGCAGAAGCGATTCCTCCCCGCGAAGACTGGGCTAATGGCGGCAAATTCTGAGGAAGATGCGGAAAGCCGAAGCCCTGGCCGATGACATCGATGCTGCGGCCTCGAATCTGACGAAGAGCGCGCTCGGCGCCACGGGGCATTGATTCCTGCGGCATTAGCTGGAATTATAGTTCCTGATGGAGTCGACGCGGCTGACCGGCCTGAATCTCAACCTCCTGGTGGCCTTGGACGCGCTCCTGTCGGAGCGCAACGTCACCCGAGCGGCGCGCCGCATCGGCATCACGCAACCAGCCATGAGCCAGACCCTCTCTCGGCTGCGCGAGCTCTTCGCCGATCCGCTTCTGGTGCGTCGGGGGCGGGTCATGGTGCTAACCCCACGCGCCGAGGCGATGCTGCTGCCACTCTCCGATGCCCTGCTTTCGGTGGAACGCGCCGTCCAGCTCGGGATGGGTTTCGAGGCGGCCACCGCGACGCGCATCTTCAACCTGGCACTCCCGGATCTGAGCGCCACGGTCGTGCTCGGACCGCTTCTGCGCCTCATTGCCGAAGAGGCTCCTGGCGTCCGCGTTCAAGTAGAGCCGCTTTCGATCAGCAGGCTCTCCGGCAAGCTCGCCTCGGGTGCAATCGACCTGGTGCTCGCCGTGCATCTCGGCTCATCCCAAGGCCTTCGCCGCGAAACAGCTCTGACCGACGATTACGTATGTCTCGTTCGCCGCGGACATCCCTTGGCGCGCCGCAAGCGAGTCCGCATCGAAGACTACGCCGCCCACGGTCACCTCGCCTACACCCCGGTCGGCTTCGTCCCGCCTTCGATCTCGGAGGCCGTTCCCGGCTTCGCCTCCACCTCCGGCATCCGCGCGTCGGTCCCGTACCTACTCGCGCTCCCAGAGATCGTGCGAAGCACCGACCTCGTCGCCACGGTGCCAAGGCGGCTCCTGTCCGCACCGGTCGACTTCGCGGGCGTCGTCACCCTCGAGGCGCCACGCGAGCTCCCCGATCTCGTCGACTCCCTATGGTGGCACCCTCGCTTCGACGCAGACCCCGCCCACCAGTGGCTCCGGGAGCGTATTCACGAAGCGCTGGCTGCGACCCGCCGCTAGCCTGAGTCGCGCCCCAACAAAACCTAGTACCCCTGAACGACGCTTCGGCGCTTCAGAATCTGGATGTGCTGAACGAAGTCCGGACGATGGAGCAGCAAATCACCAAACTGGGCGACCGGCATACGCAAGACCAGAACGTCGCTCGCCGCTTGCACGGTGATCAGCGACGGCGCGCGCAGCAGCAGCGACTCCTCGCCGATCGCGTGCCCGAGCTCCATCTCCGCGATTCGCGTTCCATCGGCTCTCCTGCTGACGATGCGGCCGTGAAGCGGAAGGTAGAGGCCGTCGGCGCGCTTGTTGGCTTCGAGAATCTTCGTGCCTGCAAACGCGCGGCGTACCTCGAACAGCGCTGCAATCTGCCGACGGGTGCTTTCCGCAAACGCCGTGAAAATCGGATTGGTGCGGAGTAGGGAAGCGATGAGACGCCGGCAAAGGATCTCGAGAAGCACATCCCCGAACGGCGGGTGCCGTTTGACCAGCTGGTCGAGAAGCATCTTGTCGATTCGAAGCGTGCGCACCCGGCCGCAGGCGACGATGTCCTCACCGTAGCTCACGTGGGAGAGCAGGCAGGATACGCCTGCGACGTCCCCCTCACCGAGAAGCATGCTGTTCAAATCGGTCCCACGTTGTCCGACGACAGATCCTTCTACGATCACGTACAGCGCGTCGGCGGCGGTGCCTGCGGTAACCAGACGCTGTCCGTCTTCTACGTCGACCAGTGTCGATCCCCTGAGGAGCGCATCCAGAATCTCTCGAGGAACCTCGGCGAATAGCGGCATCGAGGGAAGCTGCGCAAGGGCGCCAGCGCTCGGGCGCAGACTCACCGGCGACTCGGGAGTCAGCGGCCTTTGAAGAAGCTCCACGCTCGTCATGTCGATCCGGACGTCGGTGGTCTTCTCCGGCTTCGTGAATCGGCTTTCTGCTGCGGGCGCCCGCTTGTCGCTGATCAAGGGCAGCGCATCGGTGATGAGGCTCTGCGTATCGGTTTCGGGTCCTTCCGAATCCGGCCGCGGAGGTTCCGCCGCGGTGACGATCATCTTGCGGTTCTCGCGATGGAGCCGGCGCGCGGCCTCGGGATCCACCCGCGCAAGAATCTCGCCCTTGGTCGGGTCGATGGCCAGGATGACTTTCGCCAGGGCCGCGGCCCGAGCGATGAAGCCCTTGGCTGCATAGAGGTCAACGGCCCGCTCGTAAGCGAGCACGGCATCCGCCTTGCGCCCCATGCGCTGCAGCAAGTCGCCCCTTCGGTGCGACCAGCGAGGCTCTTCCTTGAGCTGCTTTTCCATCAGCTCGTAGAGATCGAGCGCTTCATGAAGCCGTTCGGCTTTGAGCGCCGCGCTGAGCTCCGCGCGAAGATTGACTGGCTTACTAGATCGCCTGAACATCCTTCCACCCCCCGAAAGTGAACGTGAAGCTCACCCTAGCGGTTTAATTTGCAGATCCCCAAACTGACCCGGAAAGCCTAAGAATTTCAAGGCCTGGACTGGGCTATGGTGGATGTGTGAATCCGATCCAATCTCAGGCCATCGACTTGGTCGAGTTCGTGTACGACCTCGACGTGAACGAGGACAACTGGGTTCCGTCGCTGCTCGACGTTGGACTGCCCTTGTTCGATCACGGCTACGGAGTCGTGGGCACGACCTATGTGCGTCCCACCGAAGGCGGGATGCCATTTCCCACCAAGTTCTATCAGTGCGCGGGCCCAGCCGATCTCATCGAGCGGGTGCTAGGCGCCTCGAGATTGGCGAATGAAGAAGTGCTCAGAGAGATCAACCGATCCGGCGTCGTCACCACGCTATCGGAGGCGGTCGCGCGCTACCCAGACGGCGTGGCGCCGCTCGAGGAGTTCCAAAAACACATGGAAGGCGCCAAGGACATTCTCGCACTGACGGCCGTCGATCCGAATGGCGTCGGCATCAGTATCTGTGCGCCACTCCCGGAGCTCACCAAGCTCTCCGGCCGCGATCGCGAGCTCTGGCAGATGATCGGCGCTCACCTCGTATCTGGTTATCGTCTGCGGCGGGGCGTCCTCGAGGCGCAAGACTCGCTGGTCAAGCAAAGCGCGCTGCCACGCAACGCCGAAGCTGTGCTCGATCCTAAAACCTTTGCGATGACCGAAGCGGTCGGGCGCGCGCGCGACGGCCCAGGGGAGTTCCTGCGGGAGGCCGCTATTCAAGTCGACCGTGCTCGCGGACGGCTCCGCAAGGACGAGCCCGAGGCCGCCCTCGAAATCTGGAAGGGCCTGGTCGAAGGCCGCTGGTCCCTGGTCGACTGGTTTGATACCGACGGCAGGCGATTCGTTTTGGCAAATCCCAATCCTCCCCGACTGAAAGATCCGCGCGGTCTGACCGAGCGCGAGAACCAGGTATGCACCTACGCCGCCCTCGGCGAGACCAACAAACTCATCAGCTATCGCCTCGGCATCAGCCAGTCGAAGATCTCGAGCACGCTCCAATCGGCCATGCGCAAGCTCGGAGCGCAAACACGCTCGCAACTCGTCGAAAAACTTCGCGCGTTCCCAATGAGCGGCTGATGACTAGTCGCCGGCCTTCTCGAACAGGCGGAGGAACCGGACGAGATCGATCGCGCTTCCGTCGAACTTCACATCACCGCTCGCAAACGCTTTGACCGGGCTGCGAAGTCCGAGCACGAGCTCACGCCAGACTTGGGAATCTGCCGTGATGGTCAGGTCCGTCTCCTCGGGGAGGCCCTCGATGAACTCGGCGACCCCTCGGCGGATCTGGATGCCGTAGCCCTCATCGACGTCAGGGAAGCGAAAGCCGACGAGCATCTCCTTGTCCGCGCTCTTCTCGTAGATCAGCTTCGCGGGCATCGCCGCCACGAACCTGCCGATGGGAACCGAGCTCACAAACGACAGGGCGTTCTCGGGCCGGAGCTCGTCGTGGATCTCCACCTTGCCTTCGAGCTCGAGCGCCTGCGTGATGTAGTAGTTGCGGGCGTTGGCGTTGACCTGACTTCGCCCGAGTGCGCGAAGCGCATCCGCTTTGACTTGCTTGGCCTCCGAAGAGCCAGGTTCAATCCGGAGCGAGTGGTTCGCGAGCTCTGCTGCCCAGGCGTACTGCTCCTGCACTACCGCGTCGCGCGCCGCTTTCAGCAGACCATCCGGGCCGCCCGCCAGCGACGCGAGCCGCTTCGCCCGCTGTTCCGGGCTCACCGGCTCTAGCGTCGCCGCGTCACCGTCGAACCATCCGAGGTAGCCGTTGAAGATCCCGCGCACCGACCATTCGACCTTGCCGTAGTGCTCTTGGAGATACGGGTGTGCTGCCAAATGGGGCGGCAGCTTCACCGCATCGACGAGCTCGTCGGGCGTGAGGCCTCGGTTGATGCCGCGAATCGTCTGGTCGTGTACGAACTCAATGGCATCTCGATAGGCGGTGAGCGTTTCGTACACCTCCTCTTGCCCCGCTATCGAGCGGGTGTGACTCGGGACCAGATGACTGGGTTTGAGCGCGCGCATCTTGTCGATGCTCTGCGCCCAGCGGAGCACGTCCCGGTAGAGCGTTCCGCGAATCGAATAGAGGTTGGGGAATGCCTTGTAGATGTTGTCACCGGGCATCAGCACGCCCCGCTCGGGGAGCCAGACGAAGAGCTGGTCGTTGGTTTCACCGGGTGCGTGGACGAGCCTCACCTGCACGCCGCAAATCTCGACCTCGAGCTCGTCCGAGAACGTCTCGTTGGGGCGAATCAGCCCGAGCGTCATGTCTGGATCGAGCGTCTCCACGAACGGACCCAGTCCGACGTTCTCTCTGCGGTCCGGACCGGGCCGGGTCAGATGGCTTCCAAACATTCGGGCGCCCCGCTTGCGGAGAATGGGCCGCAGGACGTTGGCCATTCGATTGATGTAGTAGTTCGTGCTCTCGTGCGCGTAGACGTCGATCTTCCCGTCCGGCGCAAACGCGAGCCCGCCCATCACGTGGTCGGCATGGTTGTGCGTGTAGATCAGCGCCTCAATCGGTTTCTGGGTGATCTTGTCGAACTCCGCCTTCACTTCCTGAGCGGTTTGCATCGAGCCCATCACGTCCACGATGAACACGCAGTCATCGCCTTCGACCATGATCGAGTTGGCGATCCCGAAGCCGACCGCCTGGTAGACCCCTTCGGTCACGGTGTAGACCTTGCGCTCGAATTCCTCGTTCAAGCTTTCTAGAGCCGCCATCGCCTCGCCACGGTCTGCGGGGCTGTCCTGGGGGGATGCCTGCGGCTCCGTCCGGGCACAGCCGATCCACAGCAAGGCCGTCACGAGCACGCCGATTCTCCTCATCTTCATCTCCATCCGCCTCCGCTTGCGCTTGACGTTATCGATCTCGGGGCCAAATGTCACACCGATCCGAAATCGCCAGGAGAGTTGCCGATGAAGACGCTCGAGTTGCAAAGTGGAACGAAGATGCCGGCCCTGGGTCTCGGGACTTGGAAATCGGAGCCCGAACAGGTGTACTACGCCGTGCGCGCAGCGATCGAGGTCGGCTACCGGCACATCGACTGCGCAGCGATCTATCAAAACGAAGAAGAAGTCGGCCGGGCTCTGACCGATGCCTTCCAAGCGGGCGACGCCAATCGCGAAGATCTCTGGATCACCAGCAAGCTCTGGAACGACTCGCACGCGGCGGGGCACGTACAGCCGGCTCTCGAGACCAGCCTGCGCAAGCTGCGGCTCGACTACCTAGACCTCTATCTCGTCCACTGGCCCGTGGCCCTGCGGCACGGTGTTCTTTTGCCGACCGGCCCCGAAGACTTCATCCCCCTCTCGGAGATCCCTTTGGCAACGACTTGGGAGGCCGTGCTCAAAGCGTCCGAGCAAGGCCTTTCGCGAGAAGTCGGCGTCTCGAACTTCAGTAAGCAGATGATTAAGCAGGTCAGCGAGGCAACGGGTCACACCCCGGCGGTCAATCAGGTCGAGCTACACCCGTATCTTCAGCAAGATGCTCTCGTCGCCGCCTGCAAAGGCCTTGGCGTAGCGGTCACCGCCTATTCCCCGCTGGGCTCACCCGACTCGGCCGCCATGATGGGCCGCCATGACGAAGTCCCCCTGATCGGCCATCCGACCATCGTCGAGATCGCCAACTCACGCGGGGCCACACCGGGGCAGGTCCTGATCGCCTGGGCTCTCGCCCGCGACACGAGCGTCATCCCCAAGTCGGTGAACCCCGGCCGCATCGCCGAGAACTTCGCCGCAGGCGAGCTCGAGCTCAGCCCCGCCGACATGAGCGCCATCGCCGCCCTCGACGAGCACCGGCGCATGGTCGACGGCAGCTTTTGGTTCCTCGGCGAAACCTACTCGCCCCAAACGCTCTGGGACGAGTGAGCCGGGCAAGAGCGTCGCGACTAGTACAGCAGCTCGACCCAACGTCCGCCGGCCATGAGCTCGGCCCTACGGCGAGCCCACTTCTTCTCGGAGCCGGCGATCTCGCTGAACGCCTTGTCGAGCTCGTCCCGCATCTTCTCTAGGCCGGCCACATAGACGTAGGTGTTCGGCTTTCCGAGAAGGCTCCAAAGCTCCTCGCCGAGCTCGCCGAGGGCGCCGTCCCAGTTGATTGGGGTGGACCAACTCGGCCTGGGGCTCAGCGCCTTGAACGCTTGGAAGGTGTCGCTGTCGTAGTACTGAGCGAAATCGTCCCGCTCGTCGTTCATGTACAGAAGCTCGAGCCCGCTTCGCGCTCCGTGGAACAGGGTGACGGTGCCCTTCCAGTCCGGGACGTTCTTGTACAGGTGCTTCACGAACGCACGGAACGGAGCGATTCCGGTGCCGGTCCCGATGAGAATCAAGTTGGCGTCCATCTCTTCGGGCACCTCGAACGCCAGGCCGTACGGCCCGGCCATCGTGATGCGGTCGCCCGCTACCAGGTCGCACAGATAGTTCGAGGAGACGCCCGGATACTGCTCGCCGCTGTACGGGTCCACGTAGCTGACGCGGCGCACCGCGATCTTGATCCGGGCAAGCCCATTGCTCGCACGCTCCGGAAGGTCGGCAACACTGTAGAGACGGAAGTGGTGCTCCTGCCCGAACTCCTTGGTGCCCGGGGAGAGCACCCCGACGCTTTGTCCCAGTTGGAGCTCGAAGTCCGGCTGCTGGATCTCCAAAGTGAGCTCCCGGACCTCTGCGTCGGACGCCTCCGAGGTGATCCTCTCGCTTTGGACGACGACCGCCTCGAACCGATGTTCGGCGTCGTAGTCTTCAAGGTGGGTAACCGCACTGTTCATGGCTTCTCCTCCTGGCCCTTGCAGGCTCCGCTCTCGGGCCTTCGGTGGCAATCTTTTGAATCGTTACAGCCCCGGCATCCCGCTCGCCCGGCCAAAGCGTCGGGGTCCGCTCCAGCGTCGGGGAACGATCTCCGCCAGGCCCGCTGAACCGCGACCCAGGCCGTGGACATGAGCAGGATAGCCCCAACGCCGATGATGTAGTCGTCCATCATGGTCCTAGCTTCCCAATCCGCCGAAACCCATGAACGCCACCGAAAGCAGTCCGGCGATCATCAGGGCCATGGCCGTCCCCCTCGTCACTTCCGGCACCTCGGCCAGCTCGAGCTTCTCGCGTAAGCCGGCCATGAGCACGAGCGCCAGTGTAAATCCAGCCCCGGCGCCCAGTGCGTACACGATGCACTGCACGAAGCTGTAGCCCTTGTTGGTCTGAAAAAGCGCCAAGCCCAGTATCGCGCAGTTGGTGGTGATCAGCGGCAAGAAGATCCCCAGTGATCGGAACAGAGCGGGGCTGACCTTCTTGATGAACATCTCCACGAGTTGAACGGTCGAGGCGATGACGGCGATGAACGAGATCAGCTTGAGGTAGGGCGCGTTGATCGCCACCAGCAGCGCCTGGATTCCAAAGGCGCAGATCGAGCTTACCAGCATGACGAACGTCACCGCAGCGCCCATGCGGGAAGCGGTCTCTAGCTTCGACGACACACCGAGGAACGGGCAGATGCCTAGGAAGTACGCCAGGACGAAGTTGTTCACCAGGCTTGCGTTGATGAAGATCGTCCACAGAGATTCGTCGTGCATCAGGCGGTCTCCTTGCTGAGCCCGAGCGTGGACGCGTGCTCGCGCCGGGCCTTGCGCTGCTTGAACCAGTTGAACAGCAGCAACCAGCCGGCGAGTGTGAAAAAGCCGCCGCTCGGGAGGATCATCACCACCCAGTTCTGAAACGAGTCGTGGAAGAGCTGCGCTTCGAACAAGGTCCCGTTGCCAAGAATTTCCCGGACCGCTCCGAGGCAGAACAGAGCGAAGGCGAATCCAATGCCCATGCCCAGGCCGTCCATGGCCGATCGCGCGATCGTGTTCTTGGAGGCAAAGGCCTCGGCCCGCCCGAGGATCAGGCAGTTGACTACGATGAGCGAGATGAACGCGCCCAGCGCCTTGTAGAGGTCGAGGCTGACGGCCTGAATCAGGTAGTCCACCACCGTCACGAAGGTCGCGATGATCAGAATGTAAGTGGCGATGCGAACCTGTTTGGGGATGAAGCTCCGCAGCGACGAGACCACGATGTTGGACATGACGAGCACGAACGCTGTGGCCAGGCCCATGGCGAGCGCGTTCATCGCCGTATTCGAAACCGCCAACACCGGGCACATCCCGAGCACCTGGACGAACACCGGGTTCTCCTTCCAGAGGCCCTTGATGAACTCGTCCGTGCCGCTCTTCGGCAGGGTTGCCATGTCCTATTCCCCTCCCTTGAAGTCGCTCAGCTGGTTCTGAATGCGTGGCATCCAGGCCTGTGCGCTGCCGTTGAGGATGTTCGCGATGGCGACGGACGAAATCGTGGCGCCGGTGATCCCATCGACTTCCCAGCCATTGGTCTTCGTCCCGTGCTTGACCGGCACGATGGGGTTGGCCAGCTCCGTGCGATCCTCCCGCAGCGACACATCCAGGCTTTCGAAGTTCTGAAGGAACGCGGGGTCCGTCTCGATCTTGTCGCCAAGGCCGGGGGTCTCTTTGCTGTCGAGGACTTGGATCCCGATGATCGCCTCCTCGGCGAACGAGTAGCCGTAGATCAGTCGAATGACGTCCTGGTAGCCCATCCCCTGGGCTTCCAACGCCAGGCCCACCAGCTCTTGCGAGTCGTCGTAGCCCGCATAGACGAGCCGTTCCCCTGCGCCGTCGCCATCGAGAGCCTTGAACCCGCCTTCATCGTCCAAGCGAAACGTGCTGCTCGTGCGGGCCTCGGGAAGCACGTGGAAAATCGCCTCCTGCAAGGCCTCGGCCTTGTTGCGTTCGATGATCGGGAGCGTCACCTGGAACACGCTGACGATGAGCAGTCCGCAGACCACACCGACCCCCACCATGGCGCGGTACATGTGCCAGATGCTCGGTGGGGCAGGGCGGCTCGCCAGCTCGGTCTGGCTCATGTGGCAGCCTCCTTACCCCGGGCGCCGTACACGCGCGGTCGAGTCCAGCGATCGAGGTGAGGGGTCACCGCGTTGCCGAGGAGGATCGCGTACATCACGCCTTCGGGCAGGCCGCCCCAGGTTCGGATCACCACCGTAACCAGACCGATGAGCGCGCCGTAGAGGTAGCAGCCGCGCGAGGTCATCGGCGAGCCAACCATGTCGGTGGCCATGAACATCGCGCCGAGCATGAGCCCTCCGGACAAGAGCATGAAGAGCGGGGAGGCGTAGCGCGTTGGGTCGACGAGATACAGGGCGCCGCTGAACGCCGCCACCGTCGCGAAGATCGACACGGGGATGCGCCAGTTCATCATGTTCCGGGCGATGAGATAGATACCGCCGAGAAGAATCAACACGGCAGAGGTCTCTCCCGCCGAGCCGCTGATGAAGCCCATGGCCAGGTCACTGGTGTCGGTGGCCTCCCGGCTGAACTTCCAAAGCGCCAAGGGGGTGGCGCTGGTGAGCGCGTCGTACTCCGGCGTCGTTAGCGGCAGGGTCAGAGTGGACAAAGGCAAAGAGGAGAAACGCCCCGCCCCGAAGCCCGGGATCCAGCTCGTCATCGCGACTGGAAAAGCGGCCTGGAGCACGGCTCTGCCCACCAGCGCCGGATTGAACGTGTTGTATCCGAGCCCGCCGAACAGCGCCTTACCCAATGCCACGCCAATGACGCCGCCGACCGCCACCATCCAAAGCGGCAGGCTAGGCGGGAGGGTGAGGCCATAGAGAAGGCCGGTGATGGTGACGGACCAGTCCCCGACGGTGCTGGGCTTGCCAGCGGCGCGGCAGATCACGTGCTCGGTGAGGACACAGGACACGACGGCCATGGAAAGGACCAGCAAGCCGGCGAGTCCGAACGCGAACACCGCGAACGCCGCGATCGGCAGCAGGGCCAGCACCACGTTGAACATGATCGTGTCCACGCTGTTGCCGCTCAAAACGTGCGGCGAGGTGCGGATCTCCAGAGTCTTGCCCGCTTGCGCCATCACGCAGCTCCTGCTTTGCGCACCTGCACCTTGGCCGCGCGGAACTGCTGCACCAGTGGGATGTGCGAGGGACAGACAAACGAGCAGGAGCCGCACTCGAAGCAGTCCATGAGGTTGTGTTCCTCCGCCATCGTCGAGAACTGTTCGGTGGCGGCCAGTCTTCCGAGTGACGACGGGTTGAGGAAGATGGGGCAGGCATCGACGCAGTAGCCGCATCGAATGCAGGGATAGACTTGGCTGTGGGTTCTCTCCGCTGCCGAATCGGTAAAGGCCGTGACGCCCGATGTGCCCTTGGTGATCGAGATATCCAGGCTCGACGCCGCCGCGCCCATCATCGGCCCGCCTAGGAAGACCCGATTCACATCGTCTTGCACGCCCACCTGCTCCAGCAAGAAGCGAAGCGGCGTGCCGATCGGGATGCGGTAGTTGCCCTTACGCTTCACCGCAGGCCCCGTCACCGTGATGATCCGTTCGTGAATCCCCTGTCCGAGAGGAAGCAGGTGACCGATCTGTGCGGCGGTGGCGACGTTGCAACACAGGGCGTGGATATCGAGAGGCAGACCCCGGGACGGCACCTCGCGTCCGAGAAGCGCCGAGAACAACATCTTCTCGGCGCCCTGTGGGTACTTCACCTGCAGCACCTCCACCGAGCCGTCCAAGTCGCTGGGGAACTCCTTGCCCAAGAGCTCCGCTGCGTCGGGCTTGTTGGCCTCGATGGCAATGATGACCTTCTTCGCCCCCGTGACCTTCAACAGGTAACGAATGCCCACGAAGATGTCCTTGCTCTGCTCCAGCATCACCCGATGATCGGTGGTGAGGAACGGCTCACACTCGATCCCGTTGATGATCAGGGTGTCGACGAACTTGCCCTCGGGGATCTTGAGCTTCACGTGCGTCGGGAACGCCGCGCCCCCGAGCCCTACCACCCCGGCATCCTGGATGGCGGCGATGATCTCGTCCGGCGTCGCGCTGTCGAGCGGACAGGGTGTGCCCTCCTCGACCTCCTGGGTGTCGCCCGCAAACGGCTCCAGGTACACCGCTGGAACCATTCGGCCGCTGATGCTCGGCGCCAGGGCAATCCTGCGGATCAGACCCGAGGCAGGGGCGTGCATGGACACCGACATGAAGCCGTCGGCGCGCGCGATCCGCTGCCCTCGCTGAACTTCCTGCCCTTCCTCCACCACAGGCAGCGAGGGCGCTCCCATGTGCTGAACGAGCGGAACGATGAGGAGCGGCGCGAAGGGGAACTGACGAATGGCTAGCCCACTCGTTTCGTCCTTCGACTCCGGCGGGTGTACGCCATGCCGGAATGTCTTGAGCCCCAGAAGCCTCATCGGTTTCATCCCAAGTCGTTCATCAGTTGTACTTCTCGCCGCGCTTGATCCACTTGTCGATGCCCTTTTCGTTTCGGTTCCTGGGCAAGCCAGGGTGGATCACCCGAGCTGTGCATTTCTCCGCGGCCTTCACCAGATCTTTGTAGGGCCCCCCCTCGGGGTTCTTGATGATGGCTTTCTTGTCCGCGTTGTACACGAAGATCTTGGAATTGAGCTGGGTGCATTCATCGCAAGCGGTGCAGTTCGGGGTATCGATCCACGGTGCCAGGTAGTCACCCGCGGCGGCCGCTGGTGCCGAAGCCGTTTCGCCGGCTACCGACGCTACTCCGGGAGCGATGTCGCCAGCTGCCAGCGTGGCCAATCCTTCTCCCGATCCACCGGTGAGCTGCATCAGCCCGGACATGATCTTGCCGACGACGTCCTGGCGTGCCTGTTCGACAATAGATTCGGTCGAGGGCTGATCCTCGCCAGCCAGCGCCCGCAGCATGGTCCAGAAATCACGCCGATCTTCGCACGACGCCACGATGGGCTGGGCCACCAGCAGCCGGCTCAGCTGCTGATCCTTGTCGACCATCCACACGTAGGGGAACACACCCTCGCGGTCGTCCGGCTCCAAGTCCAGGAACTCCCCGAGCGGCATCATGTTCTCGTTCCAGCTGTCCCTCGGCGCGACCCGAAACTGCTTCCGGAATCGACCCTCGGTGATGGCGAAGTCCGCAAAGGTCAGCGGCAGCTCCATCTCCTTGTCGACCCCGTCTTCCAGGTACTTGATGGTGTAGCTGGGCCAGTCCTGATCCCGCTGCGGGTTGCCCTCCAGATCAAAACACTCCTGAAGCGTCTTCCCCGCGTCGGGGTTGTACCGAAAGAGCGGATACGCTCTGGACTCCACCGCCAGCTTCGACTGGGCCGCGCTCATGTCGTCCCCGATGCCGTGCTCCGGCTGACAGGTGCTGTACAGGTTGAAGAGCGCTGGTCGTCGGGTCTTGAGACCCTGGATGAAGCCCTCGATCATGTGATTCGGGTGCGAGATGGTGCTTTGCATCACGTAGGTCGTACGGTGCGCCATGCCGATGAGGCCGATCTCCTTGCGCGGCTCTTGCTTGCCCTGAATGGCCTTGCCGTACTGCGCCATGTCTGAAATCTGGCCGATGAAACCCGAGGTGCAGGCCTGCCCACCGGTGTTCGAGTAGACCTGCGTGTCCACCACCAAGACCTTGATCGGTGTGCCCGAGGCCATGACCCGGGAGAGGTTCTGGAAGCCGATGTCGTACATCGCACCGTCGCCGCCCACGGCAACAACAGGCGGGCAAAGCTCCCATTCCTCGTCGCTGAACTGTCGCCAGTTGAAGTACGTGAGGAACTCGTCGTGCTCGGCAGGCTTGTACTTCTCGTCGAGCTCGAGCTCGGCGGTGCGGATGGCCTTGAAGCCTTCCGCCATCTTGGCCATGTGCCCCTCGAAGATGCCCATCGCCATGGAGGGGCTGTCCTGGAAGAGGTGGTTGGCCCAGGGGAACGGATACGGGTTGAACGGGTAGGTGCTCCCCCAAACCGAGGTGCAGCCGGTGCTGTTGATCATCCCCATGCTGGTCCGGCCACGGCCGGTGGTGCCCTCGACGTACTTCCACTTGAGCTGTTCCAACTTGGCCACCAGCCCGGTCATCCGCCGGAGCCAAGTCTGGTCGATGGGGTGACTTCCTTCGATCGTCTCCATACGCGAGGCGATGGCGGCCAGCGTCACGTCCTGCTCGCCGATGTCGTCCACGATCTTGGCCATGACTTCGGGGTCACTCACGTTGATCTCGCCAGCTAGCCGGAGCTGGATGTGTTTCTTCAGCCGGGCGATGAGCTCGGTGACGTGCTGCAGGTGCTTGGCGATCCGCGGCTGCATCAGGGCTTCCACGGTGGCGACGAAGATGTGAAGCGAGGTCTTCTCCGAGCAACCCAGGCAGGCGCCATCACCGCTGGTGAACGGCAAGTAGTTCGACTTGTCGAGGAGGATCGTTTCGAGCGCGCCGATGCCCTCTTCCAAGTCGTCCACCCGGATGTACTTCTTCGGGGTGCTCGGCAGGTCGCTCCAGAAGTCCCAGTTGTCGCGCAGAAGCTGCACGGACTCGGCGGTCTGCTTCATGGGGCGTAGCGCGTCGTCGTTGCAGACCTCCACGCACTCCATGCAGCCCTTGCAGGTGTACGGATTGACGGTGATCGAGAGCAGTCCGCCCCCGCCGGGCTGGTCCTGCTCCGGCAGAGTGTAGTGGGGCCGGGTCAGCGCAAACTGAAATCCGTTGAGCTCTTCTTTGAAAAGGTCGAGCTCCTTCTCGAGCTTCTCCTTCTCGCCGCCCTTGAGCTCGCTCTGCTTCACCGTTTGCGCCATGGCCTCGTCCATGAG
>Ga0316198_10001032_pt1 | contig 15848 bp, 11 predicted proteins | sample OudBieAanoxic_MG_FD_204935 | JGI IMG/M metagenome (GOLD analysis project Ga0316198, IMG submission 204935) | Coastal sediment microbial communities from Oude Bieten Haven, Netherlands - site A anoxic | ecosystem: Environmental > Aquatic > Marine > Coastal > Sediment | place: Netherlands...
GGCCTGAACATTGCCTCCGGGGACATCCAGGTTGTCGCAGATGGCCATTAAACAGATCAGCGCCCGGGCAGTATCAAAGCTATGGATATTTTGTTCAATGGGATTGCCCCAGGCAATAGCGGCGCGATGGGACCGGGCATAAGCTCTGGCGCTTTTCCTGATCTGATCGGCAGGCACCCAGGTTATTTGTGACATTTTTTCCGGCGTAAAGGATTCGACATGGGCGGATAGCTCATCAAAGCCGTGGGTCCAGTTTCGTACAAAGTTTTCATCAAACCCGTTTTCAGCTATAATGACATTTAAAAATGCCAGGGCCAAGGCAGCATCTGTTCCCGGGCGAATTTGCAGCCAGTGTTTTGCTTTTTGGGCCAGTTCCGTTCGCCGGGGATCGACGACGATCAATTCTGCTCCCTGTTTAACCTGTTCCTGCAGAAGGTTGCAAATCTGGCCTTCTTCGTTGGTGCTTGTCGGGTTGCTTCCCCAAAGCAACACCAGGTCGTTTTTATGATTAAAGTCAGCTACCGGATAAAACCCGCAGGTATGCAGTCCGCTGACCTCCCGGGGCGCATGACAAACATCCTGAACCGCAACCACATTGGGCGAGCCAAATACATTCGCCAGTCGAATCAGTACGAAGTGCTCCAGTCCTTTGGGCATCCCCTGGCAAAAAGCCACACCCTTTGCGCCCAGGCGGCTTTTGACATCCTGTAGTTTTTCACTAACCAAGACAATGGCTTCTTCCCAGGATATTTTCTGCCATTTACCCTCTCCCCGGAATCCTTTGCGTTTCAATGGGTGTTTAAGACGATCCGGATGGGTAAGCCGGTCGGAGGAAGCCAATGCTTTCGGGCAAATATAGCCTTTGTTTAGATAACCGGCGGGGTCCCCTTTGATCTTTTTAATTTGGTTTCCTTTAACCCCTACGGTTAAGGCGCAGCCGCCATGGTCCATTCTGGCACAATGGGTTTTGACCCAGCGGATTTCATTACGCATCTCTATTCCTCATTTGTTCCATCCTGAAAACCTGTTGGCAATATCCGGAAAAACTTATGTTGTCACACAAACTTAGACGAGGTTTCAGGTGTCAGGTCTCACGTGTCAGGATAATGAATTACGAAACCCTGAAACCTGACACCCGAAACCTCCCTTTGTTATCTATCCAGTTCGGTTCTGATTGCCCGTCCGATTTTTTCTAACAGATAAGGCTTTTTTACATAGGTACCGGCGCCCCAATGCCGGGCTTCTTTTACGCGTGCTGATTCGGAATAGCCGCTGGCGATAATGGATTTTTGGCCGGGGTTAATTTCAAGAATTTTTTTATAGGTATCAAGCCCGTCCATGCCAGGTTCCATAATCATATCCAGCACCAGCAGATCAGGAGTATGATCTTGAAGGTATTTAACAGCCTTTTCACCGCTGGACATGGTTGTGACCGAATAACCCAGCTTTTCCAGCATCTCGGTGGCAATTTGACGTTGTTCCTTGATATCGTCAACCACTAAAATGGATTCGCCCCTACCCATAAAGTCTTGAATGGAAGCCATTTCTGCCTCCCGGGAGAACACTTTACGTGTAACCGGAAAATAAAGGGTGATTTCGGTTCCTTTACCTTCCGTGCTCCGGATATCAATGTATCCTCTATGATCCTTAACAGCTCCCCAGACAACCGCCATTCCCAGTCCGGTTCCACTTCTTCCCATGGTTTTTTTAGTATAAAACGGCTCAAATATCCTTTCCATGTCCTCCGTGGAAATTCCAATACCGGTATCCTTGATAGTTAGAATGGTGTAATCACCTTTGTCTATCTCGTCAAAGCCATTTTTTACTTTATCCATATGCCTGTTTTCAGTGGTGATGATAATTTTTCCCCCGTCGATCATTGCCTCAGCGGCATTTGATACTATATTCATCACCGTTTTGGATAGATGAACCGGAGATCCCAAAATGTTTAAAAGGTTTGGGTCCAGATTTTTTTTAACCTTTATGTTGGGATGGTTTAACTCTAATCGAGCATGCTCAGGGCTATAAAGATATTCCGACACGATCGAATTTAAATTAATCACCTCCGTGGCCTCAACGCCCCTGCGGGCAAGGGTTAACAGGTCCTGAACGATAGCAGCAGCCTTTTCGCCCGATTTTTGAATCGTTAATATCGGTTTTCTTAAGGGACTGTCTTCTTTGAGATCCATTAATAATAATTCAGGATAGCTGACGATACCGGATAGAATGTTGTTGAGATCGTGAGCCACACCGCCTGCAAGAGTTCCGATGGCCTCCATCTTTTGTGCTCTTTGCAGCTGGCTTTGCAGCTCTTCTCTTTCCCGGCTGGCCCATTTGAGCTTGGTGATGTCATTGCCGATACAAAGGATTTCGGTATAACGGCCGGCATCGTTGAAAATGGACTTATACGTCCAGGCGATCCAGACCTTTTCTCCTGCTCTTGTCCCGGCCTGGTTTTCACTTACAACCGGTCGCTCTGGGTCCTTTTGCAAAGAAGCACTGAGTTTATTGAAGCTCAAACGGTTTGGACCGGGTGGTGGCAGAATAATACGTTCGGCATTTTTCCCAAGGATTTCCTCCTCCGAATAACCTAAGAGCCGCTGTGCGAATTCGTTGAAAAAGATAATATTTCCATTTTTATCCAACCGTAGAATGATACTGTTGGCGTTTTCCACCAGTTCGCGATATTTCTTTTCACTGCTGTGGAGTTGTTCAAAAGATATGGCATTGGCAATGCTGATGGCCAATTGTGATGCCACGCCCATCAAAAGACTCATGTCGCTTTGTCTTAAGGGCCGGCTGGACTTGCTGTTGTCTACAGCTAAAAGTCCTAAAGATTCTTTTTCATAAATAATTGGCACACAGATCAATGATTGACCCCCAAGTTTGCTGGCGATCTCAGAACTTCGCCGGGAGAAAGTGTTTTGAATTTCACCAAGATTATCTATTAGAAACGGTTGCTGATCTCTAATGGCAACGACAAAGATCCCTTTTGATTCGGGATTATCCAGATGAAACTCAGTATTCCTCAATATTTCTTCTTCGGGCCGGTTTTGGCCATATCCGGCACTATATCGCAGCACGGTATTTTCTTTATTGACCAGCATAATCATCCCGCGGTCGAATTCCAGCCGTTTTTCCATAACGCCGGCCACTGTTTTCAGCAGGCGGTCAATATCAAGAATGCTGGCTGTTGCCTGACCGATTTCCTGAACCATCAGGGCGTTGTTATAGCGTATGTTGCTTTCAACAATATTGTCCTGGGCGGCTTCTTTCTGGGTTTCAATCATCCGGATCAAATCTTTTTTTTCATAGTGCTCACTGAAATATGACAACAGCATGGTAAAGAAAGCGCAGGCCAGTGCTGCAACTCCCCAGGTTAAATTCGGCAGTACGAAATACAATATGGGCAGAGCGATAGCGCTGATTAACAGGAGATAGTTGCGGGACAGGGTCCAATGAATCTTGGGGGACTTCGCCCATGTTATAATGTAGCGGCAGCAGCTATCCCCTTTATGAACGCAGGAGGGATGATCAATCTGGGCAAATTTTTCGGTAAATAATCGCGCTACTGACTCAAACTGACCGCTTCTGTTTTCACACTGGTAGGGTCTTTCGTTGACACCTGGTCGGGGAATGGCGGAAATTTCAACCTGATTCGCCCCGATTTTCTTGGCCGTGACATCAGCCCCCCGGCTCATCAAAACATATATTTTTTCGATAAACAGATAGGCGGCCGTCGGGCTCATTAAGCCCAGCGCATACTGCTTGGTGGCGCCTATTCCTTCGGATGATGTTGCATACCGTCCGGCTTCTCTGGCGATATTTAGATTGCCGGTGCGACTCACCAGGATGTCATGCAACCGATCCTGCTGTTCCTGGGTGAACCAATGGGCGGGGTCCTCAATTTCATAGTTGGCGATTCCTGCTTCATTAAGAACTAAATCTACATCGATATCCGGATAATTTTTTTTCAGATAATTGATATAGATCTTGGCTACACGACTATTATATAAAGGCACCGATTTGTTCATCATTTTTTTTATCACGGGACCCAAATTGGTTTTGAGGACACTAAAACCGTTTGACTGGTTTTCAATTGAATCTATTCTGACAACTCAATATCCAATCTTTAGACCTTCCATTGATTATCCCCACCCTGGTGGGTCCTTGCTACGAAAAGCATAAAAAACGCATTGCCTTATGTCAAGTCAGGATAAATTCAACCGATTATAATTAATTGTATTTTTTCCAATCGGTGGTTTGGATGAAATATCAATTTTGAGCGCCTGCCGGCTTCATCCAACGGGATGGACAATTTCGGATGCCGGAACCAGTTTGACCTTTTTTTCCAACTCGGGCATCATTTCCCGCAGAATCTCATAAGTTATGGTATGAGGATGTCCGATCCCCACAGCCTGGCCATTTCGCTGGGCCATTCGAATCAACTTTTTGATTTGTTTACGGATAAATTCCGGATCCTGGAAATGATCCAGGAAAACATCCCGTTGGGCAAATGGAATTTGAAACAGGCGCGCTGAAGGCTTGCATAGCGTTTTGCTTGAGGTGCGGCTGTCTATAAAATACAGGTTCCGTTTTTTTAGGATGGAAAAAATCTGGTACATTTGACCGGATTCCGCCGTCATTTTAGAGCCCATATGGTTATTGACACCTTTTATATACGGTACTGATGCCAGGTTTTTTTCTAATTGGCGGATTAGCTGATCCGGTGTCATCGTAGTCAGCAGGGTTCCCGGTCCCGGGTTGACGGCCGGATATTCGACTGGCTCCATCGGTAAATGCAGCATGGTGCCTAAGCCGTTGTCATGTGCCAGGCGGGCGATACTTTCTTGAAATGGGCTGTGGGGCAGGATAGAAAATGTAATCCTGCCATTTAGCTGACTCAGCTTTTTCGCTATCTTCCTGTCATAGCCCAGATCATCAATAATAATGGCAACCAGAGGCAACTGCTTTAAGTCTCTGGGCGGTTTTTTTTTAATCGGCGGTTTTTCCGGGGGGATCTCTTTGGATGGGTAGATCTCGAAAGGGGGGATTTTAGCTAGCGGTTTTTTGGTTTTCGGTACGGCCTTAGAAGGCAAATCGACTTTATCCGGTTTTTCAGGCGGAATCAAAAAATGAGCCAGCAAACCGGCAATCGCCACCACCAGCATCAAAATAGCCAGACCGCCCAAAACTTTAACGAGGGAGCTTTTTAATAATTTGTTTTTACGAGATTTTCTGCGGGTTTTCTTTTTAGGGGTTGATTTTTTTTTTACCATTTAATCAATATGCTAATTTAGCCGTTCAGGTTTTTAAAAATGTCATATCCCTCCAGCATTTCGAGGGCCCGCACCACCTGATTGTCCGATTCGAGCGCTTCTAATGTCAGCGGGCCAATTCGCAGTTCAGCTTCGCGCATGCTAGATTTTTTTTCGCTTTTTTCTTTCTCCTCTTCGCTGTCGTCGTCCGTGCTCTGATCTTTGGTCGGTTCGGCTTCAAGGTGGTTTTCAAGATCTCTTTCTTTTAGCAGCCCCTCTTCCCTGCCGGAAATCTCCCCGGGGTCCAGGCGGCGATGTTTCAAAAAAATATCCGGCTGGATGCCTTTGGCCTGAATTGAACGATCATTGGGGGTATAGTATCTGGCGATGGTCAATTTAAGGCCCGAACCGTCTCGCAAAGTTTCAACCGTTTGAACCGATCCCTTGCCGAAGGATGTGGTCCCCAGAATCAGGGCCCGCTTATGGTCCTGTAAAGCACCGGCAACAATTTCAGAAGCGCTGGCGCTGCCGCCGTTGATTAAGACCACCATAGGGTAGTTCCGTTCGACGCTGGAAGCTGTTGCGTTAAACACTTTGGTGTTTTTCTTGTTTCTGCCTTTGATGGAGAGAATAGCGCCCTCATCCAGAAAAAGGTCGGCAACTTTAATGGATTGATTCAGCAGTCCGCCGCCGTTGTTGCGAAGATCCATTACCAGGCCCTTTAGGGGGATCTCTGAGCTTTCCATTTTTTCCAGAGCCGTTAGCAACTCGTTGGTGGTGGTTCCTGTAAAATTTGATAACCGGATGTAGCCGTAACCCGGTTTCAAAATAAAGGATTTGACGCTTTGGATGGGGATCACATCCCTGACCAATTCGAATTCAAGGGGTTTTTTAACACCCTCCCGGAATATGGTGACCACGACCTTGGTTCCTTTAGGTCCCCGCATCATGTTTACAGCCTCTCTAAGGTCTTTGGTGGGTTTGCCATCGACTTTAATGATTCTGTCCCGGGCTAAAATTCCGGCTTTGTAGGCGGGGGTGTCTTCGATGGGTGAGATCACCGTTACAAAACCATCCTGCATGGTAATATGAATGCCGATACCGGTAAACTTGCCTTTGGTATCAATTTGCAAATCCTTAAAGGCATCCAAAGGCAGCAGAGAGGAGTGGGGATCGAGGCTGTGAACCATTCCCTGAATGGCATTTTGAATCAATTCCTTGGTGTCCACCTCATCAACATATTCTCTTTCAATCAATTCGATGACATCGGAAAATACTTTTAATTCTTCGTATGCTTCTTCGCTTTTGGCAGACAGATCGCGATAAAATCCGTTGCCTACCGTCCAGAAAACTACGGCGATTACCATCAGTAACCACAATTTTACGTGCCGCGTTTTTTTGCTGATCATTTATATACTCCTTGTTATCCTTTTTTAAACCACGGCATTGGATTTACCGGTTTACCGTGGTGGCGAACTTCAAAATAAAGCTTTGCCCCGGTCATCGATCCGGTATCGCCCACTGTGGCGATGACCTCTCCGGTTTCAACATCATCGCCTTTGGCTCTAAAGGCCTCTTCCAGATGCGCATAAACCGTATAATAGCTTTTACCATGATCAATAATAATCATGTTGCCGTAAGTTTTAAACCAGCTCGAATAAAGAACTTTGCCTTTAAAAACGGACCGAACCGGTTCCCCGGTATCGGCTTCGATATCAATGCCGCTGCGAAAGTTGGTAATATTGTACTTTGGATTCTTGTATGGTCCGTATAAAGAAGCTATTCTACCGTTAACTGGCCGGATTAGCAAGCCTTTATGAGCCGAAAATGGTAATCGCGAAACATTTTTATCCGGGGCAGGGCTGTTTATGCTCGTATTGAGCAAATTGATTTTACGGTCCAACTCATTGGCAGCCTGGGTTAAAGTGTCAATCGCAGCCAACTCCAGCGCCTTTTGACTGCGGATGTCTGCCAGCAGTTTGGCGCGGGTCGATCTTTCCTGCGACATCAACCGGGTTTGCTTTTTTAACGCTTGAACATGGATACTTTTCTGGTCTTTTAGACTTTGCAGGCGGCTGAGCACTTTTTTTAATTCGGCCTGATCTGTTATCAGATCCCGGCGGATCTTTTCCTCATAAGCCAGAATGCGCTCCAAAGCCTCCTTGCGCTGTATAAATTCATGCATTGACTCAGCAGATGCCAGGATCTGAAATCTCCCCAACCAGCTTATTTTGTAAAGGGCAACCAGGCGCCGGGCTACATATTTTTCATTGGTCCGGATTTGCTTTCGCAATTCATCAGAGGTGTTCGAGGCTTTACTGATGTCGCCTTCTATCTTTTTTAATTCTCTTCTCGTCTCAGCAGTGCGTTTTCTGCTTTGATCGAGCGCCTGCTCGACCTGCTCTAGTCGCTTAATGGTGTCGCTTTCTTTCCGGGTAAAGACTTCGACTTCCTGCTGCCCCTGCTTTATTTCCTGGTTGATATGCTTTTTTCGTTTTTCATATTCGTTCAGCTGGTGTTGTTTGCCCGAAGGCTTTTCTGAGGCCTCACGGGCGGTTTCGGTTTTCTTTCTTTGAACGATTCTTATCAGTTGGTCCTGATCTTTTATGAAACCCACCTCACCGTCATGAAGAACCTGGATCCATCCTTGACGGTGTTTAATTATTATTATTCGGGCTCCCCGCTTGAGCCTTTTTTGTAATAGGCCTTGCCTGCCGGGTTCAGACTGCACTCTAATTTCGTCTGCGGACACAATGCCGACAGAATGTCCATTTGAAGCGTCTTCGGCTGCTACACGGACAAGCAGAAACATTCCGGCCATCAATAGGATAGAGGTTATGATTGTCTTCTTGAATTGGGTTACCATTATTGCTTCAAAAATTGTTTTAACGAAATAAAACATCCCAGCCATCCCACCAGCATGCTGATCAGCAGAATCGCCATCAGAAGATCCGGGGACAGAAAATGAAAACGAAAAAGGCCCGGGGAAAACTCATTCTCAACACTGGATGAGATAAATATATAGGCAATGTAAAGCATGACAAGCCCAATAATGGCGCCCAGGGCTCCCTGAATGAGACCCTCGAAATAAAAAGGGATTCTTATAAAATTGTCGGTAGCGCCAACCAGACGCATTATTTCAACTTCCTCGCGTCTTGAATAGATAACGAGACGGATCGTATTGGCAACAATAAATATAGTGGCCATGAAAAAGAGCGCACCCATGGCATATCCCGCCAGCCGAAACAAAGAAATGATGTGGGCAAACCGCCCCACCCATTGCTGACCGTACTCTACTTTTTCAATTTGAGGCAGTGCTTCAACCTGAGCGGCCAGAGATTCGATTTTTTGCCAGCTTTCATTGGTGGCTGTCATGCGGATTTCTATACTGTCGGGCAACGGGTTTTGGGTGAGGTTCTCAAAAAGGGATGATTGATGCTCCATCTGGGTTTTAAGGCGGCTTAGCGCCTCTTGCTTTGATATAAACTGTAAATTGTCGACATCATCCAGGGCTTGGATCGCCAGTTTTAAATCCTTCAGCCCGTCATTGTTGATCCCCGGCTTAAGATAGGCCATTAGGCGCAAGCCCTTTTTCCAGGAATTTATAATTTCGCTGGTATTGACAAAAAAAAGGGTAAAGGCGCTGGCGATTAAAATTGATAGAGAAATGGTGATGATGGTGATCATATTCAAAAATCTGTTTTTGAATATGTCATCTAAGGCGCGTTTAAAAAATAGCGTTATCATATTGTTTTTCTATAAACGTGGATGTTTCAAGCCTACCTTGCTGAAGGTCCAGAACATGCCCGCCTGTCTTTCTTATCAGCGCTTTGTCGTGGGTTGCAATAATGACGGTGGCCCCCCGGATATGCACTCCTCTGAGAAGATCAAGAATCACTGCGGCTGACTCATCATCCAGGCTTCCGGTGGGCTCGTCCGCAAGAATTATCTTCGGGTCGCCGATGATGGCCCGTGCCACGGCGATTCGCTGCTGTTCGCCTCCGGAAAGACTGGGTGGAAAAGATTTCAGTCTGTCTTCCATGCCCACCAGCCGCAGGATGCTTTTGACCTTTTTTTGAATCAGGCGCTTTTTAGCACCGGCAGCCTCAAGAACCAGAGCCACATTATCGTAGACACTTTGGGTCGGGATCAACTTGTAATCCTGAAATATAATGCCGAATTTTCGTCTCAAATGGGGGATGCGTTTGCGGGGGATACGAGCCAGATTTATTCCGTCAATCAGGACCTGTCCTTCGGATACCGGCTCTCCCAAATAAAAAAGCTTGAGCAGGGTGGACTTGCCTGCTCCGCTGGGGCCCCTGATGAAAACGAACTCATTTTTGGCAATGTCAAGGGTAATATCGATCAGTGCTTTTTTGGGGCCGTAATTATGGTGAACGTGAAACATCCGGATGATGGAGCTTTTTTCATGGGCATCAATCATTCCAGTATTTCCTGGCCAAGTGCCCGGTAGAGGATGGCTTTGGCAATTTTAAAATCATACAAGGCGTTATAATAATTGGTCATCGTTTCAGTGAGCAGTGTTTGGGCCACCAATACATCAGTTGTGGTCGATACCTGTTCTTTGTAACGTTCCTCGGTTATCCGCAGGTTTTCCTTGGCCTGTTCAATGGCCTTTTCAATGGTGGTAATATTTTTTTGGGCCTCCTGGGTTTTGAGATAGGCTTGTTTGACCTCCAGGTCGATGTTATCCAAAATCTCCTGTTTTCGAAGTTTGGCCTGGGAAAGTCGGCTCAGCTTTTCCTTGACACCATATCGCGTCCGACCCCATTGCCAGAAATCCCAGGTTGCCGTGGCCCGAATATCCCAGAAATCCTCATCGCTGATCCCCTCCCCACCATCTACGTCCCAGTCTGTGCCCCGCTTGGTCCAGGTGCCGACCAGGTTGACGGATGGGAAAAAATCTCTTTGCGACAGTTTATAATCTTTTTCAGCGATTTGAATCTCTAAATCGGCCACCTCGATTTCCAGCCGAAGCTCTTCGGCCAAAGCAAGGCAATAATCGATGTCGTATTCCCAGGGCGTGTAATCCAAAATGTCAACAACGCTTACCGAAGCGTTTACCGGCCGGCGCAGCAAGGTGTTAAACTGGGATTCGGTAAGATCCAAATTGTTTTTAGCTGTTATGAGCACCTGTTTGGCATTGGCTAGTTGAACCTGGCTTTGCAGCAAATCATTTAACGGGCTCATGCCCACCTGGTACATATTTTCGGCTACATCCTTTTGGGCGGTTATCTGTTTAACGGTATCATCGGCCACCTCCAGCAGCTTTTGGGCCTTTAAGATTAAATAATAGGCATTCTTGGCGTCTAAAATGATATTTTGACGGGTGAGCCTTTCTGCAAACGCGGCAATATCGAGTCCCAGGTCAGCAATTTTGTACCGGTTGTAAAGCGCAAATCCGGTAAAAATTGGCTGGGAAAAAGAGGTCACAAAATTATATTCGTCTTCCGGGTTGATCAGGACCTCAACGATCTGACCGGCCTGGGTTCCCAGAGCCTGCCGGGTTGGGTTGTCACGCTTTATATAGCCATATCTGGCATTCAAGGTCGGAAAAAATTCAGTGACACGTGCACTCCTGGCTGCGGTGGCGGCATCGATTTCATCTTTTGATCTTTGAAGTTCAAGGTTGGCCTTGAGGGCGGCTTCAATGGTCTGACTCAGGTTAAACGCGCCATCGACCGCTTCAGCGGACACAAAATCCGATAGTAAAAGCAGATATCCAAAGGCAATAATAAAAATCAGGCGGCGCAATTTATTTAGGTTCATATTGAATTCTAAGCTCGCTATCCTAGTCTGTTTGATGTTTATCGATTGACCCCTACCACATTTGCTGGTATGAATTCTCTGAGTTCAAGGAGTGCCGCTGCCGGTTTTCCTTGCTCAAGCCTCCACTGATCCCATTAAACTGGCTTCTTCCAATTAAGTGGAGGCTTTTTTATACCGAATCACCCTATTGAAATCAACAGTTTCTTAGGACCTGATGCCATGAAACAAGAATTAATTGATATCCTCTGCCGCCAATCGGTTAAATACACTGCAGAACCCAGCTTTAAGCTGGTATCCGGCCGAATGAGCCGCTTTTATGTAAACTGCAAACCCACCACCTTAAGCGCCCGGGGTATGGTTTTGGTTGGCAATTTGATGTTCAGTGAAATTATGGACAGCCCTGCATCCGCAGTCGGGGGGTTGACCTTTGGGGCCGATCCCATAGCTGTGGCCACGGCGTTTGCATCCGAAATAAATGCCAAACCGGTGAATGCATTTTCGATCCGCAAAACCCGCAAAGATCACGGTATCATTCGCTGGGTAGAAGGGTGTGTAAAACCGGGGCAATCTGTCGTAATCATTGATGATGTGGCCACAACCGGCGGCTCTACGATTAAGGCCATTGAAAGGGCCCATTTCGAGGGACTGGAGGTTGTTAAATCGGTTATACTGGTTGATCGGCAGGAGGGCGGATTGCAAAATATACGCGAGCATGTTGATGATGTAACTGCCATTATTACACGAGATGAATTGTTGGATAGGTTCAAGACCATAATGAGTGAGTCCTAAATTGCCCTACCGCTGGGCGTTGCTGTATACAGATATTAAATTCCAAATCTCAAATCACAAATTCCAAGTAAATCCCAATATCCAAAATCCAAACGTGGCCCTGATGTCCACGGATAGCTCCGGCTCTGAGAAAATTGAGAGGAGCCTTACGGCACCGATATCATGAAAATAAAAACAAGAATAACAAGTTTCGCGAACTAAATGTTTTGGTCATTGGAAATTAAGATTTATTTGTGATTTAATGCGGCAGATTTGAACGACCTGGAACCAATCTGGATGGATTATTTGGTTTAATCTACAATATAGGTTGCGCTGGCGTCATCCGACTCCCAGGCTGTGACCCGGCTGACCCGGACTGATTGGTTGTCGATTCTATGCTGCAGTTCGCCTGCGACAAAACAGGCGATGTTTTCAGATGACGGCTGGCTCTGTTGAAAAAATTCAAGCTCGTTGAGGTACTTGTGGTCCAACAGTGACATTATTTCGGCGACGTGTTTTTTGATTTCGCCGAAATCCAATACAACCCCCCCATCGTCCAGTTTTTCACCGGTGACAGAGACTTCCACTTTCCAGTTGTGACCGTGCATATTTTCACATTTGGAGCCCACCATGGTGAGTTGATGGGCGGCAGCAAATTTAGTGACGACTTTTAACTCATACATTTTAAAGATTCCGATAGCGGTTGTCAAAAAAACGTTTCGTTAGTTAGCTGCTTGAGATGCTCCCCCTTTGAGGATATTCTTGAGCTTCTTGGAAAGCTTGCCGGATTCGAGCTCGGCGAATTCCCTCAGCAGGACTTCCTGCTTTTTGGACAAATGGGTTGGTGTTTTGATTTCGACCTGGATGACCTGGTCACCGCGTCGACCCGTTCTCAATGAAGGGATTCCTTCTCCCTTAAAATATAAAACATCACCGGGCTGAGTGCCTTTGGGAATTTGCAGCTTTTTGCCACCGTTCAGGGTCGGCACTTTGATCTTATCACCTAAGGCCGCTTGAACAAATGATATCGGTATCGTGCAGATAATGTTGTTGTCGTGCCGCTTGAAAAATTCATGGTCCTCAACATATAAGAAGACATACAGATCGCCCTGGGGGCCGCTCAGCCGGCCGGGCTCCCCTTCACCGGTCAGCCTAAGCCGCGATCCATTGTCAACGCCGGCCGGGATCTTAACCGATACTTTTTTAGCGACCGCCACCTGACCGTTTCCCCGGCATTTATTACAGGGGTGGGTTATGGCCTGGCCTTCACCCCGGCAAACCGGACAGGTCGAGCGTACGGTAAAAAAGCCCTGGTTTCTGGTAACCTGCCCCATACCACCGCATTGCCGGCAAGTCTCCGGGCTTGTCCCCGGTTCGCATCGATCCCCATTGCATGCCGAACAAATTTCCATTTTTTCAATATTGATCTCGGTTTCAGTCCCAAAAGCGGCTTCCATAAAGCCGAGGGTGAGATCATAGCGAAGATCAGCTCCCCGCTGTGCTCTGGAACCGGAACGTCGCCGCCCACCGAATCCAAAAAAATCCTCAAATATATCACCAAAACTTGAGAAAATATCCTCAAATCCACCAAAACCGGAGAATCCGGATCCTTCCAGACCGGCATGACCAAATTGATCATAAAGTCTCCGCTTTTCAGGATCCCGCAGAACTTCATAGGCTTCGGCGGCTTCTTTAAATTTGTCTTCGGCGTCTTTATCGCCGGGATTCCGATCGGGATGGTATTTTAAGGCGAGTTTGCGGTAGGATGCTTTTAAACCCTCATTGGCGGCGTCGCGCTGGACGCTCAAAATTTCGTAGTAATCCCGTTTGGTACTCATTTGCACTCGTGATTGTTTCTGGATCGACTGATCCGTCTAATAATTTTTGCGCTTGAACCACTATCCCCATTTAATATTGTCTCTAAGTTAATGCAATAAAGTTAGTTGTCAATTTGTGTGTCCAGGTGTTCTACGATTGCAATCCTTCAGTTTTTCCCGGGATGGGTGCCTGCCAGAAACAGACCGGTGCTGATCAGCATAACCCCCCCGCCTAGTATAAAGGCGGTTTGGAGCTGAAAAAAATCCATCATCATTCCCCCCATCAGGGCACCGCTAAACATTCCCAGACTGTGGGCCATCGTCATCAGGGCCATAATACTTCCCATGGCCTTGATCCGGTGGCCCTTTACGACCACCATGGCCGTCAGGGCCGGCATCGAAATTCCGCCGCCAAGACCAAAAAACACAGAGGCCCTAATTAAATCCTCCAGTTGGTCGGCCCACCCAAACGAAAGGATGGCATAGCTCACGGTCAGCCCGCCGGCGACCACCATTAGCTTTTTGCTGATCTTGTCGGCCAGGTAGCCCATCGGTATATGGATCAAGCCGCTGACGAATACCCCCAGCATGATCAGTATCCCAATCAAAGAACTGGAGGCTGCAAATTGCCGGTCTGCATACAGGGGGATGAATCCCCAGATGATACCCACACAGATTACATGGGCAAACCGATAGGCAAAAAGTCCGGCCACATGCCGGTCATAAACGATTGTTTTCCATGCAAAGGGTTGTTCTGGGGAAACGATGCCTTTTTCGGATCGTGTGGGGGGGAGTAGCAAAAGGCACAAAAAAAAACCGATCAGGGCCAGCAGTCCCATACAGAAAAATGAGGTGTGGAGATTGTAGTGGTCTTTAATGATTCCGCCGATTAACGGCCCAAGGCTTAATCCCAAAAACAACGACATGTTAAACACACCCATGGTGATGCCTTCGCGTCCTTTTGGCGTGATATCCCCAATATAGGCCTGGATTACCGGCATCAGCATGGCCGAGGAGATCCCGTGAAAAAAACGGATGACGATCAAGGAGCCGACAGTGTTTGAATAGATAAATGCGATGGAGATCAGGGCATAGGCGAGAAAGCCCGGGACAATAAACGGCTTGCGCCCCTTTATATCCGAAAGGCGTCCGAACCATGGCAGAAAAAATGTTCGTGATATGGAAAAGGCGCCAAAAATTAGTCCGATGTACAACCCCGAAGCCCCCAGATCATGGGCGTAGATCGGAAGCAGCGGAACCACGACCCCGACTCCGGTTACGGCAGCAAATATAGAAAAAAACAGGGTACCAAATATCTTTTTATCCAGTCTCTCCATATGATAAACTCTAAACAAAATACCATATCATTTGGATAGACCGTGGACAAGAATCATTGTATTATAATTTCTCCCGTTTTTTTGGTATGGTAGCCACCTAAGGCTTCCACCCGATCCCTGAATTCCGCGGTATTGATTGTTTCAAGCAGCAGTTGAATATTTGCCGATTCGAAGTGGGTTGATGGAATAATCAGATCGTATTGCTCGGTGACAACCGGAATAAAGTCAAGATTCAAGGCCGCCGCTGCGGCATAGATGCCCAGACCGGTGTCTGCCGTTCCGCTGAGTACCGTCACCGCCACAGCCATGTGGGTAAACTCTTCATGCTGGTAACCGTTGATTTGGGCCGGATTGATTCCGATCTGGTTTAAACGGTAGTCCAGTAAAATCCTTGTACCGGAACCCGCCTGCCGGTTGATAAAGGAGATATCCTCACGGGCCAGGTCCTCGATTCCCTTGATACCTTTGGGGTTACCGCGCTTGACCATCAGGCCCTGATCACGGAATACCAGATTGACCAGTTTGACGTCCAATTGCGCTAAAAATTTTTTGATATAGGACAGATTGTAAGAACCATCTTCAGGATCGAGCAAATGTGAACCGGCCAGGTGGCAGACACCCCTTTTAATCGCCATCAGCCCGCCCATGCTTCCCACGTGACTGGATGAAAGGGTCAGGTGGCTGTGTTGGGCTTTGATTTGGTCTGCCAATATATCCAGGGTGTTGTCATGACTTCCCACTACAACAATGGTTCGGCGCACAGACGGCAGGGGGCGCAAAAGTTCTGCGGATGCCAATTCATGGTCTTTCAGACCCTCGACATGGTTCGGAATGCGGATAATTCCGTCAGCCTCTGTGATTGAGGTGATACTGCCGGC
>Ga0316198_10001033_pt1 | contig 15847 bp, 15 predicted proteins | sample OudBieAanoxic_MG_FD_204935 | JGI IMG/M metagenome (GOLD analysis project Ga0316198, IMG submission 204935) | Coastal sediment microbial communities from Oude Bieten Haven, Netherlands - site A anoxic | ecosystem: Environmental > Aquatic > Marine > Coastal > Sediment | place: Netherlands...
GATCGAGCTCGTGGTGCTCCTCGCGAGCCGGCTCCTCGAGCCTGACCTGAAGCAGCTCTTCGAAGCTCGATACGGGGCCGTCGAGAGCATCGAGGAAAGAACGCATCTACCGACGCTTCCCCCGCACCTCACGTCGATTCCGGCCGCCCCGCCAAGTATGCACACGCCGAGCGAAGACGATACGGCCCAGGCCTCGGTTCGCTCCGTGGCGAACTCCGTGCGCGTAGACATCCGCAAGCTCGACCACCTCATGAACGTCGTCGGCGAACTGGCCTTGGTACGGAGCGCCGTCAACCGGATCGTCGACCGCTTTCAGGGCGAGAGCTTGTACCGGCAATCGACGATGGAGCTCGATCGCATTGGTCGCACCTTCGAACGCCAGCTCGCCGAACTGCGCACTGGGATTCTCGACGTTCGCATGGTTCCCCTCGGGCAGGTGTTCAACAAGCTCGCCCGCATCGTTCGTCAGGCCGCGCGAGAGCACGACAAGCAAGTCCGCTTGGTCGTCACGGGTGCGGACACGGAAGTCGATAAGCTCATCGTCGAGGAACTGACCGACCCCCTGATGCATCTCGTCAGAAATGCGATCGATCACGGCATCGAGCCGGCTTCACACAGAGAGGTCGCCGACAAGCCGAACGAGGGCACGCTGGCCCTCAACGCCTACCACAAAGGGAGCAACGTCGTCATCGAGGTCGAAGACGACGGCGGAGGCATGGATGCACGCAAGCTTCGCGACACGGCCTTGGCCCGCGGGCTCCTCGCACCAGACGCGGGCGAAGAGCTCACGCGGCAGGAGATGCTCAACCTCGTGTTCTTGCCCGGATTGAGCACCAGCGCCGAGGTCACCGATATGTCCGGTCGAGGTGTGGGGATGGACGTCGTGAAGACCAACATCCTCCGAATGGGCGGGATGATTTCGATCGCAAGCGAGCGGGACATCGGCACCAAGATCACCATCACGCTTCCCATCACGCTCGCCATCATCCGTGCTCTCATCGTCACAGTTGCAGGCCGGACGTTTGCGCTTCCGATCACCGCGGTACGAGAGGCCATTCCTTACGTCCCGAGTGAAGTCCGCACGATTCAGGGGCGCGAGGTGATCAACCTCCGTGGCGAAACGCTTGCGATCTGCGATCTCGCGAGACTCTTCGATTTTCGCGGGGCGCCCAAGCGGGAAGGCAATTTCGTGGTCGTTGGCGCGATGGGCAACCGCGAGCTCGGTTTCGTGGTGGACCAGCTCCACGGGCAGAAGGACGTGATCATCAAGTCCCTCGGCAAGAGCCTCTCGAGCGTGCGCGGCTTCGCAGGCGCAACGGATCTGGGCGACCAGCAAGTGGCGTTGGTGCTCGATGCACCGGCCCTGTTCACCGAGTATTTCGACGGGGCGGACGCACTTCGATCGTTGGAGAGCCGACTATGAACATCTCTCGGCAAAAGGCTACGCTCGCACCGGATCCTACGAGCGATACAGGTGCCGTCGCAGTGCTTGCGGTGGCCGCCGGTGACGAGATCTACGGGTTTCCGCTCTCGGCCATCCGGGAGATCCTGGTGCCGCCTCCCATCGCCGAGGTACCCCGCGCGCCCGCTGCCGTTCTCGGAGTCATCTCGGTGCGCGGTCAGATCATTACTTTGCTGGATCTTCCAAAAGTGTTGAATCTCGAGGCCCAACAGGTGGAGGCGTACGGTCGCGTTCTGTTGGTCGACAACGGTGAGGAGCTGATCGGCGTAGCAGTCGACCGCGTGATTCAGGTCTATCGGATGGAGCCCCAGCACATCGAGTACGCAAGCGCGATGGGTGCCGAGCTGTCCGAGTACGTGGTCGGCGTCGGTCGAGTCGCAAACGGCTTGAACGGAAACGAGACGATGCTGATCTTGATCGATCCCGTATCGCTGTTGGGAGGATGACGTGGGTGGCGGACGGGCATACAGCGCAACGCTTGCCAAAGACCTCGTTCGGGTCGAGGTCGACGGAGTGTCGTACGCGCTCGAGGTCGGCCGGATCCGCGAGATCGTGAACCCGCTCCCCATCATCGAGCTGCCGAGAGAACGTTCGTTCGTCCTCGGCGTGTCCGACTACCGCGACGACGTCGTTCCCATCGTCGATCTTCGCCGTTTCTTCGGCCTCTCGCCCGAGGCGCCGAGCCGAAGGACCAAGTGGATCATCTTGGACGCCGGGGACCGCTTGGTGGGGGTCGTCGTGGACGCGGTCCTCGACGTGTTCTCGTCCGCTCAGCATCGAGAACGCCGCGTCCCCGTGCTGGACGAGCGCCATCGCGAGCGGGGCATTACCTCGGCGTACCGGCACGACGAGCGCCTGGTCTTCGTCCTCGATGCCGCGCGCCTGGCCGAGCCTGCCATGCAGATCCCTTCGGACGAGCTCTCGTATCTTCCCTCGGAGTCGCCGTGAGTAGCGATCAGCTCGACCACGCACTTCACTCCGCGGACCCGGACGTCCGGCGCCAGGCCGTTTACCGAATGAGCCTGCGGCCTCAGGGCACGCCGCTAACGCAGATTCTAGAAGCGCTGTCCGATTCGGACTGGCGGGTGCGGCGTGAGGCGATCTCGCTCGCGGCCCAGACACGGGACAAAGCCCCGCTGATCGAAGCGCTCCTCACGCGCGTGGTCGACACCGACAACATTGGCCTTCGCAACGCCGCTATCGAGGTGCTCGGCATGGTGGCCCAAGGAAGGGCGAACGAATTCGCCCGAGCATGCGCAGAGGCCGACGCCGGTAGCCGCAAATTCCTCATCGAGGCCATGGGGAAGACGCGCGACCCCCAGATGGTCGACAACCTCGAGGGCTTGATTCGAGGCGAGGACGCGAACTCGGCTGCGGCGGCGGTCGAGGCTCTGGTGTGTATCGGCGGCGCGCGCTCCGAAGCGTTGCTCCGCGAACAGCTGTCCGCGTCCGATCTCTTCCTCCGCATCGCCATCGTCGAGGGACTGACTCGCTTAGGGACGCGCGTGCCCTGGCAAGAGGTAAAGTCCGCCGTCGAGGATGCGCTCGTGCGGCGAATTTCGGCCGAGCTTCTCGGGCGAACAGGTGAGCCCGAGGCGCTCGAGTTCCTCCTGGAGCTGGCGACCGATGCCTCTCCACAGACGTCTGCGTCGGCCCTGCGGGCGATTTCGGAGCTTGCTCGCACGGTCGAGGGAGAGCGCGACGAGCTCGTCGAGCGAATGAGCGCGTCGAACGACTCTTTCCGTCACGCGCTCCACGAGGCGCTCCTCCACGGTGACACGCCAACGCGTCAGGCCTCCGCGTATCTCGCCGTGCTTTGCCGGGACGAAAGCTCTCTCGAAGCTGTGCTTCAGGCGGTAGCGGATGACGTCGCCGGATCCGAGTCGGTCGAAGCCTTGCGGAGCTGGGGTCCAAGCCTCGTCGAACCCCTGCTCATGCTTCGGCGTAGCGAAGCACGCGTCTGGGCGATCGCGCTCGAGCTAGCGTCGGAGCTCAGCTGCCGCCACGTCGACGAGGTACCACACGGGACCCGCGATCGAATCCGTGGTCTCATCGAACGCGACCTGACCGATGCAGGCGATGAAGTCCGTGCGGCAGCCGCAGAAAGCTTGCGATGGTGGGGCGACCCGCGTGACTGCCGCGCGCTCGTCGAGTGTCTGAGCAGCCCGTCGCACGTGGTGCGAGCTGCAGCGACGAGCGCGCTCGAGGCGCTCGCGAAGAGGGTGCCCGCGGCGGTCGAAGAGGCGCTTCGACATGCGGACCTCGACGGACCTGGTGGAGCCGACATCGCGCAGGTCCTCTCGCGCCTCGACTCGGAGGGCGCAGTCGAGGTGCTCAAGCGCGGGCTGCAAAGTGGCAATGCCCGGACCCGCAGAGCGGTGGTGCAGGCACTTGCCATCGCCAACGCAACCGACGTTGCCCAGCTGGTTGGCTACGCCGTGGCGGATGAAGATATCGACGTCCAAATCGCCGCGGTGCGAACGCTCGGCCAGATGACCACCTCCGAGGCCAACACGCCGCTGCGCACGGCGCTGGATTCTCCGTTCGCGCCGATCCGGGCTGAAGCCGCTTTGGCGCTCGGGCGGCGTGACGCAAGTAGGGCGATTCCGCGGATCCGGGAGCTGCTCGAAGATCACGAGCCTGTGGTGGTGGCGGCTGCACTCGACGCGCTCGCGTGGCTCGGTGACCAAGGCGTCCCCGACGCGGTTGAGCACGCGCTCGCCCATGCGGACAACGAGGTCTTTCAAGCGGGGCTTCGCGCGGCACGCACCTTGCCCGAGCGCGACGCCGAGAAGTTCGTCAGTCGTGGACTCGAGCATCCGGCTTGGAACGTTCGCATGCTTGCCATCAAGCTCCTGCTAGACCTCGACACGAGCCGGACCCGGAAGCTTCTGACCAGCGCGCTCGGTGGCGAGGCAGACGCCATGGTGAGGCATGCCATCGAGAGCGGCCTCCGGCTCGGGAGCTGACGTGACATTGCTTCACGACGCGGGTCCGCCGCTCAGCCTCAAAGACTTCCGTCTACTCCGCGATCTCGTAAATCAGTTCTGTGGGATCTACTTCGCCGACGATTGCGCGTACGTCGTCGAGAGACGTCTTCGCGAACGTCTTCGCGACCTCGGTATCGAGGACTTCGACGAGTACTACCGCTACCTTCAATACCACCCGAAGGCGCAGGCGGAGCTCGAGGCGGCCGCCGAGGTGCTTACCACCAACGAAACCTACTTCTTTCGTGAGGCCTATCAGCTTCGCGCCTTCACCGACGAGATTCTTCCCGTAGCCCGAGGTCGTGCGCTCGCGCGCGGGGCCAAGCGGCTGGACGTATGGAGCGCCGGCTGCTCGAGCGGGGAAGAGGTTTACACGATTGCCATGCTCATCGACGCAACGGGGCTCTTCGAGGGCTGGGATGTTCGCGTCTTCGGGAACGACATCTCGCGGCGTGTCCTTCGCAAGGCGCGCGGCGCTACCTACGGCGAGGCGAGCTTCCGGGCGATGATCCCCGACTACCAGAAGTACTTCATCGAGACCGACGAGGGAAGGCAGGTCCACCCCCGCATTCGCTCCATGTGCCACTTCGGGCACCTCAACCTGATGAACCAGCGGCGTTCGGCGATCGTGGGTCGTGTCGACGTGGCATTCTGCAGGAACGTTCTGATCTACTTCGATGATGCCTCGCGCCGCAAGGTGCTCGACACGATTTATCAGCGCTTGCACCGAGGCGGCTACCTGTTGTTGGGCCACAGCGAGTCGCTGCTTCGCTCGAGCACGGCATTCGAGATCGCGCAGCTGACCACGGACATCGTCTACAGGCGTCCGGTTCCCTATACCGACTTGCCGCCGAGGAGGGTGTAGTGAGGTCGCTTCGGGCATTGGTCGTCGACGATTCCTCCCTCAATCGCCGTACAATTGCGGCGATGCTCGGTGAGCTAGACGGAGTCGGGCATGTCGACCTGGCCGGCGACGGAGCCGAGGCGTTGAGGGTCGTCGAAGCAAATCCGCCCGACTTCATCACCCTCGATCTGGAGATGCCGCGACTCGATGGCTTCGAGTTCCTGCACCTGCTGATGGACCGACACCCAATCCCAGTGATCGTCGTCTCCGGTCGCTCGGAGAAGGAGAACATTTTTCGTGCGCTCGAGCTCGGCGCCATCGATTTTCTGGCGAAGCCCCATGATGACGTGGCCCCGCTCGAGAGTTTGCGACGCCAGCTGATCGAGAAGGTCGGCCTCATTCGGCAGCTCTCGCCCCTTGCTCTTCGAGGCGACAACAGCGGCCGCCTTCGCCTCGACGCTGAACCGAGTACGCGCGCGCAGCGTGTTCGCGAGCCCACCGTTCTCAAGCGAGCACCTGGCAAGGTGGTCGTGGTCGGTGCGTCTACGGGTGGGCCAAGGGTGCTCGTCACTCTGTTTCGACACTTGCACGACGAGATGGACGCCGCGATCGTGATCGCCCAACACATGCCCCCGAGGTTCACACGCACGTTTGCCGAGCGCTTGGATCGCACCGGGGTCGTGCGCGTGTCGGAGGCGAAGCAATATGAGCGGCTCGCGCGAGGGCATGCCTACGTTTGCCCGGGAGGACGGTGCGTCGAGATCGTTCCCTCCGACCGCGGGCCAGCGCTCAGGGTGGTCGCGCCAGATTCGGGGACGCACTATGTCCCGTCGGTCGACCAGCTCTTCCGTTCGGCGGCACGGGTCCTCGGCAATAAGGCCATCGGCGTCGTTCTGACCGGGATGGGCGATGATGGGGCCGAGGGCGCTCGCGAGCTCTCCCGGCGGGGCGGCGATGTCCTCATCGAAGAGCCAGAGACGGCGGTCGTCGCAGGCATGCCCCTGGCGGTTCGCCGCGCCAACGTTCGACACGAATCACTCGGGATCTGGGGGTTAGGCGACCGAATTGCCCAGCTCACCCGTCCAGACCAAGGATGAGGCGCGAACTTTGAGCGCGTCACCTACTATCGTACGATGGAGCGAGCCATGAGACAGTATCGCTGCCTCGTCGTCGAGGACTCCAAAACGATGCGCAGCATGTTGGCGGAGTCGCTAGCCCGGATTCCGGGTATGGAAATCGTGGAAGCCGAGAACGGCCTCGCGGGGATTCGGGCCCTCGCCACCCAACAGTTCGACTTGGTGGTGACCGACGTGAACATGCCCGTGATGGATGGGTTGAAGCTGGTTCGGCACGTACGCGGGGATCCCCGACACGAAAAGACTCCAATCGTGATCATCACGACGGAGAGCGCACCGCACGATCGAGATCGCGCGATGGCCCTCGGGGCGAACGCGTACATCGAGAAACCGATTCAGGCGCCGCGCGTCATCCGCGCGGTGAAGAGATTGCTCGAGCTTTGACGGCGATGGGCGAGGGCGAGCCACCACCGGACGGCAAAGGCATCCTTCACCCGGAGGGAATGCAGGCGGCGCGGGATCTGGCCGCCGGGGTGGTTCACGAGGTGAACAACATTCTCGGCGTCATCATCGGCAACGCTCACCTCGCCAAGAAGAACCTCGCCAATCCTGAGAGCCTAAAGAAGTACATGGGCGAGCTCAGAGATGCCGCGGAGGAGGGAAGGGAGCTCATGCGGCACCTTGGAATCCTCGCGGGGGGGGATGCGCTCCGGGCCCGTGCGCTGTCGCTCAACGATCTCGTCACGAACGCAGTATCAGGCATCAAGAAGCCCATCGAAACGGACTTGAGTGAAAAGGAACCTGCGGTCGAGCTCGACCTTTGGCTAGCCCAAGACGCGCTTGGCTCCCTTGCTCGGTTCATGGCGGACACCAACAGCGTCTCGTCGCTTCGCGTCGTGACTCGCGTGGTGGGTGAGGCGGTGGCCCTGACCTTTGAGGATGACGGCGGCAGCCCGAGCGACAAAGAGCTCCGCATGCTGTTCGCGCCATTCTCGAAAGCGGATCGCAGGCCCGAGACAGGCGTCGGCCTCACCAAGCTCGCGGACCTGGCTTCTCGATTTGGCGGGAGGGTGACGACTTGCGTACGCGAGCCGAACGGCCTTCGGGTGGTACTGACGTTGCCTGTTGTCGCGAGCGCCGGGACCTCAGTCGACGGTCCAGGTGTGCCCTTGTCGAAGAAGCGCGTGTAGGTCGGGGTCGCCGAAACGCTCCTTGGCCATCTCGCGCTGTGCGGCCGCTGCCTCGTTGTAAACAGGACCCGGTTGTCGATAGAGCACCCCGAGTGCGACGACACCGGGTAGATCGGTGAGCATCCATGCGAGCGACGCGTTGGTCTCGTCATGGACCACGATGTCGTCCTCGGTGACGCCGGCCTCGCCGACGGTGACGATGTCGAGTCTCAGCGTTTGTGGATCGAGCCGAAGACCCTTCTCGCCGCTCGCGCCGAACCGCATGGGTTGCCCATGCTCGAGCCACAGTTGATGTGCGGGACCGGACTTGCGATCGGTGATCATTTCGAAGACCCCGTCGTTGAACACCGGGCAATTCTGGAGAATCTCGATGAACGCGGCGCCTTTGTGTTCCTTTGCGGCGGTCAACGCGTCAGGCAGCTTCTTGCTCGTGTCGTAGGCGCGCGCCACGAACGTGGCCCTTGCGCCCAGCGCGAACCGCGCCGGAACCACAGGCTGGTCGATCGAGCCGAGCGGGCTCGACGGCGTGACCTTGCCCACCTGCGAGGTTGGCGAGTACTGCCCTTTGGTGAGACCGTAGATTTGGTTGTTGAACAACATGATCTGGAGATCGATGTTGCGCCGCAACACGTGCAGCAAATGGTTGCCGCCGATGCTGAGACCGTCGCCATCGCCGGTGATGACCCAAACGTCGAGGTCGGGGTTCGCCAGCTTGAGGCCACTCGCGATCGCGGGCGCGCGGCCGTGGATCGTGTGGAACCCGTAGGTGTTCATGTAGTAGGGAAAACGGCTCGAGCAGCCGATGCCGGAGATGAACACGGTGTTCTCCGGCGAGGAGCCGAGGCTCGGCAGCGTGCGCTGGACCGCGGCCAGGATTGCGTAGTCGCCGCAGCCGGGGCACCAGCGGACCTCCTGATCGGAGGCGAAGTCCTTGCGTGTGTATTCCTTCTTGGGAGGGTTTGGGCTCATGATCCGTTCCGTAGCCGTTCGGACACGGCTTCGATGAGGCCGCCGATGTGAAACGGCTGCCCGGTGACACGGGTAAGACTCACCGCCTCGACGTCCATCTCGGCGCGCAGCAGCTTTACGAGCTGCCCGTTGTTCAGCTCGGGGACCAAGATACTCTTGAACGAATGAAGAACCTCACGAAGCCCTTCAGGCAGCGGCCAGATGTGCCGCAGGTGAAGGTGCGACACCCGGTGACCCCGCTCGCGAAGGACACGCACGGCTTGACTGATCGCGCCGTAGGTCGAGCCCCAGCCGACAATTAGCAGATCGCCTTCCGGATCGCCTTGGTCGACCTTGGCAACCTCGAGGTCGTTCGCGATTCCGGCGATCTTCTGCTCTCGCGCCATCGTCATGAGATGGTGGTTGTGCGGGTCGTAGGAGATGTGACCGCTGTTGCGATCCTTTTCGAGTCCGCCGATGCGGTGCTCGGTTCCAGGTGTGCCGGGAACCGCCCAGACGCGAGCGAGGGTGTTGTCGTCTCGAAGGAAGGGGTGAAAACCCTCCGGGTCGTCGTGATGCTTGATCGGAAACGGTGTCAGCGAATCCAGGTCCGGGAGCGGCCAGGGCTCAGAGCTGTTGGCGATGAATCCGTCGGTCAGGAGTATGACTGGAGTCATGTATTTGACCGCAATGCGAACCGCCTCGATCGCCATGTAGAAGCAGTCACCCGGAGTCGCCGCTGCGAGTACAGCGAGCGGCGCGTCGCCGTTGCGACCCCACACCGCTTGAAGGAGATCGGACTGCTCGGTCTTCGTCGGAAGACCGGTCGACGGACCGCCGCGCTGCACGTCGACGATGACGAGCGGAAGCTCGGCGGCTATCGCGAGGCCGATGGTCTCGGATTTCAGTGCGACGCCGGGACCCGACGTGCCGGTCACGCCGATCGCGCCGCCAAAGCTCGCGCCGACAGCCGCGGCCACGGCCGCGATTTCGTCTTCGGCTTGGAACGTCGTCACGCCGAAGTGTTTCAGGCGCGCCAAATGATGCAGAAGAATGGACGCCGGCGTGATCGGGTAGGAACCATACATCATCTCGAGGCCGGCGAGACGTGCGCCAGCAACGAGGCCCCATGCGGTCGCTTCGTTGCCGTTGATGTTGCGGTATTCGCCGGGCGTCAGCTCTGCGGAGGGCACTTCGTACGCGTTGATGCCGTGCGGAAGCTCCGCGTTCTCGCCGTAGATGTGACCGGCGTTGAGTGCAGCGATGTTGGCTTCAGCGAGCTTCGGTCGCTTCGCGAACTTCTGGTGGAGCCAAGAGATCGTTTGGTCCCGCTCGCGGCCGAAGAGCCAGTACATCAGCCCGAGCGTCCACATGTTCTTGCAGCGGTTGGCTTCCTTGGAGCCGAGCCCCACTTCCTTAACCGCCGCCAGCGTCATCTTCGAGATGTCGAGGGCGAGCACGCGGAACTTGTCGAGCGATCCATCCTCGAGCGGATTGATTTCGTATCCGGCTTTCTTGAGGTTGTTGGCGGTGAATGCGCCGGTGTTGATGACCACGAGGCCCCCCGGCTTCAGCGCCTCGCTGTTGACCTTGAGTGCGGCGGGGTTCATCGCGACGAGCACGTCGGGTGCGTCACCCGGCGTCAGTACATCGTGTGCGGCGAAGTGAATCTGATAGCCGGACACGCCGTACGTCGTCCCGGCGGGCGCGCGGATCTCCGCCGGGAAGTCCGGGAACGTTGCGAGGTCGTTGCCCGCATCGGCAGTGGCGGTCGTGAACTGACTGCCGGTGAGCTGCATCCCGTCGCCCGAGTCGCCAGCAAAGCGAATGACAACGGAGTCTAAGGTTTCACGCGGGCTCGGCTGAACGCTCGCGGCGGCAGATGTTTCCATGCTCCATCATTGATTCTAGTCCCGCGGGTGGCGAAACGCCCGTCCTTCTGGGCCAAACCGGAGCGCGTTCTAGGTCGCTGCTTCGCCATCTGCAAGCGGGTTGAGGCGCGTTGGACGAGCGGAGAGTTGGGCTCCATCCTCCAGGCATGGCCGAGGTGAAGATCTGCGGGCTGACGACGCTGGATGACGCGGTGCGTTGCGTGACACTGGGCGCCGACGCGATCGGCCTCAATTTCTGGCTGGGGTCGCCGCGGCACACCAGTATCGACACCGCTCGGTGCATCGTCGACGCGGTCGGTGATCGCGCCGAGATGGTCGGGGTATTCGTCGATTTCGACCTCACCCAGATTCGGGAGGTCCTGCAGAATACGGGAATCCCATGGGCACAACTGCACGGCGACGAAACGCCCGAGCTCGTCGATGCATTGCTGCCGCGTGCCTACAAGGCCGTTGGTGTCAAGGATGGCTCCGCTGTAGAGCTGGCGCGCCGCTACCCCGGCGAGCATCTGCTCCTGGACGCGAGCGTGCCAGGGATACCGGGCGGCACCGGGCGCACCTTCGACTGGGCGATTGCGGCCGAGGTCGCGAAGGAACGCAAGCTCACCTTGGCCGGCGGGCTCACGCCGGACAACGTCGCCGAAGCCGTGCGCACCGTGAGACCATTTCGCGTCGATGTGGCATCGGGCGTGGAGTCGGCGCCCGGTAGGAAGGATCCCGGGTTGGTGGCTGCGTTTATCGAGGCGGCGAAGTCTGCATAGACAGTGCCAGTGCCGGTGCCAGCGTTCGCGTGCTAGGTTGCCGGCTTTAGGAGGATCCGCTCTATGCGTTTTGCAACTCTCGCTTCTTTGCTCACTGCTGGTGTCCTGTGGCTCGCGCTTGGGAGCGCGTCCGTGCAATCACAGGCTGACGAAAAGGCTGCATCCTGTCAGACCTGCGGTCAGGCGTCGGCCGGATGTCCTCACTGCGCTGCGAAAAAGGACTGTCCGCATTGCACCCAGGGCAAGGACTGCCCGCACTGCAAGGGCGAAAAGGCCTGCCCGCACTGCGCGAAGGGCAAGAGCTGCACACACTGCGGCCATCACGGTCAGCACGGCAAGTGGGGTGCGCACAAGTGGGACTACAAGTGCGTCCGTCCCCCGAAGAAGCCCGTCGAGATGACCAAACAGTTCAAAGCCCTCGGCGAAGACGGCTGGCGCTTGGTCGAAGCCGATGGCGGCATCTGGTGCTTCAGCAAGATGAAGCGAGCGCAGTAGACTCACCTACCCGCGGGCCTTGATTTGGTCCGCGATGTAGCTCGCCAAGCCGTAAACCGTCACCTGCGGGTTCACCATGATCGATGACGGGAAAAGGCTCGCGTCGGGGACGTAGACATTGTCGAAATCGTGGCAGCGGCCGTCGGGCCCGACGACGCTTCTCGTCGGGTCGGCGCCCATGCGCATCGTGCCCTGTGGGTGATACGAGGTCAGCCGGTACTTGTGCTTGCCGTTCGTGAGGCTGTTGATGACGGAGTCGATCTCGCCGGCGCTTTCGATCGTCGTTCGCCGAGTTGTCGGGAGGTAAACGCGCTTGGCTCCGACCGCGAAGTACATGCGCGCCGTTCCGCGTAACGCCTCGCGCAAGGACTCGAAATCGCGGTCGTCGACGTCGTACTCGATTTGCTTTTGATCCCCATCTAGGAAGACGCGGCCCACGTTGTGGTCATGGATCAGCGTGACGGCAGACTGGAAGTTCTTGCTGTTTTCCATGAAGTCGACGAAGTCGCGGCCGACACCCCCATCGACCGAGCTGCTGTTGGAGACAGGGTCCGCCATCGCGGACTCGACGAGGTAGCCGCCCCGAAGCGGGTTTTCGATGTCGCCCGCGTGCGAACCGATGGACGCGCCGACCCAGCCGTAGACGCTGTGGTCATGCTCGCCGTAAACCGCCAACGATGGGTGGCACGCGAAGTTCAAGCCGACTTGCCCGCTGCTGTTTCCAATCTTGTTCTTCTGGAACAGAAGAGGTGTCTGAATCGGGCCGGCTGCGACGACCACTAAGTCGGCCTCGACGCGGACCGGCTTGTCTCGCCCGTGAGGCTCGGTGGCAACGGCGTTGACGGCGCTGATCCGTCGGCCGTCCACCTCGAAGCTCTCGGCGCGCGTTCCACTCAAGATGGTCGCGCCAAGCTCGCTCGCCCAAGGAAGATACGTGACGAGCATCGACTGCTTGCGGTCGGTTCGGCAGGCGGCGATGCAATGCCCGCTGAGCGCGCAGTCCTTGACGTTGCGGCTCGTGGGGGATGCTGGGATTCCAATCTTCTTCGCGCCTTCGAGCAGCAAACGGCCGTTGTAGCCCACCTCGTATGGCTCGTTCTCGTGGATTGAGAGGTTCTTCTCGATTCGGTCGAAGTAGGGCGCGAGGGTTTCCGAAGAGAGATTTTCGAGCCCGTGCTCGGTTCTCCACTGCTCGAGAACCTGGTCGGGTGGGCGAAAACAAACCGCCGCGTTGACCACCGTGGAGCCGCCGATGCATTTGCCCTGCAGGACGATCAGGTCCCCGGTCGTGTTCGACTGGTTTCCGTGATCTTGGTAGAGCGTCTCGAAGGCGGTCGGCGTGTGCTCCTTGAACTCGGTCGACTTGATGTAGGGGCCTGCTTCCAGCACGACGACCTTCGCCCCGGCGCGCGATAGCTCGTAGGCGGTCACGGCTCCGGATGCTCCGGAGCCGACGACTACGACGTCGGCGCGGAGCGCGAGGCCTGCATCAGGGATCTCGTTCGGCTGGGTAACCCTCAGGACTGGTAGCGGCTCGCTCATTGGTCTGACTCGTCGTTCGGCATCGGTGCGTTGCCGAGATTTGGCACGCCGCCCTCGACCGAAACGGGGCCCCGGTACCCGATGGCACGGCCGGCCTCGATGTCCTGCCAGTACCCGAGATACGTCAGCTTCTTGAGCAAGTCGACGATGCCCCGTTGCATCGCGATGCCGTCCTCCCAACGGTCGATGTACTCGAGCCGCTTCTCGACGGAGAGGTTCACGAAGCGTGTGAAGTGAAAGCCGATGACGATGGCGCCGACATCGAAGAGCTTGAGGCCGATCCGCACCTGCTCGAGGATTGGCTCGTCCATGAGGGAGAAGGCGCGGGCGACGTTGTCTGCGATCGGTACCTCCGAGCGGGGTTTTAGTGCGGTCCCTTCGGTCGGGAGCATCGCCTCGGCAAACGTCTCGATGAGCTTCCGCTCTTCCGCCGTGAGCGTCACAGCGCTGACCGCGGCCACGGACGCCGTGCCGATCGAGGGAACCAACAAAGCCCCTCCGGACAACAAGCTGAGCTTCGCAAAGGTTCTTCGGTAGAGCTTGTGCTTCACGTGACGACCGAAGTAGGACTATACCGACATGGAATGCATTTTCCAGAGGCAACCGCGGTTCGACAAGCGACAGCGAACGACTTGGAGACGATTCTCGATGTCCTCGGCGATGCGTTCACCGACGATCCAGTCGTTCAGTGGGTGACGCCCAAGACCAAGTACGCCAGATACGCTTTCGAGCTCACCGTTCCTTCCTGTCTTGGACATGGGCACACCTACATCGCCACGGACGGCTCCGGTGCAGCTTCCTGGCTACCTCCGGGTGTCGCGCTCGCGTCTCCGGTGACTCCGGGCGTCGTCCTGAATGGATTGATCGAATACGGCCCGGGCAGCCTCGTCCGCGCATTGGCCACGCTCTTGCAATCACAGAAGCGGCACCCGAAAGAGGATTTCTACTACCTCTTCACCATCGGGTCGCTGCGGTCCGCCCGCGGCCGGGGCGTTGGGTCAGCGTTGATGCGAGCGGGGCTCGCGCGCTGCGACGAAGCCCACATGCCAGCGTACCTCGAGAGCTCGAACGTCAAGAATCTTCCGTTCTACCGAAAGCACGGCTTCGAGGTCGTCGACGAGCTACGACTGGCGATGAACGGTCCAACGCTCTGGCTCATGTGGCGCCCCGCCAGGTAGCCCGGCGTCATCAGCGTCAGTGCCCTCCCGCTCGCGCAGTCCTCTGTCGATGAGGGCCTGGGTCGCTTCCGTCACCTGTTGATGCAGCTCGGCGACGAGGTCGTCGTTCGTGGCTGCCTCCGGTCCGTGTCCGAGGTGGATCGGCTCGCCGACCAGGTAGTGTAGGTCGGAGGGGAACGGGATCGGCCCCAGGCCCATGTAGACCGGAAAGACGTACTTGTCGCCGAGGAGCTTCGAGATCAGGCGACCGACCCCGCTCTCACGCACCCTGTCTTTCGGCACGACCTGTACGTAGAGCTCTTCGTTGCCGAGGCCTGCGACCGGGATGATCGGTTTTTGCGCCCGCAGGGCCGTTCGAATGAAGCCGCGGCTGCCCTGCCACTGCAGGCGATAGGCTTCGTGTGGATTGCTGAGCGCCTCCTTGGCGCCGCCCGGGTACACCAGGACGAGTTGGTCGTCCTCGAGCAGCTGCGTTGCAATTTCAGGCTCGCCTTCGACGGCGCCCATCAGGTGGGCCCAGTCGCGGAAGAACGGCGCCGCGAAAACGAGCCGGTCTCCGAGCGCACGTACAGGACGCCCGGTCCCGTCTAGGACGAGCGAGAGGAGCACCGGCAGGTCGATCCCGAAATGCCCGTGGTTCGTCACGATGAGCCCACCGGTGTCCCGTGGGATGTTTTCCAAGCCTTCGATGCTCGGCTCGAACCAGTGTCGAAGGAACGACACGGCTCGTAGGGCTCGCTCGTACGCTCGGGGGTCGAAGGGTGCTAGCTGGGTCTCGCTCGGCTCAGTCATACGCATGCACGAGTCTCTCCTATGCGCTACGTTCCGCGCCTCATGCAAGCCCCCGAAGCAGCTTCCGGACGATACGGGCCCTACGGCGGTCGCTACGTCGCCGAGACCTTGATGCCCGCGCTCGACGAGCTTACCCAAGCTTACCGAGAATCTCAAAGCGATCCCGCGTTTCAGGCCGAGCTCGGTGCGCTCCTCAGCCAGTACGTTGGGCGTGAGACGCCCACCTATTTCGCGTCTCGGCTCACTGCGCAGCTCGGGACGCGGGTCTGGCTGAAGCGCGAGGACCTCTGTCACACCGGGGCCCACAAGGTAAACAACACAATCGGGCAGGTTCTGCTGGCCAAGCGCATGGGCAAGACCCGGATCATCGCCGAGACGGGGGCCGGCCAGCATGGCGTGGCGACCGCCACCGCATGCGCGCTCATGGGGCTTCCTTGCGAGGTCTTCATGGGCGCCGAGGACGTTCGGCGGCAGGCGCCCAACGTCCAGCGGATGGAGTTGTTGGGGGCCGAGGTTCACTCGGTGACGTCGGGATCGTCCACGCTCAAGGACGCGATGAACGAGGCGCTGCGCGATTGGGTCACCAACGTGCGCACCACGCACTACTGCGTCGGCTCGGTGGCGGGCCCGCATCCGTACCCGATGATTGTACGCGACTTCCAAGCGGTCATCGGGCGCGAAGC
>Ga0316198_10001034_pt1 | contig 15845 bp, 10 predicted proteins | sample OudBieAanoxic_MG_FD_204935 | JGI IMG/M metagenome (GOLD analysis project Ga0316198, IMG submission 204935) | Coastal sediment microbial communities from Oude Bieten Haven, Netherlands - site A anoxic | ecosystem: Environmental > Aquatic > Marine > Coastal > Sediment | place: Netherlands...
ACTTTATTTCTTCTTCATTGGTATATTGCTACAGGCACAAAGTTAGAAAATATAGCAGGAAGTCGTCTTTCAAAATTTCATTATGAGACGCGTGTTAGCTCAAGAGAGTTCATACACGGTCTACTAAAATTTAGCAATGAAATTGACTTATGTGATATTAAAGACTCTTTATCCGCAGTGATTAAAGACGCTCACTGGTTTTTTTCTGTATGGGAAAGTGATCCAACGGTTAAGTCAATGCTAACAATGCTTGATGAGATACATGTTAAGTTCAAACCATCACTCGCAGAAGGCTCTGTTATTTGGCAACAATTAATTTGCGATGAAAAACCACCAATAACCTTTCACTTTTTAAATATGGATGATTTTTCTTTAACGGATGAACTCTATATTAAAATGAATGCCAGAGGTAAAGCATTAACTGAATTTGAAAGCTTTAAGGCGTGGCTGCAAAATTACGCCAAGCTAAGTGTTGATTTTTGGCAACGCATAGATAAGCAGTGGACTGATATTTTCTGGCAGTTACGTGAAAAAAATACTTATGAAATAGATAATGAGTTTTTAAGCTTCTTCAAAAGTGTTGGCTTGGCAAACAGTGTTAAAACAATGATAATCCCAGCGAACAACTCTGGTAAATTATCAAAAGCAGATGGTAGCTTAGTTGATTTATTGAGAGGCGATGATTATGTGCCAGTACAAACTTATATAGATCAAAATTGTTTTGATGACGAGACTTTAAAGTCACTAGGTAGATTTTTAAACTTTATTCATAATTATATTCCTTTGAATGATAATAAGGTAACCTCACTTGATTACTGTAAAGTTATTTTAAAAGATGTTCTAAGTAATAATGGTTATATAGAGCAAGTTAGGTTCTACAGTCTTTTCACTTTTGTTATTAATATTCCCACTGATAGATTTTGGGATAACGCTTTATTTGAACAACTGGAAGACTGGATTTCTATCAGTTTAAAATTAATAAATAACACCTCTTATGACTCATCTGCTGATTATATGTCTGCGATTAATTCATTAACTTCTTTACAACAATTATTATGTTTCGATGTTTATCAAAACCTTTCTGTACTCGATAAAAAAGCTATTAAATTTTTTAATGAGCAGCAGTGTGAAGAGGAAATAATAAAAGCCAAACTAGTTATTGAACAATATGAATGGAAAGCACTCCTTAAAAAATATGAAGATCATTATTACCTTTATGGTCAAGTGGGATTTTTATTGGATGCTGCTGAAGTTGAAAGTACAGGTAAATATGACATAGGCCTGTTTACTAATGTTGCGGAAAAAATACAAAGTATATTCTCAAAAAGTATCCTTGAATCAGATGATTTTATATTACAACGTGCTTTATTAGTTATTGGGGATTATCTCATTAGCGTTGGATACAGCGGTAATTATGGTTTTTGTCGAAATGTGAGTAGTAATGCAAGGGATCGAAATGAAAACTGGCGTAAAGTATTCAATAACAAAGACAATCGACAAAAAATATTGTTTCACCTTTTAAATAAGCTTGAGATAGGAAAAGAATTGAGTGGCTTGAATGATGTGATAAGGAATCGTGACACTAAGGATTGGAGAGAGTTATTTATTCGTGAGCCTAAACTTATTGCTGCTTGTGGGAAAAGGTTAGCGAGATTTTATTATGGGAGTACGGGTGAAATATATTTATTAAATGGTGTAAAAAAAGCAACTCGAGATAAAGGGTTGCGAACTTATGCTTTGTACTTAGAGATAAAAGATTCAGTAGAACTTTGCCACAAAACATTACAAGAAAAAATACAATCATATTGGAAACACAGTTCCGAAGCCGAGTTACCGACTGTTTGTTTTTCGGATTGGCAAAAGGGTATTTTACTAATTGAATATAATAATGGTTATCAATTCAAACTAATTGTAGAAGGTGTTGAAGAACCAGTAATCGACGATTGTGAAGACTTTCGTTTATTACAGAAGATAGTGAAGGACTTTGAGCAGATTGAAAAGAGCGAACATATTAAGGATATGGGATGAGTAACGTAGGCCAACGTGAACGAGTTACCCAAGATAGAGTCGTTAAGTTTTTTCAAGAAGAACTGAACTATGAGTATTTAGGTGATTGGCACGAACGTAAGAACAATCGTAATGTTGAACCCAAATTATTAACCAAGTGGTTAGTAAAGCAAGGGGTGAGCGATACGTTAATTACTCGCGCATTGCGTAAACTTGTTAAAGCGGCTGGCCTACGTGAAGGCAAGAAGCTATTTGATGCCAATAAAGAAGTATATCGAATGCTTCGCTACGGTATTAAAGATAAAGAAGGCGCAGGCGAGCAAAATCAAACCATTTGGCTGATTGATTGGGAAAACGTTGAAAACAATGATTTTGCTATTGCCGAAGAAGTGTCGATTGAAGGTGAAAATAAAAAGCGCCCAGATATTGTATTGTACATCAATGGTATTGCTGTTGGCGTTATTGAGCTAAAACGTTCAAGTGTGTCTATTGGTGAAGGCATTCGCCAAAACCTCGATAATCAAAAGAAAGACTTTATTCGTAATTTCTTCACCACCATGCAGTTGGTGATGGCGGGTAATGATACCCAAGGTCTACGTTACGGCACTATCGGTACACCTGAAAAGTATTATCTTGAATGGAAAGAAGATATTGAAAATACCTACGATAATCTACTCGATTATCATATATCCCGAACCTGCAACAAAGCTCGCCTGTTAGACATTATTCATAACTTTATTGTATTTGATGCTGGCGTTAAAAAGACCTGTCGACATAATCAATATTTTGGAATTCAAGCCGCTAAAGCACATATCGCAAAACGAGAAGGCGGTATTATTTGGCATACGCAAGGCTCTGGTAAAAGTTTAACCATGGTGTGGTTAGCTAAATGGATACGTGAAAATGTTAAAGATGCGCGAGTACTTGTAGTAACCGATAGAACAGAGTTAGATGAACAAATAGAAAGAGTATTTAAAGGTGTTGATGAAGATATATATCGCACTGCATCAGGTGTTGATTTAATTGGCACGCTGAATGAACCAAACCCTTGGATAATTTGTTCATTGGTGCATAAATTCGGCCGTCAATCAGAGAGTGACGACAATGTTGCCACCGATGAATTTATTAATGAATTAAAAAGTAGTTTACCTACTAACTTTAAAGCTAAAGGCGAGTTGTTTGTTTTTGTTGATGAATGTCATCGAACGCAATCAGGTAAATTGCATGAAGCAATGAAAGTCATTCTTCCAAAGGCTATGTTTGTTGGCTTTACGGGCACGCCTTTACTTAAAAAAGATAAACGCAAATCCATAGAAATATTTGGTTCTTATATTCATACCTACAAGTTTAATGAAGCGGTAAGTGATGGTGTTGTATTAGATTTACGTTATGAAGCGCGTGATATCGATCAGCATTTAACGTCACCGAAAAAAGTAGATGAATGGTTTGAAGCTAAAACAAGTGGCTTAACAACGCCTGCAAAAATGCAACTTAAGAAAAAGTGGGGCACGTTACAAAAAGTGCTTTCAAGTCGCTCACGCCTTGAGAAAATAGTAAACGATATTTTGATGGATATGGAAGTTAAAGCGTCACTTAAAAACGGACGTGGTAATGCCATGCTAGTTTGTTCGAGTGTTCATCAAGCTTGTATTGTATATGATTATTTTTCAAGAACAGACTTTAAAGATAAGTGCGCTATTGTCACCAGTTATAAACCTTCTGCAAGTGATATTAAGGGTGAAGAAACAGGTGAAGGGCTAACTGAAAAGCTTGAGAAATATGATATCTACCGCAAGATGCTGGCTGATTATTTTGATAAACCTCAAGATGAAGCGAGTAAATTAGTAGAAACTTTTGAGAAGGAAGTTAAACAACGTTTTATCAAAGAACCCGGACAAATGCGGCTACTGATTGTTGTCGATAAACTGTTAACGGGTTTTGATGCTCCATCAGCGACTTATTTATACATTGATAAGAAGATGGCTGATCATAATTTGTTTCAAGCGATTTGTCGTGTAAATCGTTTGGATGGTGATGATAAGCAATACGGTTATATTATCGATTATAAGGATTTGTTTACCTCGTTAGACAAAACCGTTGGTGATTATACTGCTGGCGCATTAGATGGTTATGATGAAGATGATATTGCAGGTTTGCTTACAGACCGATTGGTATTAGCGAAAGAAGATTTAGATACTTCACTAGAGGCAGTAAAAGCTTTATGTGAACCAGTGATGGAGCCGAGGGATACACAAGATTATATTAAATATTTTTGTGGTAATACGACTAAGCCTGATGATTTAACTGAACGTGAATCGCTTAGGGTTACTTTGTATAAGCTAGTCAGTAAATTACTGAGAGACTATGCTGATATTGCTAATGAGATCATTGCCGCAGGTTATACCTCTGAGCAGGCTACACAAATAAAACGAGATGTCGCACATTTTGAGAAAATACGTGATGAAGTGAAGCTTGCCAGTGGTGATTACGTTGATATGAAACGTTACGAGCCGGCAATGCGTCAATTGCTTGATATGTATATTCGTGCTGATGATAGCGAAACGTTAATTGATTTTGATAACAAAGGTTTAATTGAACTTATTGTTGAAAAAGGTGATGACGCTCTTGATGCTTTGCCTGAGAATATTCGTAAAAACGAAGCTTCAATGGCTGAAACCATTGAAAACAATATGCGTAAAACCATAGTGGATGAAAATCCCGTTAACCCTAAGTACTACGATCAAATGTCGGCATTGTTAGAAGCATTAATTGAAGAACGCAGAAAACAAGCGATTAGTTATCAAGAGTATTTAGAAAAGATCAAAGCACTCGCTGGCAAGGTAGTAAATCCTAATAGCGGTGGCACTGATGTTCCAAGCTCTATTGATACTCCGGCTAAAAAAGCACTTTACGACAATTTAAATAACGATGAGGTGTTAGCGAATAAATTAGATACGGCTATTCGTTATACCAAAAAAGCTGAGTGGGTAGGTGATAGAGATAAAGAGAAGGAAGTTGCTCGCGCTATTCATGAAGAGTCTGCTGGTTATGACGTTTGTGTAGAAACTGTATTAGAAATTGCCAAACGTCAAAAAGAGTATCAATAATAAATGGGTAATAGTTTGATTGATGGAGAGCAGCATTCGGTGCTTGTGATTGGTGGTTTAGATGTGGATGTTATCCGCAAAGATATTAAGAACCTGCATATCAGTGTTATGCCTCCTCATGGCAGAGTGAGAGTCGCAACGCCTTTTCATGTGAATGACGACAGAGTAAGAAGTGCTGTTGTCACTAAGCTTGCATGGATTAAAAAACAGCAAAGCGATTTTGAAAAACAACCGCGTCAAAGTGAACGTGAAATGGTGGCGGGCGAAAGCCATTACTTTTTTGGTCGACGTTACCGGTTGGAAATTGTTGAAGTGATTGGGAAGTCTAAAATTTCTATAAAAGGTAATAACACTTTATTATTGTCAGTTGCTCCTGGTATCGACAAGGTTAAACAATTAAAGATACTTGATGAATGGTATAGAGAGCAACTTAAAGAAAGGCTGCCACTGCTATTGGCTAAATGGCAAACTATTGTCGGTGAAGAGGCTAATTTTTGTGGCATACGAAAAATGAAAACAAAATGGGGAAGCTGTAACACCACCGATAAACGTATTTGGTTAAACCTTGAGTTAGCTAAAAAGCCCCCTGAGTGTTTAGAATATATTTTAGTACACGAGTTGGTGCATTTGCTAGAAAGGCACCATAATCGCCGCTTTAAAGCTTTTATGGATGAGTTTATGCCTAACTGGGCTCTACACCGTGAGACCTTGAACTCATCGCCTTTGGCTAATGAAAATTGGATTTATTGAGACATAACAATGGTTACTCCACAAGAATAGGAAAAAGAAAGGCAAGCTAAACTAGATCTACAAACATTCCAAGATTACTCTAGTGATAACGGAGTTATAAAAGGGAAAATAGGAGTAGAGAATAGGAACCTAACAATTTATGAATGGCGATGTCTCGATGAAGGAAAAGGACATACTGTTAATGAGTTAAAGATATTGAGGACATTTTATGACCTTATAACAGTTAGTAGCATAGGCCCTTCAGTAGATGAGCCATCTTAGGCTTATTGGGTTCATATGCAGAATAAAGGGTTAGTGGATATATTAGAAGATGATCAAGGCGATATTGTTTCTTCGCACAGGCCTACTAAACAAGAACTATTAACTTATAATTAGTATATAAAATAGCTTACCGCTTTCGTATGATGATTGGAGTTATTGAACGTTTTTCACTCTATATAAAAACTTTTCACTTCCCAAATTATTAGTTTAGGAAGTTGTTAATACTTTTTATTTAATACCTTGTAAAGTAATCGCTTGAAAATAACTTTACCTACACCGCTAGGTTACTTATCAGAATTTTCACTTAGAAATTTGGCAATATCTAGATATGCTTCTTTTCTTAAGTAAGCTGGCTGGTCAAGGTTTTTATTATCTAACTTAGTTTGTTCTCTTGTCGTAGTAGTTGAAAGATTGGCTTTTACAGATAGCTCAAAATTATCTTGTGCATTCATAGTCTCAATAAAACCAGTAGCAATAACGGTAATATGAACACCTATATCACTCTTCTCTCTTGTTGTAACACCAATGATGATTTCTGAGTCTTCAGCGGTATATTGGTTCAAACAATCACCAGCTTGATTAAATTCGTCAAAGCTAAAATCGTCACCCACTACAATGTGAACAAGCATTCTGCCAATATTAGTTAGTTCAATATCTTCGATTAATGGACAGGACATTGCCATATCAACTGCCTTTTCGATTCGATTTTCACCTTTAGCTTCTCCAATGCCCATGATACATTTAACGCCTTCTCCAGTATTAATTGTTTTCAAGTCGGCAAAATCTAAGTTTATTAACCCATCTTCTTCATTGATAATCGCGGTGAAGCCAGATATAGCATTATATAAAACATTATTTGAGGCTTTTAATGCATCTAAAAATGTTGTTTTAGGGGGTAATGATTTTTGAAGTTTATCATTAGGCAGTACAATCAATGAGTCGATATGCTTTGTTAATAACGTTATGCCTTCTTCTGCATACCTCATTCTTTTTTTTCCTTCGAATAAAGAGGGTTTAGTGACAACTGCAATAGTTAAAGCTCCTTGCTCTTTAGCTACTTGAGCTACAATAGGTGAAGCGCCGGTTCCTGTTCCTCCTCCCATACCCACGGCAATAAATACTACATCAGCTCCGATTAATGCATTACGAATTTCTTCTATGCTTTCCACTGCAGATTCATAGCCAACTTCAGGATTTGCGCCTGCGCCTAAGCCTTTAGTTAACTCGGCACCTAGTTGTATTTTAGTTTGAGTTGGTGATGAATTATTAGCTTGAACGTCTGTGTTCATCACTATAAATTCTACTCCCTCTAATCCTTCTTCAATCATATGTTTAATCGCATTTCCACCACCACCTCCTACGCCTACTACCTTTATCATTGCAGCTTGCTGGTGGGCATCATTAGGTAATACGGTATAGATCATAGGATTTAGTTCGTTGTTTTCATGTTTTGTCATCAATAAATACCTAAATTAAAAGTTATGAGTTGTGGCTATTGGTTTACGATGATTATATTCTTTGTAAACAAGTATTTGTCATTCAAAACCATTGCTTGCGACATTATTTGTCGCCTGTTTAAAGAGGGTATTATGAGTCAGTCTTTCAATCGAAAAATGCAAACATTAAAATCCATTGGCTTTAATACAAACAAAAAAGGCGTGAAGCAAATACACTCTGAGTTAGTTGGAGAAGGGTTTAATATCGATATAAGAACGTTACAAAGGGATATTAACTCACTGTCTAAAAGTTTTGATATTGATAACGATGGAAATAAAGATCAACCAGGTTGGTTTTGGAAAAAGAATGCGGATACGTTATCTTTTCCAGGTATGCAACCAAGTGTTGCTGTCACATTCAAATTAGTTGAAGCGTATTTAAAGCAAACTTTCCCTCCTGAAACCCTTAAAAATTTAAAAAGATATTTTGTTGAAGCCGACAGCTATCTACAAAATAACCCATCAAATAAATTAGCAAATTGGGAGAATAAGGTAAGTATTGTTTCTCGCTCTCAACCTTTTATTAACCCTGTGGTAAATGAAGACATATTAATAACTGTCTACGAGTCGTTGTTAGAAGAAAAACAAATAATCGCTCATTACAATTCCAAAGATGGTGGCCCTAGTAATTATGATATTAACCCTTTAGGTATTGTCATCGTTGATGGTGTCATTTATTTGTTATGTACGCTCTGGAATTACACCGACATAAGACAACTTGCATTACATCGATTTGTTACCGCTGATAAAAGCAAAGTAGATGCAATACCTAGTCAACATTTCAATTTGAAAGAGTACTCAAATAAAGGTGGATTTTTATTCCCGCTTGAAGAGGAAGAAGAGTTAATCAAATTAGTATTACTTGTACCGGATTGGGTTGCTGACCATCTCGAAGAAAGGGCGTTATCTGAAGATCAAATAATCACGGAACATGAAAATAATACTAATAGGAAGTTTAAAGTGACTGCGACTGTTTTAAATACTGCACAGTTAAGATGGTGGATTTCACATTATCATGCATTGGTTGAAGTATTAGAGCCGCAGAGCTTACGTGAGCAGTTTAAAAAGCAAGCAAAAGCATTACATAACTTATACTCATGAACTGAGTTTATAGTTCGCTAGACAACTATCTTGAGCCTAAACAGACTCAACTACGCGTAAAGAATTGTCGAGCAGTATGATCAAAATTAAACGCTTCTTCATTAATTAGTTTTGTTGAATATTTAGAGTGTATTACTCAAACATACCGATATTTCATTTCTTTTGTGGATAAGGCGATAGCTTTTTTACTTTTTTTTATTCATTCGTAACAGGCTGATTTATTTTTACACTTTATAAGTGTGTTCATACATCAGAGGCAACAGTTGAATTAACTAGAATATGTGTTTTTTGTACACAGTTGTTAAGTAAGGTTTAAGTTATGCTCAAAACAGATGCTGCGCCTTGAAGAAAGTGACCTAGTTAATGAGTTAATACAGATGCTACAGACTTAAAATCAACGGTATGAGCTTGTATTGACGTTTAACATTCATTTCGATAATGGATAGCATTGTTCATAATTAAAAGGGATTTTCATATTGATACGCATTATGTTTTGTCGCGTAAAAATTGATTAGCTTTATACTATCCATTTCAGAATCGGTAATTAAATTATTTTTAATTTATATTTCTGGATTTATAGGATCTTCAACCAATTCAAATAAATCTCCTATTTGTATATCCAAATATCTACATAAAACATCTATAACCTCAATATCAATTCGAGTAACACTTTCATTGTATAACCGATGAATTGTGTTTTTATTTATACCTGTATCTCTAGCGACTTCAGCTACCTTTAGCCTTTTTTCACCTAATATTCGCGATAGGTTACATCTGATCAAAATACTTCTCCTGAAAAATAAATACCCATAGAAGGTATTTAATGGTTGCAATAGTGATTAAATGAGTTATTATACCATCAGTGGGTACAAAAGCTCATTTTTAATTATAAAATACCTAAGGGATAATTATGTCACATATATACCTGACTACGGAAGAGCTTGCGTCACAAATTAAATATGACGTAAGAACCATACGAGAATCTTTAAAGGATTCAGTGCTATTTGAAGGCATTCATTATATTCGCCCATTTGGAGGAAGAAAGATTTTGTATATCTGGGATCGTATTGAAGATGAAATGTTAAATGGTCCAAGTATGGACAATATCATGAAACAAGTAATGTAAGGGGACGTTATGGGAAGCATCAGAGAAATACGTGGGAAATTAGCTTTTGATTTTCGTTTTAATGGTCTCCGTTGTCGAGAGCTGTCAAAGCTTGACGATACAAAAGTTAACCGTAAGCGTTTGGAACAAATTTTAAAACGAATTGAGTCTGAAATAACGTTAGGTCAGTTTGTTTATAAAAATTATTTCCCTAATAGTAAAAGAGTTGAAAAATTTAATGAGATAGAGGTTAAAAAAGTAGAGGTGAGGTTAAGTGAAGGGCCTGAAGAAATTGAGCTGGATAGTCCTCATTTTTCTGAATTCGCTTTGCTGTGGTTATCAGAGAAAAAAATAGAGTGGCGCGAATCCAATTATGCAACTGTTGAGGATGTGCTTAATTTACACCTTCTACCTGTTTTTGGTGATAAGAAGCTCAGCGACATCAAAAAGGCAGATATTCTCAATTTTCGTTCAACACTCGCCAAAGTAACCGGACGAACAAATGGGAAGCTATCTGCTAGTCGTATTAACCATATAATGACTCCGTTAAGAGTCATTATAAATGAAGCCGCTGAGCGATTTGAGTTTACCTCTCCTTGGAAAAATATCAAGGCATTACCTGTCCCACGTACTGATATTAAGCCTTTGACGTTAGATGAAGTGTTGCTGTTTATAAGTAAAGTACCAATCACTTACTATTGTTATTTTGTCGTTCGATTTTTTATGGGATTAAGAACTGGTGAGATAGATGGTTTACCTTGGAAAAATATTGATTTTAAAAATAAGCAAATATACATACATCAAGCATTAGTACGCGGAAAAGTTATAGCGACTAAAACCGACGGTTCGTATCGCACAATTCATATGAATGAATTTGTTTATAAGGCACTGTTGGAGCATAAAAAGAAGATTGGTCAACGTAGTGAGTTTGTATTTTCAAATGTTGATGGAAGTTATTTGAGCAATCGTTATGTTTCTCGTCATGTTTGGTACCCAACGTTAGCTTTATGTTTTTTAGAGAAGCGCAACCCATATCAAACACGTCATACAGCAGCGACATTATGGCTTGCCGCAGGCGAAAGTCCAGAATGGATAGCTCATCAAATGGGTCACAGTTCAACAACAATGTTATTCAGAGTATATAGCCGATATGTTCCTAATTTAACTCGTCAGGATGGTTCAGCTTTTGACTCGATACTGAATCAAAAAATTATAGATAAGAAAATGGAGCTTTAACATGACTAATGTACCTCATTATAAGCCTTGTGTTGTTACCCCTTTATATATTGATGGCTTACCTAGTGTATTAGTACAGGATGGTAATACAAATCTCAAAGCGCGTCTGAACACTGAAATAACTTTTGAAACAAACTTGCCCTGTTTAGCAGTTGTTGATTGTGAAGTATTAAACGAACAAGTTGTTATTACAGATTTAAACTTAATTGTCATTAATATTAATGCGGCAAAGATGCTTAATATATTTTCAATGTCCAATGATCTTTTAAGATATGGGTTTATTGATATTGTTAACCTCATAATTAATATCCAGGATAAGCATCTACAGAGCTCTGTATTTGATTCCATTTTAGATCACTTGCTACAGCTTAACTTAACGTTCAACAAACTTGGAACAATCGAGTTGCAATTATTTCATCAATCAATTTTAAAAAATGCGGAGTTTTTTTGGCAACAGAACAATTCTATTTATATTTCTAAATATGATTCTGATGTGATGTTAGCGAAAAGTATATTAAGTGAATTAGGAGGTTAAAAATTTTCACTATAAAGCGAATTAAAAATTAGCTGAAAAGAGTGAAGGCCTTATTCATAAAGGTGAAAGTGGTTTAAATGTAATTACGGGCTTTAACTTTAGAGCCAATAAAATGCATATTTGCTTTCACTTATGTCACAAGTAATAGCATTTTAATTTATATATTGAGAAAAATATCATGAGATATAAAGCAAATACTTTAGAGCAAAAAAAAGAAATTATTGAATCTTATTGTCCAACTTTTATAGAAGTGAATGTGATCCATCATGAAGAAAGTAAACAGAACATGGTATATGTGAATTGCAATATTCACGGCATGATGGAACCAATGAAATGGAGTTCGTTATTTAAGCGTATTAAATATCATACAACCGGATTTTCAAAAAATATAGATATACCATTAGATCGCTGCCAAGCCGCTTTTTGTAATGCTTGTGCTAAATCACCCTTAACGAGTAAAGATAATAAACCATTATTACGGAAGAATTTGATTGATAATTTAAGCGATGAACAATTGAAAATCGAAATAGCTAAAACAGTGAATAGTCATCATATTATTTCATTAACTTCAAAAACGGTTAACAATTTACATGGTACTGATAAAGCTTTGTATTTAGCCGCTAAGGATAGAGTTAAGGATTATACGATAACAATTATTGATGAGTTAAAAACTAAATTAGAGAACGGGGTGGATCTTGTAGAAAATACAGGAGAAAAATACCATTTTTCTCCTGGTATACAGTCTAAAACCTCATCTAATATCAAGTCGTTATTCGCCTTAGGTCAGCAACGTTTATTTGATACCATTTTGTTAGATGGGCTGCAAAAATATCATTATTCTTGTAATGTATGTACTAATAAAAGTTCTCTGAGTCACACTCAATTAATGGCAATATCAGATAAAAGCATCAATGTAGGTAATTCTGAAAAATCAGTGTCTGCGGCACCTTTTTGTAAAGTGTGTCGTGAGAATGTGAATGTAGAGTTGTTAAATCCATATGCTCAGCATAGTTTTAAAGCATTGTGTGACCTAGTGGTATCACTAAAAGTTAATTTTAAAATAAATTCATTTAAAGAGCTAAGCACTATAAATAATAAGCTTTATAAAGAAATAACAACTCGAAAAAAAGCTAATGGGCGTTCGATTATGAATCAAATTAGTCGACTGACTGGATTGGTCTTTCGTCCAATTATTAATTGGAACGATATAGACGATGCTGTCATTATCCGTTACGCAGGGCGTTTTACTTCTCGCTCTGACTTTAGCAAATCTGCTTTAGGGCAATACCTTAAGAGAAGTCATAGTATTATTTTACAAGATAAGTGTTGTTTAGAGATTTCAAAAAAAATCAAGAAACTAAGCTGGTCTGGTGTCATTGCTGATTCTTACTCTGAACTGATTCTATTCAATTTATTACATAATATTTGTTCTGATTTTATTGCTCATCCTCGCCTTGATTTTTATTATGCAAACGATAAAAGTAAAAGCGCTAAACCAACTAGAGGAGATGCATTTATCCCATCTCATAACCTGTATATTGAGGTTTCAGCCGTTGATGAAGAACATAACTTTAGAGCGCCTAACTTTGGTAATGGGTTTGAACCAGATTTATATTTAGAGAACCTACGAAGCAAAGAAATACATTATCGTGATGATTTAAAAGCAAATGTACTTCGAATTGAAGCTTCTATTTATAAATTTCAAGGATATAGTGCTTATATTGAGCATATTCGAGAAAAATTAGCTTTATATGGGATTGAGTTACCAGAAGATGCTACTGAACCTCATAAGTATGGTCGTTCGCTGTCTGTTTGTTTGAACAATCCTGATGAGATAGCTGATTTTATCATCGATAAGCTTAAAGGTAATGGTATCACTGCGTTATATAAATTCCACCAACCTACATATAATGAATTAAAAGAGAATCAAAGTCTCTGGGATCAGTTACAGTTAACCTTACAAAAAAAAATAAAGCTCCCTGCTCCACGGTTATCTCGTGAAGTATTACCTACAGCAACAGATATTAAGCTCTATGTTAAAAAATATGATCTATCACGTGTTGAATATGTAAAAATTCAAAGGGATAGAATAAGATTAAGTGAATCTGATTTTTTAATTAAGCATGGGGAACTAGGATTAGATATGCCAGATAATGCACCTCAGTCTCCTTACCAAGGGTACGGTCTAACATTTAATAGCATGCGTAAAAACTGAATAATACTATCTTGTTATAAAAACTAGTAACTTATGTTATTAGTTTTTTGTCATGGCCATGTGATATGACAAACGTATGTGTCTAATTAATAGAATTAATATCTTTGTTTAATATAAAGCGATAAATATAGTGAGATTAATCGTAAATTAATTAATAAACACTATTAATAGTACTCATAATTTAGGCCGTGGCAATTAAGTACCCTCCTAGAGTGGGGGTTAATCGTCACTCTGGTGTGTTTTTTATGCCAAAATTTTTACCTATATAGTAGTTACTGTTTCATGTGGCTGCTTTTGTGTAGTGATATAGGAGTAAAAAATGGCTAAAAATAATAAAGGGTATATGTACGAGATTCACCCTAAGGCACAAAGCGCATACGAATTTTGTCTATCATTGAACCGAAAGTTTAATTTGGATGAATTGTCAGAGGGTGTTAAAAAAATGTTAGATGATAATCTAATCATTAATGTGTATACAGATATTGAAAAGAAAAAGTATTTAATTATAAGTGGCTTTGAATCTGTTTTATTTGATGTCGATCGTGCAGAGCATTATCGTCGTAATGTTATTATTAAAAATAATGCTGATACTATAGAGTCTTTTGCATGGTCTGCAGTGATCAATTTTCTAATCTCGATGCCAGAACCTAAAGCATTAGCGAATGTTCATGAATTATTACTTATTCACTTACCAAAAGAAATTAAAGTTCAATTCTCAAAGACAGGGAAGTTCACTCAACAAAAATTTTCCAAGCTCAGTAATACAGCAAGTTCTACTTTAACTAAGCAACGTAAAAATAAAAAGAAAGACACCATATCAAAAAATCCACCTATTCAACACCTGAGTATACTAGAAAGAGCTTTAAGGGCTTCATGTACCGGTCAAGTTAAGCAAAGCATTATTCTAAAAAATTGTTCAGCGCAAATTGAAGAGTAATCTTAATTAACGAAATACATTCGTGGGATATTATAATACTTGGTGTGTTTGACTGCATCTTCACGCATATGCCGCGAATCGGTGGTAATACACTAAATAAGCAACCGAACTTCAAGCAACCCAACTAAAAGTATGCACCATTCTTTGAGTCGACTAGAGAAGACAAGTATGTTTTTAGCTTTATAAAGCTTTCGCAATTTTATTGAGAGCCTTAAACTTAATGAATATTTCTCATTTACGGGCCTGTAAACAACTTAGTGTAATTACCATTTTACAGAGTTTAGGGCAGGACCCTTTTAGGAGGTCATAGGTATGATTCGATCTTTAATTTTCTCTTTTCAACCTGAGCAATTAATTCAAGTTTGGAATTACCTATTAAATCTATTCTTTAATTATTTTGAATCTAGATTGTTCGTATTACTTTAATAAAGGCATCGCTCGTTAACTGTTTGACCTGGTCAACTGAATTCAGTCACCCTAGTTAAGTTCTTTAAGCTACTTCTTTTAATGGTTTATCCATACGCTCGAATTCATTGGGACTTTGATAATCAAGGTATGAATGCATCCGTTGGCTGTTGTACCACATCGTGATGTAATTCAAGACATCTTGCTGAGCTGCATAACGCGTTCGGTAATTGCGCCAGTGGACTCTTTCCTGTTTTAAGCTACCGAAAAAGCTTTCTGCTACTGCATTATCCCAGCAACATCCTTTTTTACTCATGCTACCGATAAACTTATGCAACCTCAGTATCCGCCTATATTGATGGCTCACATATTGAACACCTTGATCTGAGTGTATTATCAATCCAGCTTTAGGTTTTCGTTGCCATATAGCCATTGTTAGCGCATCACAAACAAGTTGTGCTTTCATTCTGCTACCCATACTCCAGCCAACAACCTTACGAGAGTATAGGTCTATTACGACGGCTAAATATAACCATCCTTCAGAAGTCCATATGTACGTAATGTCTTGCACCCATGCTTGATTTGGACGTTGAACATCGAAATCCTGTTTAAGTTCATTATCATATACAGGCTTCTTGTGGTCACTGTTTGTTGTTGCTTTATACTTCTTCTTATACCGTACCCAAACGT